>ENA-OSET01000666-OSET01000666.1-sediment-metagenome-genome-assembly--contig:-NODE-666-length-37756-cov-4.040102_pt1 | contig 37756 bp, 36 predicted proteins | sample MGYA00237882_ERZ534229 | MGnify/ENA primary metagenome ERZ534229 (study PRJEB26408, sample SAMN06266212) | sediment metagenome | isolation source: Hudson Canyon methane seep mesocosm | place: USA:Hudson... | reverse complement strand
AATGCCAGTGCTCTATGCAATAAATATACTTCTGCATCTAGCTCTGTATTAGCATTAACGTCCGAGTAAGCGTTTAACTTATCTTGAGATTGTTCCGAATCTGCCTTCTTCTTTCTATGGCTATTTGCCAATATGCGAACACTAATACTGAATAAGAAGGATAAGAATGCTTTCTCTGACTTTAAAGTATCTAGTTTTTCGTAGGCTACTAATAAAGTTTCATTCATTAAATCTCTAAATTCCATATCTCCATATACTCTTGCTCTGCAGAAGCGTTCAAACCTATCATGAATCGGTTTGTAAAGTTTTAGAAAATAATCTTGTTTAGATTCATTCATCCCCAAATATAACTGGTGTTCATTTAGTAAGTGTCTTTATAACTAAATAAGTTACATTTCTCAAAATAATAATAAAATAAATACACTTATAATACATACTTTTGAGTACTAAAATCAACCAATTACCTATAATTTAAGTGACAGAAAGCATTGAAATAATACATGAAGATGATTCTATTATAGTAGTTAACAAACCAAATAACATTCTGGTTTACGCATCTTATTTTGCCCGAAATATCAAAGACGATGATTTAGTTACTTTGTTAAAGGAGCAAACGGAACACGAACTTTACCCAATCCATAGACTAGACAGAAAAACATCTGGAATTTTACTTTTAGCTAAGGAAAAAGAATTCGTTAAAGGCTATCAGCAACAATTTGAAAACAACAAGGTGCAGAAACATTATTACGCTATAGTTCGTGGATATTGTCCTCCTAAAGGAATTATTGACACTCCTACAAAAAATGCTGAGACTGGAAAATACAAAGATGCGCTAACCGAATACGAAACACTCGAAACAATTGAGCTTGACATCCCTGTGCATCCATATGATAAGTCAAGATACAGCTTGGTGAAATTTACCCCAAAAACGGGAAGAATGCACCAACTTCGCATTCACGCAAACAAAATAAGCCACCCTATTGTAGGGGATTATCAGTATGGAGATCGATTTCATAATCGGATGTTTGAACATGAATTCAAATGGAATAATATGTTTTTACATGCGAGTGAACTATCTATAAAACAACCAAATAGCGGAGATTCATTAATTTTAAAAAGTGGTTTTCCTGCTGATTGGGACAAATTATTTGAAAAATTCAATTGGCAAAAACCCAAATAAGTTTCATCTCTATTTTTCTTAAGATTATATTTACAGCTATAAATTAAACTTATGGATTACAAATTATTGGGCAAGACAGGAATAAAGGTATCAGAACTGTGTTTAGGTACTATGACTTTTGGAACAGACTGGAACTTTGGCTCTAACAAAGAAGAATCACAACGCGTTTTTGATGCATTCTGTAATGCAGGAGGAAATTTCTTTGACACTGCAAACATCTATACAACAGGAACTTCAGAAAAGTATCTAGGTGAGTTTATGCAATCAGAAAGAGACAACCTGGTAATTGCTTCCAAATATTCCTTGACAGAATCCAATAAAATTAACCTTTCGGGTAATAGTCGTAAAAATATGACACAAAGCGTTGAGGGTTCTTTAAAAAGGCTTGGAACCGACTATATTGACCTATATTATGTTCACGCATGGGATTTTCTTGTTGCTCCTGAAGAGTTAATGAGAAATTTAGAATATTTACTAGCTTCTGGGAAAATATTATCTATTGGTATTTCCGATACACCTGCATATATTACTAGCCGTTGTAATACTTTGGCCGAATTAAGAGGGTGGAATCAATTTGCAGCATACCAAGTTGAATATTGTTTAACTGAAAGGACTGCAGACAGAGAGATTATTCCACTATGCGAGCATGATGATATGTTGTTTTGTGGTTTTGGTCCTTTAGCTGCAGGCTTACTTACAGGAAAATATCTAGAAGAGAGCAGTGATCCAAAGCGAATGACAAAAGGTGTATCTGCTAGGCTTAGCGAAAGAAACTTAGCCATGTCAGCTGAAATTAAAGCGCTTAGTAAAGAAATTGGTCACACACCTTCGCAGGTAGCTATTCGTTGGGCAATGCAAATAGTAAAAAAGTCATCTCCTATTTTTGGAGCACGTTCGCTAAAGCAATGTGAAGAAAATCTAAAAGTTTTAGACTTCTCATTATCAAGTGACCAAATGGATAAGTTGAATTTAATTAGTAAAATAGGCCCAAACAACCCAAATGACTTCCTAAAGCTCCAAAGAGTTGTAGAAATATTATATGCTGGACAAAAAGGAAAAATTAAAAAGTAGTTAAAAAAAGAAAGCTCAACATATGTTGAGCTTTCCAAACCTAAAACCTAAGAGCTAATTTTCTCAGATAGAATTGAGTAACCAGCTCAATTCATTTCAAACATACAGACTTTAATCGGTTAAAAAAAATAGTTTGTCGTTTTTTTTTATGGATACATCGAAATACATAGCTAAAACACCTTGACTTCTGTTGATTTATAAAAGAATCATAAAATACCTACTTTTAATAGGATAAATAGAAGTCCATCATTTCTAAATCGATAAGATGTGCTTGTGTATAATAAAACAAAAGGACATCTAAAAAACCATATCCTAAATCGCACATGTTCATTGCACCTTCTTGAGACAATCCTACACCATGACCGAACCCTTTTCCAGAGAGGTAAACCTCCTTCCCTTTGACTTTCACATCAAAATAGGTGCTTTTTAATTTCCAATCTTTTCGAATATCGGTAAGCAGTATATGATATTTCCAATCGACATAATATTTTCTTCTTGACTCTTGCTTAAAAGTTAGTGCCTTCTCAATATCATCTTTATTTTTAACTGGATAATTATGCTGCTTATCCAAATAAGAAATCCATTTATCCTTGCTAATTATTTTTGTCCAATTAGAATTATTTTTACCGTATGAATAAGGATCTTTAACACTTCTTAAGTAGGAAAGAGGTTTACTCCATACATCTTCACTGTTTACAGTTTGGCCACCACTATTTGAATAGTATGAAGCAGTAATGTAATTCATATCACTATCCACTAACACGAAATTTTCAGTTTCTTTGACGGCATCGATTATTTTTTGATTTTTATACATTTTCCCTTTGTAGACCTGACAATTTGTTAAATCTGTTAACATAAATCCCTCGTCTATAAACTTGCTCTTATGCTTTAAAGCGTAAGTTCTACTAATTACAGCCTGTACTTTGTAATATTCCTTAGATTCATTGTTCCCAGATTCGGACTCTATAACACCTACTAAGTATTCATCTAACGGAACTTGATTAATAATTTTTAAGTACTTGCCATCCGCTAATATTTTTAAATCCCCTTGGTATTTTCTTTCTCTAGATGACGGACTTAAGCATTTAATTTTAAAAGCTCCATCTTCATGACTCCTTTTAATAAATACTTTTTTGAAAGTACCAATTTCAACTTCGCCTTGTTTGATTCGAATTTCACCACCTTTATTTTGAATTCTCACAGACTCCCCTTTTTTCAAAGTAAAGAATACGCCTGATTCTGAATAAAAAGAATAACTATCATCCAAATAGTTAAACAATATATGGGATGTTTTTACATTTCTAAAAACGCCAATATCCATTATTTCCTTATCAGCAAACATTGGCCGGCTAATAAACATAAATAATAATACTGCTATAATAATTTTCATAGAAACAAATTTAAGTTCTTTAAGACCTGCTTCTATTGAGTTCTTCCAGAGTTTTCAACATCCCATTCGCAGTATTGAAGGATGCTCCCAATCCTCCACATTTATCTTCAAGTAATTGGTACTCTTTTAGCATGTTTTCACGCCCTTCGGCAGAAACGACAACCCTTAATTCTTTCATTAAGTTAGACTCCTTCAATTCACTCTGAATAAGCTCTTTAACAATTTCTTTTCCAGCTATTAAATTTACCAATGAAATAAACTTAATTCTTTTCCCAATTAATAACTTTGCAATTCTATAGGAGAAAGCACTCGATTTATAACAAACTACTTGAGGCACTTTAAATAATGCTGTTTCGAGTGTTGCAGTTCCCGAAGTTACTAAAGCAGTATGAGAGTTATTCAACAAATTATAGGTGTCATTTACGACTACGTGTACATTTTCCTTTGATAAAAATGGAGCATAATATTCCTTGGATCTTGCGGGTGCGCCTGCAATAACAAATTGATACTCTTTGTATTTTGAAACTACGGATAACATTATGGGTAATTTCTTTTCAATCTCCTGACTTCTACTTCCCGGAAGCAAAGAAATGATTGGTTTTTCATTCAATCCATACTTTTCACAAAACACCTGTTTTGCTATTGCTTTATCTTTAAATTGTTCAATAGCATCAATTAAAGGATGTCCTACAAAATCAACATCATAGTCAAATTTTTTGTAGAAAGCTTTTTCAAATGGAAGAATGACATACATTTTGTCAACCACTACTTTGATCTTCTTGACTCTAGACGACTTCCAAGCCCATACTTGCGGTGACACATAATAAAGCGTAGGAATTTTATTTTGATGAACGAATTCTGCGATACGAAGGTTGAAACCTGGGTAATCTATAAATATAACAGCATCAGGTTTGTATTTGATAATATCTTCTTTACAAAACTTCATGTTTTTAAAGATAGTTCTGATGTTTTTAATCACCTCTAAAAACCCCATAAAAGCAAGATCTCTATAATGCTTAACCAGGTCTGCGCCCTCCTCTTCCATTAGGTCTCCACCCCAACACCTGAACGCTGCATTCGAATCCAACTTCTTAATTTCTTTAATTAAGTTAGCTCCATGCAAATCTCCGGAAGCCTCTCCTGCTATGATGTAGTATTTACTCAAAATATAGTTTCTAATACTTCTTCTAAGCTTTCTGTATGTCTGATTCCGAGTTTAATAATTTCCCCGTTAGGTGATATTAAAGCTTTATAAGGGAACCCGCCTTGAAGTAAGTCTTTTTTTATTTCTGGATTCAAGATACCCAATGGGTAAGTAACGCTGAACGTTTCTTCTAATCTAGTTAGGTCGTTTTGATTCCCTTCAAACAGACCTAATATGGTGACTTTTCCCTCGTATTTTTTTTGCAACTTATTTAATTTAGGGAAATCACTAATACAAGGCGGACAATACTCTGAAAAGATATTTAAAACAAGGTATTCCCCATCCTCCAGAAGTGAACGGTAATCTAAATCATTTCCTTCAAAAACATAATTAGAAGCTCTTACATGTGTATCAATGTAAATGCAAGAATCCTCCACAATTTCATTACACTTTTCAATTCTAATAAAATCAGAATCAACTTCCTTTATCCTAAAATAACTACCATCAAAATCCAAATATTTAGTTTGTGACACACTATTGCATCTAGCATTATCAAACATGATTTTATAACTAGATTTGGACTTGTCAATAGAAATACTGCTTGCATCTTGCCCTCTAGGGGTCAATGTATTTAAGTCAGAAACAGCAATTGAATATACCTCCCCTTCAACTTCTATCTCTCCATACATAATCCTTTTACGTTCAACTCCAATCCATTCAGAAGTGTCAACCGCTATTTTGTCATTTATAGAATTTACCGATACAAGTCTGGCTTCTTTTGATGACAAATTATACAAATGCGTCACTTTTTTTAAATCTCCTTCTATAATTGTAATCAAACGTTTTTCGCTGTCATAATTAAATTTCCAAGAATTTTCTTTTTGATTAATACACTCAATATCTTTCGGAAAATAGGCGTTCTTTTTTTTTGTTATTCGCAATTGCAATGTATCATTAAAGAACCGAATAGGGAGCTCAGTATAGTAAATACCTTTCTTCTCTAGATAGAGAGGTAATGCATGTTTTATATTCTTCTCAAATTGATTTTTCCCATATTTATCTAATTCAAGTTTTATCCCCTGAGAGTAAACTAAATTACTAATGAAAAGAATAGCTATTAAGAAAAACTTCATCAAGACAGAATATTTAAAACAAAAATAAGAACGAAAGTCCAGCGATAAAAAGTGTAACGCCCACCAAGCCTTTAGCAGCAACATCCATTTTAAACAAAAAGAATAAAAAGTAAAACGCAAGCATGCTCGGTAATAAACTAAAAATTAGAATCTCCTTATTGATTTCTAATGAAGAGTCTAAAAACAATTGCCAATAATTCTTATAACTACTATCAGGGCTTTTGACATACTTTGACAACAGGAAACCTAATGGGGGCAAAATAAAGCCTAAAATTAGACCGACCCAAACAATATCATATTTTTTCTTCCATCCAGTTAACTTCATAATTTCCATTGATTTAAGTGACTAATTGCGTGATGAGCGGTCATGTCAAACTGCGTAGGCACTATAGAAACATAGCTGTTGTCTAATGCAGACATGTCTGTATCTTCTCCGTTGTCATGGTCGTGAAACTCTCCTGTAAGCCAATAATATTTTTTGCCTAGAGGATCTGTTCGCTCCTCAAAGGTATCATCCCAAAATGCTCGAGCTTGTCGACATATTTTTATCCCTTTTATTTTTGACAAAGGTAGTTTAGGAATGTTTACGTTTAAACAAATTCCCTTTTCCATTTTCTTTTCCAATGCTTCTTTTACAATTTTCTTCACAAAATACATTGAAGCTTCAAAATTTGCATCCATATCATAATCCAACAAGGAAAAACCGATGCTTGGAACACCCTCTAACGCCCCTTCCACAGCAGCAGACATAGTTCCTGAGTATAATACGTTTGTAGAAACATTAGAACCGTGATTAATCCCAGATACGATTAAGTCGGGCAATTTACCTTTTGATTTATAAATTCCCATTTTTATGCAATCTACTGGAGTACCTGAACAGATGTACATTTTATGTCCATTGAAATAATCAGATAATGAAATCCTAAGAGGTTCATTTACAGTAATTGCATGCCCCATTCCAGACTGTGGCTTATCTGGAGCTACAATTAGTAAGTCTCCAAATTCCGAAACAACATCTATTAATGATTTGATACCCTTTGCGGTAAAGCCATCATCATTTGTTACTAATATTAATGGTTTCTTCATCTTTTCTATTGAATAACTTCTTTTGTTTGTGCAAAACTAATAAATTGTAGTTCCTTATATAGTCGGGATTCATTTACTTTTACACATACAATTAATTTTTTTTAAAATGGCACGCAAATTTAGCTTTATTATCCCATTATTTTTATGTTCAGTAATTTTTGGACAACATAATGAAATCAAAACAGATTCTAAAATTACCAGTGTTACCGTGTTTTTAAGTGGCGCTCAAGTAACGCACCAAGCCAGAGTGTCAGTTCCGGCTGGTTCAAGAACAATAGTTTTTGAAAACCTTACCCAATACATTAATAAAAGTAGCCTACAGATAAAAGCTAACAATGAAGCTATTACCATTCTTTCTGTTGGTCATAAAGTCAATTACTTAAAAAGCCACGAGAATGATCAAAGAATTGCTGTGTTAAAAGATAGTCTTGAAAAAATACGGTTTAAGCTAGACATAAGAAATAGCCACGAAATAGTATATAAGGAAGAAAAAAATATGATGCTAGCAAATAAGTCTATCGCAGGAGAACAGAATGGTGTTGACATTGAAGACCTCATGGAAATGGCGGACTTCTACAGAGAAAGACTGCAAGAAATTGAAACAAAACTATTAGATATTAAAACAAGTAAAAGAAATTTAAATAAAATAATTTCTCGTTTAAGTAAAGAATTGAAAAATGCTAATTCTCAACAAGGAAAGTACACAAGCGACGTAATTGTTAAAGTAGCTGCCAAAACAAAGTCTACAACCAAATTTGAATTGAGTTATATTACTAATAACGCTTCATGGTCACCGAAGTATGATATAAGAACAAAAGCTATTAATGAACCAATTGCATTAACATATAAAGCTGAAGTAGCTCAAAACACTGGGTTCGACTGGAAAAAAGTAGACATAACACTATCTACGGGAAATCCAGCAATTAACAATACGCAACCTACAATTAACCCATGGTACTTAGCTTACTATAATGAATACAAGAGGAAAAAGAACCGATCTAAGTCAAACCAACGATATGCACAAGCTTATGCCAAACCCCAGTCAAATGGCAATTATGATCAAGGATCTAGTATTGAAGATCAAGATAAGATGTTTTTTTCTGAAGAAAGTTTATCCTCTTCAGACTTTACTTCTGTCACTCAAAGCAATGTTAACACAGCGTTTAAAATAGCGCTTCCTTATACCGTAAAAAGTAATGGCGAGTCTGAATTAATCGAAATTCAGAATTATGATCTTCCAGTGGGTTATCAATATTTTGCCGCTCCTAAAGCTGATAAAGATGCGTTTTTATTAGCTAACATTATTGAATGGGGGGATTACTATTTACTTCCTGGCTATGCAAATGTTTATTTTGAAGGAACTTATATTGGGGAATCTTATTTAAACACAAATACTACAAATGATACATTGGCTGTATCTATGGGGCGGGACAAAGGCATTGTTATTACCCGAGAGAAGATTAAAGACTTTTGTAAAAACGCAAGGTTTGCAGGGAAGAAAAAATCTACACGAGGTTATGAAATAAAAGTCAGAAACAACAAGCCTAAAGCGATTGAAATTGAAGTAGTTGATCAAATTCCGATGTCTAGAATTAAAGAAATTGAAGTTGAGATGCTAGAAAATAGTTCGGCAGAATATGACGAAACAACCGGTAAATTAATATGGAAACTTACTATTCAGCCTGGTGAGACAGCTCAAGTGTCCTTTAAATTTCAAGTCAAATACCCGAAGGATAAGAATTTGAGTAATTTGTAGAGCAGAACTATTTAGTCAAATATTTTTCCAACAAACCTTTAACAGATTGAGTTACCGACGTCGTTCTTATTTCTTCTAAGACTTCATCAGCTAACATCTGTACAACTTTAGCTTCAACCATCAACAACGGCTTTTCATCTGGTGGTTCTGGAAAAAGGTTTTGTTCTTCAAATAACCGTCTTGTAACAACCGCAACCTCATGAGCTCCATTGTAATTTCCTTTTTGTTCCAATAAATAAGCTAATGCTATCAATCCATAAGCATCTTCAGATGTTGAATCAGCTTCTTTTCTAAGTGCGTAATATTTTACAATCAAACGATTGGCTTCAACATAATCTCCAGTTGCCGTAGAAACAAACGATTTATTGAAATGATCTATTGTAAACATCCCTGTTGCACCAATTGACGAACTAATGCGCATGCTTTCATTGTAGAACGCCTCTGCCCTTTCCATGTTTCCAATTAATCGCCACATTTCTGCATTCATATGCGCTCGCTTCATCATCCATTTCTGATCTCCGGAGGAAATTGACAACTGCTCTAATTCCTTACTTAACTCAGCTAATCTTACTGTATCTAAAGTTCTTTGCGCGTTTCGACATAAGCTAGACAATGCCCCACCAATCAACGTATCGTTATTTGTTTCTCTACCTATAACCAAAACCTTATTTGCAATCATAATGGACTCATCATCATTACCCTCTTTGAACTGCTGATAAGCATCTTTCAGCATTTTATACGGTTCAACAATTTCTTTAGTCGTTGTTGCTTCTAAAGCATCACTTGCTCCAGGTCCAGCATCTTTCTCTTGCTCCGTAACGCAAGAAGTAATTAATATTGCTATCAGAATAATTTGGAAGAAAATTATTTTAGTCATCGCTTATTTTTTTGTAAAAGTAACAACTTAAATTTACTTCTTTAAAAGTAGGTTATTTACAGCGTTTTTAAATTTTCCTGAAACAATATAACTCATTAAATAGTATATATAATCAATATACTTGAGATATGAATAAAATTACAATAACTTCAATTTCACTAATTTTGGTGATGGCTATTGCGGAATGTAGCTTTAGCAAAGAAAAGTCAGTTGTAGTAACAAAAAAAACTATCATAGGTGACTCAACAGATACTTTAACACAACTTATTGATTTGAATTTCATCAACTTTGATCTAGATAAAGTTGAAAAAAATTTATTTTTTAATATCAGAGGAAGGTACATTGGAACAACTTCAAAAAGTAGATTATCAGAATCTAAATTAATCGAAGACTTCGTTCCTGGGTACCCTACAGAATGGGTGTCTGATTATGTTTCTATAGAAATGATTTTCAATAAGAATGATGATGAATATATACTGCATAGTGCAAATGACACTTTAACACCTGAACAAAGAGAATTAATTAATTCTCTTGATATTAACGATAATGTTAGCATTAGAGTTGCGTATAAGTGTAAAAATGCCGCAACAAACGAAACGGAGTATAGAAATATGAAGGATATTTCTTTAGTGGTTGTTCCTGAATTTTCGGCAATGCCAGTATTTGGCTATGATTTATTAATTGAATATTTAGAAGAAAATAGTTTAAGTAAAATCCCTGCGACCCTTCAAAATAAGATGGATCAATTAATAATACATTTCAATGTAAATGAACTAGGAGAAATAAACAACGTCATCGTAAAACAATCTTCTGGTTTTATTGAAGTTGATGAATTAATACTTGACTTAACAAATAGCTTTAGAAATTGGACTCCAGCAAAAGACAATAATGGAAATGCTGTTCTTCAAGATTTTATATTAACATTTGGAAATATACAATTTGGTTGTTAGAATAGTGAAGGAAACAACACAGCCCTGTATTTAACAATAGTGCGTAAAGCAAAAAAACTAGCCCCTGCAACAGCAACAAATTTGACAGCATCTTTGATTTTGGCCTTTTTTAAATTGTCTTTTGGGTTGTACGTATATTTTATTCCAAATAAGACACCATTCAGATCGTCTTTATTGATTTTGATAATTACATCCTCAACCGAGCCCAATTTTAACTTTTCCTTCTTAATTATAAAAACCTTATAACTAGCTTTTATTTGTATTTGAGAGCCACTTATATCTATTAATTTTAAATTATCGACTGCATACAAATAACCTGACTTATCCATGCATTCAAAATGATAGCCATTCGTTTTTAGCCGAATAGAATAAGTCTTTTGTGTGAATGCCTCTTTATCTGATTTATTAATTTGGTTTTTAAAATGAATAACTGAGTCATTTATTGACATACTCAAAACTTGTGTCTTAGTATCTAATAGCACATCTCGTCTCTTGTTAAGGTTAAAGATAGAGTCATTTAATGTGTTAACCTCAAAATAGGTATTACTGCCATAAAAATCTCTACTATCCTGTGCTGTAAGCGATTGTATTGCATAAAATAAATATGTTAAAAATAACAATCTCATTTATAATCCTAACTCGGTTATATTCTAAAGTACTTTTTCAAATGCCAATCTTTCATCTCCACTCTCTAAAAGAATTATACCGCAATAGGTATATCCAAGATCTTTTAATAGATGTTGCATGCCTTTGTTTCCTTCATGAGTATCAATCCGAAGACTACCTATGTTTTGTGTATTCAATCTTTTATGACATTCTTTAAACACAAAACGGGCAAGGCCCAACTTACGATACTTTTCTCCTACTGCAAGTCTGTGAATAACCCCGTATTCTACGTTTTCATTGGTCATCCACTCCCCTTGTATTGACTTATATGCTCGTTCCTTTTTTGTAGTAAAAACAGTTGTCCCAATAATTGTTTCATTATCATCTATAACTACATAGCTGTCGTTGTTACTAATATCCAATTCAATTTTTTCCTTATTTGGATAACCGTCTTGCCATTGGTCTATTTTTAAACTTGCCAAATACACTTGAGCGTCATGAATAAAACTCATTATTATTGGAACGTCAGATAAAGTGGAACGAACTAATTTCATTGAGCGTAAAGTTATTTTATTATGATTTTCTTAGTAGCTCTAATGTTATTTTCGTTTAGAAATGAAACCAAATAAATTCCCTTATCAAAGTTTAACTCAACAACCTTACTACTTGTACTGTAATCTAACTGCGTAGTGTAAACTATTTTTCCCGTTATCGAATAAACATTTACGGATTTGACGTTTGCATAATCTAAATGAAGTCTATTTGATTTATCCAGATATACCTTGAATTCATCCATATTAGCTTCTTCTTGATCACCCAAAGCAGAACCTACATAAAGAACCCCCTTCATACCCATAGCCGCATGAGGATTACAATTAAAATAATATTTACCTGATTGATTCAAGGTAAACCAATCACCTGAGCCCCCTAACCCTATCCAAAACCCTCCGTTATCTGTAGATGCATTGTTTACCCAATCAATAGAATCTTGTTCAGTAATACTGTGATACCCCAAACTCACTAATCTAACCGTATCTCCAATATTCACATATGCAGTATCTGGACTAAAATAATGATCGTAGCCAGTAATAATATGCGTTTGTTGAGCTGAAATATTCAGTCCATAAAATAAAATTAGTAATCCGTAAATGTATTTCATAAGCAATAAACTTTTAAGTAAATGTAAAAATAGTAATAGTTGAAAGAAAATACATGATATTTTACTACTTTTACTTTAGATTATTATACTAAATATGGAAAATTTAAATGTGTTCGGACAGCCTTTAATTGCATGTAGTACAAACCCTATAACAGGTTTTTTTAGAGATGGATGCTGTAATACCAATGAAGAAGATTTTGGTGTGCATACAGTTTGTATTGTTGCTACAACTGAATTTTTAGAGTTTTCTAAACAAGTTGGCAATGACCTATCTACGCCTTTACCGCAATGGGGTTTTCAGGGCGTAAAGGAAGGAGACAAATGGTGTTTGTGTGCTGATCGCTTTAAAGAAGCATACGATAATGGTAAAGCTCCAAAAGTTTTATTGGAGGCTACAAACGAAAAAACATTGGAAATTGTTTCTATGGATATTTTATTGGAAAATATTTATTACGCTGATAAGGTTTGACATTACTCCTGTTTTTCTAGTATTGACTGAGATTTTAACCCACTTAACTCTACTGTTTTACACCAAAAAAAGTGATACCTAATTTTGTTCATCTGATTCTTTTCTTTGATTGAGATTAATAAGCTTAGATTCGTCGCGTGAAAAATGTCCAAGGAAAAATACCAACCATCCCAATTCTAGCAATTCTGGGATGTTGCTTAATTTGGGGTACTACTTTTACTGTCGTAAAAGATGTTTCAAATTCTATTGACCCCTTTCTATTGTCTGGATTAAGAAATTTGATTGCAACTTCGGTGCTATTCGCCTACTTTATCATTACTAAAAAAGGCAAAATCCTATTGGATAAAAACTCCATAAAATCAGGCTTTGTTTTAGGCGTTTTATTAGGAACTATTTATATATCTCAAACAATTGGAATAATCTTCACCAGCGCTAATCACAGCGCATTTATTACTTGTTCTGCTGTAATTATGGTTCCGGTAATTTTGTTTTTGTTTGGTTGGGAAAAATTTAGCTGGAAGCAAGGTTTATCTATTTTAATGGTAGCAATTGGCCTCGCATTACTTACTTTAAAGTCAGGATTATCAGGATTTAACCTAGGAGATTTGATAACCTTAGCAGCCGCGATCATTTGTGCAATACACATTGTGTTTTCAGGATTATACGTTCGGAAATATAATTTTCTTTCATTAATCTTTTACCAATTCCTTTTTGCTGGTTTAGTCTCTTTTGTAGGCCTTTTTTCCAAGCAATATTTCTACAACTTCCCTCCTATCCTTTTCGAAAATGATGCAATATACAACTTACTCTATTTAGGCTTATTAGGTACTTTGTTTTGCTATTTTGTCACCGTTTGGGGTCAAAAGCATGTCAGCACAACCTATATTGCTTTAATATTCTCTTTAGAACCATTGTTTGCTTCTGTTACCAATTACCTAGTCTTAAACGAAGTGTTCACAACAAAGGAATTTATTGGAGCAGTAATTATTTTTGGAGGTATACTCCTGTATTCCATTCCCAAAAAATGGTTTTCTATTTCCACGAATAATCTAATCTAGCTTTTATGGCTCCTAATTAAAACTAAATAATTTGAGATATCATTCTTACGTAACTACTTTATGGTTAATTTTGAACTATTGAAATAAACTAATTGAATATGGAAATAATTGACAACCGCGCTAGTCTAGCTGAACTGGACGAAATATATAAATACAAAAATCTAATTGAACTATCTGACAAGGATGTAATTAAGAAGATTATCTTCAAAGGAGACCTAAGGTCTAAGGGGCTCTATGCTGATTTCATAAAGCTGGTTGCTGACGAAGTTGACCACCAATTAAATAAAGCAGAATTTGCTGAAGAAAAGAAAAGGTTAATCGGTAAAATGAAGGCTTATCTTGAGCGTATCTAACTTACAGAACGTCAATTAATGTAACATCAAATATCAATACAGAGTTTGCTGGTATTCCGCTTGTAGCTTGACTACCATAACCCAACGCTGAAGGAATTAGCAATATTCCTGACCCACCTTCTTTAAAATATGGAATTCCTTCCTGCCAACCTTGGATTACACTGGTCAATGAAAAAGAAATCCCGGCACTAGCCGATTCATCGAATACCGAACCATTTGTTAAATAACCTTTATAAGCAACTGTAACAGTAGATTGACTATTTGGTTGTGCACCAGTACCAGGCGTATCAATAACATAATAGAGTCCAGTTCCTGTAGCAGTAGCGGTTAAATTATTATCTGTTATATATTGTGTAATTATATCCTCATCTATTTGGGTGTAATCTACTGCTTCCTTCTTACACGAATTAAACATCACTAGCAAAAGAAATAGCATATATAGCTTACTCATATAATTATTTAATATAATGTTTTAATATTTCCTTAAGAAGTGTTACATCGTTTTCCTTATTTCGACAAAGGTTTTGTTCTGTGTCACAATCAAAACGAGCATAGTCAACTTCAATTAGGTTGATGTCATTTGCTTTTAAAACACCTTGTTTTCTTTTACGGTATATATCTCTTTGTTCAGCTCGTGTTACACCACTTATTGTCATCTTATCTCGATTAACAGACACTGAATTGCTTTTATCTAAAAATTCAATCACTAAGTTTTGGTCTGCATAATAAGCATCTAAAGGAAGTTCAGTTCTTGTCTTGCCATTTTTGTGGTAATCTCCTAATAGGAAATCAAATGTGTGTTGATGAGAAGCCCTTGTCTCTAGTAATTCGTTTACCAATCCGATCAAATAATATTCATCACTACTTTCTCGTCTCCTAATTGCTTTTTGTTTATTCGTAACTTCGTTTATCGGTTCTTTTGGAGTGTAGCTACCTCCCTCTCTAACAAAGTACCAATAAATTGTGTCCTCGTTTCTTTCAGCATGTACAAGAGGTATCGAATCAAGCGCTTTATCTTGGTCTAATGAACGCAATACTTTTCTAAGAGGTAATCCCTTTTTTACATCCTTAATAAAAACACCAGCTTTAATTAAACTAGGCATGATTGCTTTGGCAGGAATCCATTCCGTTTCGGGGTTTGCTTTAAAATAAGCTTCCACAGCTATATTGATTTTTTCCACTTTCATTATTCTTCCGGTAAAATAGGTCACAAAAGTAGTAGAATTAACCATTTTTATTCTACCAAATGGTATAAACTATTTCATTGGAAGGCTGACTTAGAGTAGATAGATGATATCTATGTTATTGGAATAAAATAATAAATCACTTAAGAACTGCAAGAAAGCATAGAGCAACCAACTTTTGTTCTTGCCCATTCTGGTCTTTTAGCAAACCATTTTTCCTGATCCATTTGCTCATCATAAGGATTTTTCAAAAGACAATATAATTCATCAATTACAGTGTAATCACCGTTATCAGCAGCTTCGATCGCAATTTGCGCCATGTAATTTCGTAAAACGTATTTAGGGTTTACCAAATTCATCTTCTGTTTTCGTTCAATATCAGAAAGTTCTTCCTTCTGCAGTCTGGCAACATATTGCCCAATCCAATCTTTCCAAATTCCAAGTATTTCTCCATTGACTTCGTCAATTTTGTAAAAGGCATTTTTAACCGAATCTAAAAAGGATAAATCATCTTTTTCTGGAAGAACTAACTTTTTAGATAAATTAGTCAATCCTCTAAAAAAGATTGTCATATCAGTTTCTGTTAGGCGTAAATTTAGTTCTAGTTGTTCTATTAATTTTAAATCTTTTTCATCCGCTAACTCTAATCCTAACTTAGACTTCATCATCTCTAAATATCGGATAGAATACATCTTTTTGTAAGAAGCAATTATCTCTTCTAAAGGCTCAGCTTCTTCAATTAAAGGATATAAAGCATTGGCTAGTTTTAATAGGTTCCAAAGTGCAACATCTCCTTGCTGTCCGTATTGGTAGCGCTTGTGTTCAATATCAGTAGTATTTGGCGTCCACTTTTTATCATATCCTTCTAACCACCCATAAGGCCCATAATCAATTGTTAAACCAAGAATAGACATATTATCTGTATTCATTACCCCATGCACAAACCCTACACGTTGCCAATGGATTACCATTTCTAAAGTGCGTTCACTAACCGCTTTAAAAAACTCTACGTAAGCCCTTTTTGTTCCTTGTTCTAGTTTTGGATAGAAATGTTTTAAAGTATAGTCAGCTAACTTCTTTAAAGTTACGTTATCTCTTTTGGATGCAAATATTTCAAAACTTCCAAAACGGATAAAAGAAGGTGCTACTCTGCAAACTACTGCTCCTTTTTCATATTCTGGATTACCATTATATAGAACGTCTCGAAGAACTTTAGTTCCATTAAGAGATAATGACAACGAACGAGTTGTAGGCACTCCTAGATGAAACATAGCTTCACTGCATAAATGCTCACGAATCGAAGAGCGCAATACCGCTAACCCGTCAGCAGACCTCGAATAGGGTGTTGCTCCTGCCCCTTTCAATTGTACTGTCCAACGTTTACCATTGAACTCAACTTCTGCCAAGTTAATAGCTCTTCCGTCCCCTAATTGTCCTGCCCAATTACCAAATTGATGGCCACCATAACACATCGCGTATGGTTTTGAGTTTTCTATAATTTCATTTCCAGTAAATATTTTCAAAAACTGCTGAGATTGACAATCAGATTCAGACAACCCTAGAAATTGAGCAACTTCTTTTGAGCAATGAACAAGCTCTGGGGATTCTGTTTTTGTTGGATTCACAAAAGAATAACAGGCTTCATCGACTTGTCTTGGCGTATTCTCTGTTTCTTGATCTCCTGGAAGCTCCGTTATGAAAGTATTTTTTATATTAAAGTCCATGTGTAAAATTACTACTATAAGAGGTTAATTCTCAATCTCTGGCCATTTATCATCATTATCCCAAATTTCTTTTCAAGGTTTATGACTAGTCATTTTATGTTAAATGAACCGAAACTCCAAGTAAATTTTATTGTATTTCTATTCCTGACGACAAAAAAAAAGGTTTCATCGAATTTATTGATAAATGTTGAGCTTTATACAGTAGAATTTTATATAAAATAAATAATTTACATATAATATATAATATATGTGCTATAGTTATGACTGAAGAAAAAAAAAGCAATTTAAAACCTGATTATAATTTTGCTTATGGAATACCACCTACAAGACGTGCAGATGAAACGCCACCTGTTAAAATAATCCTGTTCATTATATTAGGTTTTGTTGTAGCTGCATCTGGAGCATTTTTTCTAGGAAAAGGGACTACTTCTAACAAGTTTGGAGAAACTACTGCCGGTCACGATAAGTTTAAAGATATGGGAAAGCACGATATTCATGGTGGAGATTGTTACATTGTAAAAGAGTTCTTAAGCTTAGACGGACAACTTCACGTTGAATTTGAGATAAAAAAGAAACTGGAATTACAATTTGAATTAATTGATTCCGCTGGATATACAGTATGGCAAAGTGCAATTATGACAGATGCTCCTGGTCATCATGAGGTAAAATGGGATCCAGTGCATCGAAATGGAACGGATTTAAAACCAGGCAATTATTCCTTGGCTGTTGAAACTGCTGGTGAACGTTTGGTAATAGGTAATTTCCTACATGGATTGTAATGAAAACTATTGACTCCAAATAATTTTGATGATTTTGTTACTTGGCCAAATTATACCAAAACTTTCAATTGAGAATCGAATACATTACTATATTTTATTAACCAATCTAGGTATTCACTACCATATTTCAAGTAATTAGGAATAAAGCTCTCTTGTCTTTCTACCATTATATTATTAGGTACAACAGCATCTCTAAATTTTAATATTTTGTTGACAGACACTTCTTGCTTACTCTTTTGAGCTTTAATAACTCTAGATTCCAATTTTTCAAAAAGTTTATTCATTTTTGTCATTTCTGCATGAATCATACCCGACAAAGAATTATCTACTCCTTCCACTTTTTTCAGTAACGCCTCCTTGAGTTCCTTTAGAAGGAGTTCTTCTTTTTCAAAAAGTATGTCTTCTGTTGAATTTATCCGTAAAAAATCTTTTATCAATACGTTTTCATGTTTGAATACATCCTCTAATTCAAAACCCAAGTCTACAAAACTAGAAACTTGTTTAGCATTTAATACAAGGAAAGAATCACGAACAATCAATAATGGGTATTCTATTTTTAATCTGTCAAAATTTAATTTTAATTGCAGCCAATAAGCAATTTCTCCTGGGCCGCCAATATATGCGAGATTAGGAAGAATTGCCTCTTCATAAACAGGCCTCATTACCGCATTTGGACTAAACCTATCGGGATTAGAATCCAAAAGCTCAAGAATTTCATTTTCAGAAAACGATAATTCAGTATTTAACACGGAATATTTATTATTCTCAAATACAATTCTTTCTCGAATATTATTTTCTATATAAAAAAGGTTAATCTCTCTTGGCTTGACTTGTGCGTTATATCCCAATTCTTTTAATTGACTTGAAGTTTTTAGGATAGCATCAATACTTTTTCTATTTACTAATTCATCTTTTATAATGGGTGAAAAACTTCTTTTCAATTCAATATCATCGCCATCCAAAATGACCAATCCAAAGTCTTTGAACAGTTCGTTTACCCAGGTACTCGTGGCCTTTGACAATGAGCCACTCTTGTAAGCTCGTGTAAATAAATCTCTTATTTCCGTTTCGTTTTTTGAATCGCCAAGAATTTCATTTAATTCTTGTATAACATTTGAAAATATATTCGCATTCAATCTACCTATTGGACCAGTATAATTTTCATCTATTTTTAAATTATTTTTGAAGAACTTCACATCGTTTATTTCCTCAAAGTCATGATCCTCACTAGCAAGCCAAAAAACTGGGACAAAATTATTCTCAGGAAATGCTTCCTTCAATTGCATTGACAACTTGATTGTCGAAATAATTTTATGTATAAAATATTGTGGACCACCTAACAAACAAAGCTGATGCCCAGTAGTTACAGTGTAAGCATTCTCATTTATAAGAAGGGACACATTACTGGGAATCTCAATACCTGCAGACTTATATTGAACATTTAATTGCTTCACTAATAATTCTCTTTTCTCCTTCGAAAACTTCTTTTCTATTAATTTCTTTTTAAAGTTTTCCAAAGTCACTTTTTCTGCAATAAATTCTGAAAGTTCATCAGGGTTACTTACATAATCCAAAATAAGCTTGGAAAATTTACCGGTTTTATCCAATGGTATTGTAGTCAATTGCATCTTGTAAATTTAACCCATTCATTTCATCTTTTTTGTCGTATTGCCGATTATCTTATTTTTGTTTGAAATGAATAAGAAAAATCTTTTAAAAGCTTTAGGGCCAGGGATACTATTTGCGTCTACTGCAATTGGTGTCTCTCACCTTGTTCAATCTACCCAAGCTGGAGAAAAATTTGGCTTTGGTTTACTGTGGGCTGTTATTATAGCAAACTTCTTAAAGTACCCATTCTTTGAATATGGTTCTAGATATGCAAATGCTACAGGCACTAGCATTATAGATGGCTACAAAAATTTAGGTAAACCGGTCCTTTGGATTTATTTTTTAATCACGGTAGCTTCAATGTTCATGGTAGCTTCAGCTGTTGGTTTTGTTACGTCGGGTTTTATGCAAAACTTGTTTGGAATTGAATCTTCTGGAGCAACAACCCTTCTACTATTTTTTGTTTGTGGAGGAATTTTAATCTCGGGTAAATTCAGTGTTTTAGATAAGTTAATTAAGATAATAGGGATTGTATTACTCATCTCCACCCTTATAGCATTTGTTATGACCATAATAAATGGACCTATGGGATCAAAACCATTATTCGAAGGCAATATATTCCCAGAATCAGATGATGGAATTTTCTTCTTATTAGGATTAATGGGCTGGATGCCCACTGCTCTCGACCTAAGTACATGGAATAGCCTATGGACCATTGAAAGAATTAAACAAACTGGATATAAACCAACAATGAAAGAAACCTTATTCGACTTCAATTTTGGGTACCTTGTTTCTGCATTGCTCTCACTATGTTTTATCTCTATGGGCGCTTACTTGCTTTATGGCACTTCAGAGACAATCCCTAATGATCCAGCTGGATTTGCCAATGGCATAGTGAATTTATACACCAAAACAATGGGAAGTTGGTCATATATACTTATCGCAGCAGCATCTTTTTCAATAATGTTCGGAACCTGTATAGCAGTTTTTGATGGCTATGGAAGAGCTATGCAACGTACCTCAGAGTTGATTTTTATTCATAAAGAACCGACTTATAAAAAACAAAATAGCAAAATGTACACTGCAACAATTCTTATTATTGTAATTGGGAGTTTCAGTATTATTGAGCTTGTCAAAACAACCGATTTTGGAATCAAAGGCTTAGTAAACATTGCAACCACACTTTCATTCATAATTGCTCCAATAATTGCCGTATTTAATGTAATACTTGTTCGAAAAAAACACATTGGAGAGCACGCACCACCAACTTGGATAAAAATTACTAGCTACCTAGGTATCGTTTTTCTCACCGCATTTAGCATATATTTTCTTGTTCATAAATTTGGCGGATAATTGATTGTTTTGTCCAAATAATAAGAAGCTCATTTACTACCTCAACCACACACTTACTTTAGGAGTATGAAAAAGCTAATTATTCTCATTGTCTCAGTAATTATTTTTACAGCCTGCACAAAACCAGAAACAGTTCAAAATATCGTATCTGAAGCAGAACCCGTTGGTTTTATTGATTCTTTATCTCACAAACAGTGCAGTGCACTTACTAAGCCTGAAAATCATGATTGAAAAAATTAAGATTTTAATTTATAATAAATGGATGTATCGATTATTCCTCATTATATTCACAACAGTTGCCAGTATTGAATTATCATTTCAATATATTACGAGAAGTACAAAACAACAGATCTACAGTAAAGTTGAAAAAATCCCAAATAATCAGGTAGGTTTGGTTTTAGGAACCAGCAGTCTTCTTAAAAACGGGAAGTACAACCCTTATTTTATTTACAGAATGGAAGCTGCAGCAAAACTTTATCATTCAGGTAAAATTGAGGTTCTAATAGTAAGCGGAGACAATCACACAAAAGGATACAATGAACCCCAAGACATGGAAGATTTTTTAAAAAGGCTGAATGTACCTTCATCTAAAATAATTAAAGATTATGCTGGATTCAGAACATTCGACTCTGTAATTAGGGCAAAAAAGATTTTTGGGCAGACCAACTTTACTATTATTTCTCAAAAATTTCACAACGAAAGAGCCTTGTTTATATGCAATCAAAATAACATTGATGCTATTGCATTTAATGCACAAGCTGTATTTAGCACACCTCGAAATACACTTAGAGAATACCTGGCTAAATTTAAAGCTGTTCTAGATGTTTTTATACTGAATACTCAACCAAAATTTCTTGGAGAGAAAATTACAATCTCCTAATTAATGTGTGGAAGTCATGTTTTCATGAACGCAAATTATGAAATCTGCTTGCCCTTTATATTCATCTTCCAATTTGAAGACATCAGACTGGGACACTGTTGATATTGTACCATAATTAAGTTCAGGCCTTTCCTGTTTTAAATACCATAAAATCCCATCATAAAAATCTGAATGAAAAGAACCATTAAAATGCAATGAAAGACCACCTTCTTTGTGGTTTTTCAGAATAAAGTGCGCCATTGTTGCATCTTTAGTTGCTTGAGCTTTAGGCATATTTGATCCACCGTGCCCCCCCATCATCTTAAGCATTTTCACATATCCTGGCAAGGTACTGTCATATTTCATAGGTAATGGAGCCATCCAACTTTTCTCCTCGTCAGTTAATGAATCTAATCTTTCAAAACCTCCCTTAAATACATAGTTTGCATATCTTCTTGGAATATTTGCAGCTACAAACTTTAACTCATTCTCTATAGCATACTTCACTAAAGGAGCGTAATCTGTGTAATAATTCGGCCATAATCTAGCCAAAGTATCAAATGCTTTTGCATCAATCTTACCTGCTATATATTCATCTAATTCATCCTGATTATCTGCTTCAAACATTTCAGCTGCGAGAACCAAATCTCTTTTCTTATCTAGTTCTATTGTTACTTCAAACTGCAGCCAATGTACAATGGGATTGTCGTGATATTCTCCAAAAAGAACAATATCCTTTTCATTTAAAGCTTTAATCATCTTTCTATAGGAAACTCTTTTTCCACTACTGTCAAATATTGTATAGGCAACCTTATCTTGTCCAAACCCTAATACACTTATTATTATTAAAATGACAAATGCAGTAATTTTGCTCATTTTATTCCCTATTTATAGCCATTACCATACTCTTCAAATTCACTAAAGCTAGTATATCTTTTGATTTTTCTGCATCCAATTGATTATTTGCTTCAACAGAAATTAACAATCTATTTCCAATACCTACAACAATATTTGCCTTTTTATTTATTTTTTCAAAAGATTCCCAACCGTTCAACTGATTATTCAAGCTAAATGATTTGGCATACTCATCATCTGAGTCAATCGTTATGCCCTTTCCCCACATTGCAGTTTGAGTTTTATATATACTCGGTGCAGCATTATAATCAAGTATAGAAACACGAATATAATCCTCATCAGCACTTGTGTACTCTGCTGTTGCGCTCGTAACAGAAAATCCTTGCATATTTAATGAAGTTCCTTCTGGATCTTCCATGTCGTATCCCTCAATGGCTATAGGAAGAAATTTTTCCAAATCTTTATAATGAATTGGCTCGCCACCTTCCGCAGGCTTCAGTCCATTGGTACTATTCTCCAGACCCGGAGTAGTTGGTTCCAAAGATTCATTTTTATCTTCCTCTACGCAGCAAGAACTAACACCAACAATAACAGAGAACAAAACAATTAATTTATATACTTTTTTCATTTATGATATATTTTAATACAAAATACTAAGAATTTCGCACAACAAGAAATGTGCATCACTAAAACTTATTAAAAGATATTATAATTCTTAAATTCGTGAAAATTAAAACCACAGCATATGAAAACCTACATGGTTCATTTTCGAAGAAACGCGTACACTCAAATCTCGCCTGATATAATAAAAAAAGAACAAGTAACAATGGGAGAGTTAATGACGAAAAACATTATACAGCAAGTTTATATGAACAAAACCATGGATAATCTTTGGATGGTCTTTAAAATTGATAACGAAGAAATACTAAGAGAAATAATTCAAACTTTGCCTATGAGTAAAGACTTGTATTTTGAAACAAGTGAATTAATGGGCTAAAGTGGATCCACATCAATTTTAACACGAACAGATTTATACCCATCAATTTGCTTAAGGTTCGCAAGATTATCTAACAAGTATGCTTTTACCTTAGCAATAGATGCACTTCGCTCAAATTTAATCGTCACTAATTTATTGTAAACATTCTTAATCCTAGGAACAGATGGGTACTCAGGGCCTAATATCCTATTACCCAGTTTTACTTGAAGCATTTTTGCCAGTTCTGCACTAGCTGCATCTGTAGTTTCCTTTTCTTTATGCCGTACAGTCAACCTTATCAATCTATAAAATGGCGGATATTGATAATTTTTTCTTTCATAAAGTTCTTGGTCATACATTCCATCGTAATTATTTTGCATTACTTTCTGGATAATCCAATGTTCAGGAGTATGCGTTTGAACAATAACTTTACCTCTATGTTTTTTCCTTCCTGCTCGACCACTCACCTGAGTCATTAATTGGTAAGCTCGTTCAAACGCTCTGAAATCAGGGTAATAAAGCATATCATCTGCATTTAAAACACCCACAAGTGACACATTATCAAAGTCAAGGCCTTTGGTGACCATTTGTGTACCAACCAAAATATCTATTTCTCGATTCTCAAAATCATTGATAATATTCTGATAAGCAAATTTAGAGCGCGTTGTATCCAAATCCATTCTTTGAATTTTTACGTCACTTGATAAGTGAATGGATATCTCTTCTTCAATTTTTTCCGTTCCAAAACCTAACATTTTAATTTCCGAACTACCACAAGCATCACATTTATTAGGAGGGCTTATTGTATATCCACAATAGTGACAGTTTAGTTTATGTGTATATTTATGATAGGTTAAACTTACATCACATCTGGTACACATCGGAACCCATCCACAAACTTCACAAGTCCATCTAGGAGCATATCCTCTCCTATTTTGGAAAAGTATAATTTGTTCTTTTCGCGCTAGAGAATCTTTCATTTCTTTTATTAGAAACTCAGAGAATATTCCATGCATTTTTTTCTTTTTCTTATGCTCGCCAATATCTGCGCATAGAATTTCGGGTAATTGCATATTACCAAATCGTTTCTTCATTTCAACCAAGCCTATCTTACCTTCTTTTGCACTATACATGGTTTCAATGGAGGGCGTAGCAGACCCAAGTAATACTTTTGCGCCATGCATTTTCGCTAAAACATAAGCTGTATCTCTCGCGTTATACCTTGGTGCCGGATCATGTTGCTTAAAAGATGTTTCGTGCTCTTCATCAACTATAATTAGCCCCAAATTATCAAATGGCAAAAAGACAGCGCTTCTAGCCCCTAAAAGGACATCATATTTATGTAATTTATTTTTTAAAACGGCGTTCCAAACTTCAACTCTTTCGTTGGGAGAAAATTTTGAATGATATATCCCAATTTTATCTCCAAAATATTTACGCAAACGATTTATCATTTGGGTGGTAAGTGCTATTTCGGGTAACAAGTATAAAACTTGCTCGCCCTTTGCAATGTGCTTGTTTATGAGTTCGACATAGACTTCCGTTTTACCACTTCCCGTAACACCATGCAACAAACAAATATCCTTCTCTTCAAAAGACTTTTCAACACTCGATAAAGCTGATTTTTGAACATCAGACAACTCTTTCGTATCATTTCTTACTCCTTCATAATCTTTAAAACGACCTATTTCTAAGGCAAATTCAGATAAAATCCCTTTTTCAAACAATCCTTTTAATACTGCAGGTGAGCTAGAAGCCTTATTTAATAACTCCGTTTTCTTTACCTCCACTTTATGCGCAAAGTAGTTACTCATTTGTAAGTACAACATAAGCAGCTCCTGTTGTTTTACAGCCCTTTTTAATGAATCAAAAAGAGCTTCAATCTTCTCCTCATTTTGATATTCCTTCGCTAATTCAACATACTTTTCTTTTTTAGGGCGATAACTTTCTTTTAATTCTTCTTCCGCTACCACAACACCTTTATCGATAAGCCGCTTAACAATCGGGTACACGGTTTTTATATCCAATATTTCTCCTATCTCCCCTAAACTCAATACAGATCTTAATTCTAAAGCATCCTTAATTAAGTATTCCTGATCACTAAGACTAGACAATTCTCCTTCAAAACGATCATTAATAAGCACCTTAGTTTCGCTTGCTAATTTCAAACTACTTGGTAAAGCGGCCAACATAACCTCCCCTATATGGCACATATAATGTTCAGAAATCCAATCCCAAAGTTTTAGTTGAATCACAGTCACTATAGGCTGTTCATCTAGAATAAACTCGATGTATTTAGTTGTATATTTCGGTGGTGCATTATGAATCTTCTTAACAATCGCTGTATATAATTTGCTACGTCCAAACGGAATAACAACGCGCTGACCTACACAAACAAATTCATTCAATTCGAATGGAATACGGTAGGTATACAGATTCGGTACCGCCAAAGGCAAAATCACATCTATGAATATTGTTTCACGCTCCATTTGTAATATTAAATAAACTTAAAGTGCTAGAATTTCAGCCAACGAAAGTAATTGTTTATTTAATTCTTTATGATGTTTAACTGCCTTTTCAAAAGGGGTAAATACTAGCTCCTTATTAACTAACCCAATCATCTTTCCTTTACGCCCTTCTAGTAAAGCATCTACAGCACCAGCACCTAGTCTACTCGCTAAGACTCTATCAAATGCTGATGGATTACCACCTCTTTGAACATGACCTAAAATTGAAACGCGAATATCGAAATGTTTGTATTTCTCCTTAACAGCATCTGCAACTTTATAAGCACCACCATACCCATCTCCTTCAGCGACTATAACAATACTTCCCGATTTACTCTTCCTTCTTTCCTCACCTAGCTTATTTAACAAATGCTCTATATAAGTTTGTGTTTCCGGAACTAGGACAGCCTCCGCACCTACTGCAACACCGCTTCGAAGAGCAATAAATCCAGCATCTTTCCCCATTACTTCAACAATAAATAAGCGATCATGACTATTTGCTGTATCCCTTATTTTATCCACTGCATCTACTATCGTATTCAAAGCAGTATCATATCCAATTGAGTCGTCTGTCCCAAATAAATCATTGTCGATAGTTCCTGGAATCCCAATTATCGGAACACCAAATTCACTTGTAAAAGTAGCGGCACCTGAAAAAGTACCATCACCTCCAATGGCAACGATAGCGTCAATATTGTTTTTCTGAATACTATCAAAGGCTTTCTTCCTGCCTTGAACTGTAATAAAATTAATGCTTCGAGCAGTTTTTAATATGGTACCTCCCTTTTGAATGATGTTTCCTACGGAAGATTTATCCAATTGAATAAAATCATCATTTATCATGCCATCATACCCCCGTAATGCGCCGACTACTTCTACATTACTGTGCATAGCTTTCCGAACAATCGCTCTTATACAAGCATTCATTCCAGGAGCATCTCCTCCTGAAGTAAAAACAGCAATTTTCTTAATCCTCATCATAACTCCATTTTTATCAACATCTATTCAATCAAAATGCTTCATGAAAATATCGATTTTTTACAATGTACGAAAAACAAAATATATTTTAACAAACTTGATTAAATCAATATATATATATTCTTTTTTATTCTGTCATATTAGATTGATAAACAGATATATAAATAAATCTATATAGATAATAAATTTACATAGTATATTACACGTAATTTAACGCTAAACTTTCATGTTAAACTGAAAACTTTAGCAATTAACAAAGGAATCAAATAGTCGAAATAAAATTATATAAGGATGAAATTCAATTTAACTTCAAAATAAAAGAAAATATATTTTGGATGTTACCCCCATTATTGTTTTCTTTGGCTAATCATATTAATGTTGTAGAACAAAATATCACAAATGAAAAACAAACTTAAATTATTCATTATCGGTTCATCTCTATTCTCAGTAACAATGCTAATGGGAGGGTGTGGAACAGAAAGTGAAACCACCAAAGATGGTGATAAGATGGAAGATAGTGAAAACCAGGAAGATTCTATTAAGAATCCTGATGAAAGCATCTTCTTGATAGGAGACCAAATATTTTCTATTCCTTCTCCTGTTCAAACAGCTTTTCTAATTAAAGACGTTGGAGTTCCTTTTAACTCTGATTATGTTAATCCTGCAGATAATGCAATGAACTATTCTTCTAACTTTTCAAAAGCATTAAACCTAGGTATTTATGGAGCTGACTTAGGTTATTTAACTATATACGAGCAAACGGATGGCGCTCTTCGATATTTAAAATCTGTTAGAGGACTTTCAAAGGAATTAGGACTTGAAGGTGCTTTTGACGAAAAATTAGCTGATAGATTTAGTTCCAATATAGGGAATCAAGATTCAATGTTAGTTTTCGTTTCTGATGCATATAGAAACTCTGACAACTACTTAAAGGAAAATGATAAAAATGATGTAGCTGCATTAGTACTTGCTGGTGGATGGGTAGAATCTATGTATATTGCTGCTGATGCTGCTTTCTCTTCAAACAACCCTTTGTTAATTGAAAGACTTGGAGATCAAAAGAAGCCTTTAGCAAGTTTAATTGCCATGTTAGGTCAATATAACACTGACACTGATTATGAAGATTTAATTAATGAATTGGAAGATTTGTATGGAATATTTGAGGAAATCAAATATACATACGAATACATACCTTCGTCTACTGACGAGTCTAAAAAAGAGACAACAATTAAAAGCAAACACACTGTAGAGATTGCGGATGGAGATTTAGAAGCAATTATCGAGAAAATTAAATCAATAAGAACTGAAATCGTTGAATAATTATGAAACTATTTAAATTAACCCTTATCGCAATTACATTGCTTATTGGCCCTTCTATTGTTGGACAAATCACTTGTGACTCAATTGGTAATGTAACAAACTCTTATCTAAATACAAGCCAAGATAAACAGTTGAATAGAGTTTTCATTTCTGATGGTCAAGTGTATAGAACTTTTTTGGATGAAACTCAAACCTCCGAATTTGAAGTAACATTATATGGAGGTTCTACTTATAGAGTAGCAACTTCTGCTGGAATAGCTGAAAATTACTTAATTTTTGAAATTTACGATAAGAGCAGGAATTTGCTTTTCTCTAATAAGGATTATAATAATGCTCCATATTGGGATTTTAAAATTGAAAGTACAATTGATTGCTACGTTGAAGCAAGGTTAGACATGAATAAAAAACTTTCAGGTTGTGCAATCATGATGATTGGATTCGAAAAAAGGAAATAAATTATTATTGAAGCTTAAATACCAGCTTTTAAATTTCAATAATAACATCACTTAAATGAGCGAAAGAATACTCAAAGCCTTAATGCAACTTTTTGCAATAATCGCAAAAGGAGAATTGAACGAAGAAACTGGTGAAGTCAATTATGATGTTGGTGGGCGTAAAATTGTTAGACAATTTCTTCGTCAGGAATTAAACCAAGAGTTGATTAAAGAATATCTTTCGTTGTTTGATGAGTTTTTACTTTCTCATCAAGGGAAATCAAGTAAAAAGGTTGGTAAAAGAAAAAGAACTTCGGTAAACTCTGTTAAAGTACTTAGAATCTGTACGCAAATTAATGAGGAATTAACGCAGCGTCAAAAAATAATCGTACTAATTCGTATTCTAGAATTTATTTATGCAAACGATATAGTTACTGAACAAGAATTAGAATTTGTTACAACGGTTGCTGAAACATTTAATATCCCCAAAGAAGAATTTGAAGATTGCTTAGCTTTTGTAAATGCAGATGAAACTGCTATTATAGATAAGGAAGTTTATTTGGTTATTGACAACTCCAAAGAAACTAAACTTAAAAACTCGAAGCACATTTACTCAGAAAGTATTGTAGGTTTTTTAAGAGTTATTCGAGTACAATCTGTAAACGCTTATTTTGTTCGTTATTATGGAAACCACGGTCTTTACCTAAATGGACAAATTATAACTCAAGACAGAGTACAGGTATTAACTCAGGGGTCTTCGTTAAGAAGTTCAAGAGTTCAGCCGATTTACTACAGCGACATAATTGGTAAATTCTTAAGTGATAAATCTTCTAAAAAGATTTCTTTTAAAGCAAAAAACATACAATACCATTTTAAAGGAGGCAATATTGGTTTACAAGATTTCACTTTACACGAAGAAAGTGGCCACCTACTTGGAATTATGGGTGGTTCTGGAGCAGGGAAATCTACTCTTCTAAACATTTTAAATGGCAACTACTCTCCTACTATAGGTTGTGTAGAGATAAATGGAATTGATCTTCACAAAGACAAAAATGAATTAGAAGGAGTAATTGGATTTGTGCCACAAGATGATTTACTAATTGAAGAGTTAACTGTTTTTGAAAACCTTTTCTATAATTCAAAATTATGTTTTGGAAATTATAGCGATAAACAAATTGCTAAACTTTGTGTACAAACACTAAAATCTATTGGTTTATACGAGACTAAGGATTTAAAAGTAGGTAGTCCACTTGAAAAGACGATTAGTGGCGGACAAAGAAAAAGACTAAATATTGCTTTAGAGCTCATTAGAGAGCCTTCTATAATGTTCGTCGATGAGCCGACTTCTGGATTATCTTCTAGAGATTCTGAAAACATAATGGATCTTTTAAAAGAACTATCACTAAAAGGAAAATTGATTTTTGTTGTAATCCATCAACCTTCATCGGACATATTTAAAATGTTTGACAAACTAATTATTTTAGACAGAGGAGGATATCCAATTTACAACGGTAATCCAGTTGATGCAGTTATTTACTTCAAACGATTAGTACAACATGTAAATTCTGAAGAAAGTGAATGTATTACATGTGGTAATGTAAACCCAGAACAAATTTTCAATATAATTGACTCTAAAGTAGTTGATGAATATGGAAATTTAACTTCCCATAGAAAGGTTTCGCCCATAGAATGGAACAAACATTATATTGGCCTAGTTGCTAGCAAACAAGCTGATATAGAAGATGCTGATGAAATGCCTGAAAGTATCTTTAAGATTCCAGGAAAAATAAAACAAGCTGCTATATTTTTCATTAGAGATGTCAAAGCTAAATTAACAAACGCTCAGTACATGGCTATCACCTTGTTCGAAGCTCCAGCTCTAGCAGGAATACTTGCCTTCTTTATGAAATACTTCAGTACATCTGAAGGTAATGAAGAGTACACATTTTATAATAGTGAAAATTTACCTCAGTTTTTATTCATCTCAATAATTGTTTCTCTATTTATTGGATTAACAACAAGCGCGGAAGAGATTATAGGAAATTTAAAAATTCTTAAAAGAGAGAAATTCTTAAACCTAAGTAAAGGAAGTTTCTTGTTTTCTAAGATTTTTATTATGTTTTTAATTTCTGCAATACAATCAATTTTTTACGTTTTAGTAGGAAATTCAGTATTAGGGATTGAGGGGATGACATTTGTCTACTGGATGATACTCTTCTCTGTATCTTGTTTTGCCAACTTATTAGGTCTTAATATATCAGCTACATTTAACTCAGTTAAAGTTATTTACATATTAATTCCGATATTAATAATACCTCAATTACTATTTAGTGGCATATTGGTTCAATTTGACAAACTGAACCCTGTATTTTCGTCAAAATCACACGTCCCTTGGATAGGGAATATTATGGCTTCTCGCTGGGCCTATGAAGCTCTGGCAGTTACCCAGTTTAAAGACAATGAATACGAAAAGCATTTCTATGAGTACAATAAAGAAATGAAATTTTCCAATTGGAAAAAAGATAAATGGGTTAGTAACCTTGATGCAAAATTAGAGAACATTCACAGTTTTGTTAATTCTAAAAACAAGGATCCAAAGAAGAAAATTTCAATGGAAAGAAGTATTCACATTCTAAAAAATGAAATTGAGAAGGAAAATAGACATTCCGAAAAAATTAAAGTGACTGAAGGGACTATAAGTAATCTTACGTTAAACAAATTTAACGAGGAAGCTTATGGTGAGATTAAAAAGTACCTAGCTACTGTTAAAGAACGCTACAAAAGAAAATACAAAGCCTTTGAAGATAAAAAAGATGGTGTAGAAAAGACTTTCATGAAACCTAGTGTTGAATATATTGCCCTTTTGGACAAAGCCAAAGGTGAAAACATAATTGACCAAAAACAGCATAAAAAGATACGTAAATTTATGACTAAACTGAAAGAAGAATCTTTCCACCAGTTTATGTATAAATACAAGAATAGTGCATTGGAAGATTTTGTTACCAACACTAATTCATTCGAAGTTACAGATGAAGATAATAATTACGTGATCCAAAAGTCCTACCCTATTTATCTAGAACCTTATGACTACGACTACTTAAAAGCACATTTTTATGCACCGAAGAAAAAGCTTTTTGGAGTCTACTTTGATACATTTTCTGCTAATATTGTGGTTATATGGTGTATGACAATTTTCTTAATCATAACACTCTATATGGACACGTTTAAAAGGACCCTAGATTTATTTGGTCGTCTTGGAGGTTTGATACCTTCTTTTAAAAAGAAGAAATAAATTTACTTTATATACTGACTTTCATAACTTATTCATAGTTAAAATTCAGCTATTCAAAACTACTAATTATAGCTTTACTACTTTCACCGGTAAACCTATATAATCCTCACCAACTAGGATTATTGTATAAACACCAGCATCTTCAATATTTATCTTAGCATTGTCTTTCTTAACATTTGAAGAAGTAACAAGTTTTCCAGAAACATCATAAACATTAATAATTAGACTTTCAGGAACATTCTCTCCGAAGGACAAACTAAACATTCCATTTGATGGATTAGGATAAACTGAAAAATCAGAATCTATGTTATCTTGGTTAACATTCAAAAAATAGTCAACTCTAAAGTTATCTAATCCAGCTTCTACCAAATTTCCACCTTCAGAGTCCCAATCTGCAGTTTTTACTATTAATTGAATACTGCTTAAGTCAAAAGTAAAGTTAGTGACGTCAATACTTAATGACTGCCAAACAACATCTTCAGAGTCCTGGTAAAATTCAGCAACCGCATACTGATTACTTCCATCATCAATAATAAAGGTCAAAGAGTCGTTTGCAAACACTTGGCCCGCAAAATTACGCCACCAATAATCCAAACTAATAACCGGTAACCCTCCTCCATTTGAAAGGTCCATTAATGGAGAAGTAAGTATTGCATCTGCAAAATCTACATCATCCGACCCTGCGGATAATCCTCCATTTCCCGTCACATAGGCTTTACTACCACAATCTGCAGCATCTGCATCTGGATTAGAAAGGTTTCCACCAGCTGTAGTTCCAATTGGAACACCTCTTTCCCAAACACCAAAAGGAGCAGCCCCAGAAACCTGCCACCCTAAATCAAGGTTGAATAAATCAACATAACCCGTTTCCAAAGAACCTGAGTAGATAGTATCATTAGGGCCGAACAAAACACCTTGATCACAAATTTCAATGAACCCCCAGTTTCCAATGTAAACATTATATGTGCCACCATAAAAATTGGAAAATATAATTTCTCCATTAGCATCTGTTGTACCACTATATGTGAAATCATCATTTTCAATTAATACATCTGCATTTGGTATGACAGTTCCGATATTAGCAAATTCATCAACACTCACTAATAAATCAAAATTCTCTATCGGAATTAATTGAGCATCCTGTATGGAAACTTGTCCGCTCACTAACGAAACTCCAAAGATAGTATCTGAGATATAAGCAGGATGACTATAGATAACATCATAAGAACCTGCAACAGCGTATCCAGTTGCATAATCACCTACGATACTTGTTTGATCAGTTATAGCGGTAGTTACTAATTCTATTGTAACTCCAAATATAGGTGCAGTTGTAGATGCATCAGTAACCGTTCCTTCTAAATAGCAACCTCTATTATAAGTAACACCAAGAATATGCAGTCCATTTTCAATATCGGAAGTAATAATATTTCCTGATGGTAACCAAGGATAAACACCCCAGCAGCCATTAAATCCATCTCCAGAAAAAGAAGGCGAAGTGTCAAAATTACCCACTTCTACCATATTTCCTTTATTAGAAACATCATGCACTGTCACACCGTCTCTGTAATAAGAAGTAACAATGTAATCGTTTATAAAATGGGAATTATGCGGTATAACGTCCATTCCTGGATTGGATTGTATTCTATCTAATTCTATAATATTAGTTGGGTCTGAAATATCAAATTCTCCAATAAACCCATTTGTGATTTCATCAGTCGTATATATATAATCCCCATCATCTGACATCCATAAATTATGAGAAAAATTACCTGGCGTTACTTGTTGACCAAGGATTACTGGGTTTGATTTATTTGAAACATCCCAAATACTCATGTGTCCATCATTAATATGTCCCATATATAAAGTATCTCCTCTTGCAACACCATCGTGTGTATACCAGTTATCAACGGTTCCCACTTCTACCGGATTCATAGGGTCTATTGTTAAATCTAACATGATCGCTCCCCCATTTCCTCTATTTGCTCCAAAAATATAGCAAATACCATTTTCATCAATAAAAAGATTATGTGCTGAAGTCCATGGATTACCACCCGGACCATTGTAATATGTTGTTGTTAGACTAGGGTTTCCAGGAAGTGTGCTTAAATCTATAATTAATAGTCCCTGAGGTTCTTCAGTAGTTACGTATGCATGATTATTCCATGTTTTTATGTCTCTCCAAATCGAATTCATACCTGACTCAAAGAAAATTTCAACCGGATTGGCAGGGTCTGTAACATCAACAATGGAAGTACCATTATTCAACCCTACTATAGCATATTCATTTCCACTTCCATCGACATATCCCCAAATATCTGAAGCATCAGAATTGTGCGATGAAACTAAATCTAGATATCCTAACTCCGACATATTTAGTTGAGCAACTGTAAAAAGGGGTATAAAAGCGAAAAAGGCGAAAATCTTCATCATGTTTTTTTAATTAAATCCTGTCGAATATATTGTATAATTAGCTAAAAAACTCTTAAAATAGAAGATAGTTGTACCAAAGGGTAAATTTCAACATTAAAGGTAAATTATCACTCTATAGAATAAGACAAACCTAAAGCAATTACATTCATTCGAAGTGGATAGGCTTGATTTACTTCAGTAATTCGCAAGTATTTTAAGCTCATTTGAAGATAATCACTAATTTCATATTCAAAGCCTAATCCAAACCGGTTTTTTTTATAATTAGATGTTCCCGTGCCATTCAAATGAAAGAAAAACTCATCTTGAACAAATGCTTTCAAGCCTTTATCCAATTTTATTTTTGCTTTAAATCGAATTCGTTCATAGTTGGGGTTTTCAGCATTACGGTTCGATGTTGTTTGAATCCTGCTTCTTAGGTATAGGCTAATATCATTCAACTTCAATTTTCCTGTTAAGTCCAGGTATAGGCGATTTTCCAACTTATAACCTGACCAATTATTCTTCATTCTGGGTCTCCAGGAAATTCCTGTTCGAAAGTATTTATTAACTTTATACTTAGCTCCTAAGTCCAAAAAACATTGATTAACCCTTGTTGAATTATCGTCAGTTCGGACTTGGAAATCTGCATCAACATTTAAACCATCTACGACTTCTTTATTGACACTTACGCCACCCCAGGTGCCAAAATCTTGATTACCAAATTGCGCAATAAGACTAGTTGGAATAATAAATACTATACAAAAAATAACTCTCAAGTATGCTTATTTTAAAATTGTAATATCACTTAAATCCAACTCTTGTTTCTTGTCTGTAATTTGAAACTTTACAGAAACAACACTATCTCCTAAATTCCCACAAGCCAGACAGTATGAATAATCGGAATACACAAATAATTCGTAGTCTCCTTTTTGTAAGTACTTGAACTCAAAAGAACCATCATGACTCGTATTTACATCATCATCAAATGCTCCTCCTTCTTTTCCATAAATAAGGTATACCTTATAATTTTGAGCATAATACTCACCAGTAAGTGTACCAAGTGTATTATAATCTTCTGCGTATATTTTACCAGTTACAATTGCACTACCACCAACACCAGGTTCTTTTGTACAGCTTACTGACAAAAGCATTGTTAGTATGAAAAAAAATAGGACTTTTGAAATACTTTTCATTTTTTGATTTTTTGTGTGCTACAAATTATGTAATTATTACTAAATAAACCTTGCATTTTATTTAAAGTTGCTTGCTAAACAATTTTATTTATACGTTTAGAAGTTTACTTGTTTTCTATCGCAGAATTAATATCATTTAATTCTCCAACTTTAAGGGACGAACCATAGGTGGTAATTAACCATATAGAACCACCTGTATCGATTTTGTAAAGTGTTTTATCATAGAAATAATCCCACTTGTAATTTTTACCCTTTGACTCTTTTAAAACGCCTATAACAATAGGGTTAGCATAATTGTCATACCACACCATTTGGTTCACATTATTAACATAATAAGTGTTTTCATCACCAACAAAAGAACAGGAGTATTTAAATGTTTCTTCTATATTACTTCTCTCTGGAGAGAAGTCCGTTATTTTTTTATTTTTGAGGTTTTTAGCATCCTTCCAGCCTTCAGTAATAACGTCTATTCTTGCACTTCTAGGTGGATGTGTTTTTGTGCCATGTAAATTTCCTTCTGTTTCAACACATCTTAATGTTTCTTCTAATGTCGCTCCCATTTGAAATAACATAAACCCTGAATATCTATCTGCCGCCAATTCATCACCTGGATTACTCTCCTGGTTTCTTAAAGTATGGCCCAGTAAATGATGTCCGATTTCGTGAGCAAGAACACTAATAGCAGCCCAATCTGTTTTAGTGGAATCATTCACCCGTTTCATAAATGAAGGGTTGTAACGAATATATCGTTTTTTACCTTTAATATAAGCTATGGCATTATTTACTTCTGTATCTTGAATCACTCTAAAATTAGGCGACAGACCGCTATACTGAACAATCTTAAAAACACCAAACTTTGCATCACGATCTGTTTTAAATTCATTTAAGGCCTTGTTCAATGTATCTACAGTTACCTGTGAGAAACAAATATTAATAAACAACATAGAAGTAAATAGAAATAGTAACTTCACTTTCATTATAAGCATGGTTTTTGTAATGCAATTACCAAAATAGACTATTTAATTATTTTATGAAAATAAACCAAATAACAATTACTGCTTTTGCAACGCTAGTTTTATTTACGGGTTGTGTAGGTTTTTTCAAAACCACTGAAACTATTGCCTCTTCTGAAGAAATTAAAACAAAACAACAGAAAGCAGAGGATGCAGTTGAAGCAAAAATCATTGAATCATTTGGTGAAAATGGAGTCTATAAAGGTTTTAAATTTGGAGAGTTATTTACTTTAAAACCTAAAGAAATAGTTGAGCTGGATCAACTTTATGAATTACGAAGAGAACTGCCTTCCTTAAAAGACAATTACCCAAATAATTTAGACCAAATGATTGCTGCAAATGATTCTGCTATCATTTGCAAAAAACAAGAACTAAGAGATAAAAAAATATTTATTACATACGAACTAACACATATATATAAAATTACATCGGATAAAAATGGTATTCAGTTAGATGAGTGTAAGTTCCTCCTATTCCCAAATTTCACAGTAAAAGATGTCAAAATTATGCTCACCACAGATTTGAGCAACAAGGAAGATGAATTGTTTTATTATTTCATTATGCAATACCCACTATACGACTTCGAAAATACACTTACTACTAATCTTAAGAATAAAGAAACTTATGCTCAACTAAATAAGGCGCTAGAGAACGAAACAGAAAACAAAGCAAGGCTATTGAAAACGATTCTATCAATTTGTAAGCATATTAGAATTTATAATGATTTTGAAGAGACAAAATTATCTGAATCACTAGCTAAAGAATGGATATTAAAAAACCCAAATTATTCAGAAGAATACAAACCAACTACATTTTCAGATTTACTACCTGTGGATAAAACAATGTTGGACGATAAAAATGAAGAGATTAAAATACCTTTTGGATATAAATTATATCATAAGTTTGAAAGCAAAACAAAGGATAAAATAGTGGCTCAAAGAACATTTCAATTTGAGTTTGACCTTAATTTTGTAATTATTGATGTAGCTGAAATAGTTGAAGGTGAAAAAACAGATGAAACTGGAACTAAAATTCAGTTT
>ENA-OSET01000665-OSET01000665.1-sediment-metagenome-genome-assembly--contig:-NODE-665-length-37841-cov-11.306562_pt1 | contig 37841 bp, 28 predicted proteins | sample MGYA00237882_ERZ534229 | MGnify/ENA primary metagenome ERZ534229 (study PRJEB26408, sample SAMN06266212) | sediment metagenome | isolation source: Hudson Canyon methane seep mesocosm | place... | reverse complement strand
ATTGAAGAAGGCGTTGAAGGTTTAGTTCACGTTTCTGAAATGGACTGGACTAACAAAAACGTTAACCCATCTAAAGTTGTTCAATTAGGTGATGAAGTTGAAGTAATGGTTCTTGAAATTGACGAAGAACGTCGTCGTATTTCTCTAGGTATGAAACAATGTCGTACTAATCCTTGGGATGAGTTCGCAGCAACTCATAACAAAGGCGATAAAATTTCAGGCAAAATCAAATCAATCACTGACTTTGGTGTATTCATTGGTCTTGATGGTGGTATTGATGGTTTGGTTCATACATCTGACATTACTTGGAACGAAGCTGATAAAGAAGCGATTCGCAACTACAAACGTGGTGATGAAGTCGAGACTATTATCTTAGCGGTTGATTCTGAACGTGAACGTATCTCTTTAGGTATCAAACAACTAGAACAAGATCCATTCCAAAACTACATTGCTCTAAATGAAAAAGGTAGTTTAGTTAAAGGTGTTGTTAAAACTGTTGATGCTAAAGGTGCTGTTATTGAGTTAGCTGAAAATATTGAAGGTTACTTGAGAGCATCTGAGATTCAGCGTGATCGTGTTGAAGATGCACGTACTTTGTTGAAAGAAGGTGACGAAGTAGAAGCTAAATTCATTGGTGTTGATAAGAAAACCAAGTCTATTTCATTGTCAATTAAAGCGAAAGACAGTGACGAAGAAACAAGCGTTATGAAGGACTATGGAACTCAAGCGGCAGCTGGTTCGGCTACACTTGGTGATATCTTCAAGCAATTAGAAAAATAAGCTAGTCTTAAAAGGGAGTGCTATTCAGTGCTCCCTTTTTTTATTTTCAGGATTGAATGTGACAAAATCAGAATTAATTGAATCTTTAGCAAGACAACTTCCCCATCTGGCCTATAAAGATGTAGAGCTGGCTGTGCATTGTGTTGTTGAGCAAATGAGTGAAACTTTGTCCGCGGGTGAAAGGATAGAGATTAGAGGTTTCGGAAGTTTTTCTCTACACCATAGAGCTCCACGAATGGGTAGAAACCCTAAAACAGGTGAAGCTGTTTCTTTAACAGCTAAATATGTACCTCATTTTAAACCTGGTAAAGAACTGAGAGATAGAGTCGATGTTTCTCGTGAAAAGTTTAAAATTATAGATTAATCATTCAACGCATTAAGAATATACAAAATGAGAATAATCCTACTAATACTATTTTCTATTGTTTTTATTATTGCGTTGATATTTTCGCTACTAAATTTTCATTTAGTACAAATAAACTTAGGCTTTACTTCCTTAAACCTGCCATTAACAGTCGCACTGACTATTGAACTGTTTGCCGGGGTTGTTATAGGATTATTGGTAGCTTTTCTTAAAATTGTAAAGCTGAAATCTGAGTATGCTCAACTGAGTAGAAAGTTGGCAGGCCCAACGGATAAATAAGCATTTAACTCCACTTTTAAGCGCCCAAGAGTGTTTCCTCTCTTCTCCTGCTTAGTACCTTACAAAAGAAACCTTTATTATCAAACGGTAATATGATATATTCTGCATGTAAATGAGAATGGTTATCAGTTATTGATAGTCTTTGTTTTATTATACTTTACAGGACGTAAATATCATGTCGTTAAATTTAAAAATGCTGGCTGTAGGGGATCAAGGCAAAATCGTGGGCTTTGATAAGGCGGGTAAAGCCTATCGTAAAAAGCTTTTAGCCATGGGATTAACACCTGGAACAGAGTTTAAAGTGACGCGTTTTGCTCCATTAGGCGATCCTGTGGAAATAAAAATCAGAGGTTTTTCATTGTCTTTGCGCAAGAATGAAGCCACTGTTTTACTGATTGAAAAAATATGAGTAACTATACCATTGGTGTTGTGGGTAATCCGAACTGTGGAAAAACCACCCTATTTAATTTATTAACAGGTTCTAAGCAACATGTTGGTAACTGGCCAGGGGTTACGGTTGAGCAGAAAATGGGTGAATATACCTATTTAGGTAATCATATCTGTGTGGTTGACTTACCTGGCACCTATTCTTTAGAAGCTGCCGATGAACAGGTTTCTTTAGATGAAAAGGTTGCAAGAGACTATGTCGCTTCAAAACAAGCTGACTTAATCATCAATATCATTGACGCATCAAATATAGAAAGAAACCTATATTTAACATCACAACTGATAGAAATGCGGGTACCGATGATTTTAGTTCTCAATATGATGGATGTTGTTCATCAGCGAGGTATTAAAATAGACAGGGATTTTCTTGTTGAAAAATTATCCTGCCCGGTGCTTGCTATTTCTGCTTCAACCAGAAATGGACTGAGTGAATTACATGCACTGATAGAACAAGCAGTTATTGAAAAGCCAATCCCCAGCCTGCAAGTTGAATATGCTCCCGCCCTAGAGTCCGCAATTAACCAATTAATCCCTTTGCTAGAACAGCAGGCAAATATTCATGATTGTGATGTACGGTGGTTGGCTTTAAGGCGCCTGGAAGATGATACCCTGGCAATAAAACTGGCAGGTAATGAGATTAACGAAAGGGTTACTGTTTTACAAAAAGCTGTTGAGCAGGAAACTGATGATGAAATTGATATTCTAGCTGCTGATGCCCGTTATACTTTAGTTAATAAATTAACTCAGCAGAGTGTTTGCCGATTAAATGAAGTTTCAAGACTGACATCTGACAAAATAGATCGTGTGGTATTAAATCGATTTTTGGGTATTCCAATTTTCTTGTTGGTGATGTATGCCATGTTTATGTTCACTATCAATATAGGCAGTGCATTTATCGATTTTTTTGATCTGGCGGTAGCTGCTATTTTAGTTGATGGCTTAACTGTTGTACTTACACTACTTAGCACGCCTGAATGGTTAATTGTATTGATAGCTAATGGTCTGGGAGGTGGGGTTCAGGTTGTAGCGACATTTATTCCAATTGTTGGTTTCCTGTTTATGTTTTTGTCTGCACTGGAAGATTCTGGCTATATGTCAAGAGCAGCTTTTGTGATGGACCGTTTTATGTTGATGATCGGTTTACCTGGGAAATCTTTCGTACCGATGATCGTTGGTTTTGGCTGTAATGTACCCGCAATTATGGCAACAAGAACATTAGATAATCAGCGTGATAGAATTTTGACCAATCTAATGAATCCTTTTATGTCTTGTGGTGCCAGGCTACCTGTCTATGCATTGTTTGCAGCTGCATTTTTTCCAGTCGGAGGACAAAATTTAGTTTTTGGCTTGTATTTGTTAGGCATTATTGTTGCTGTGATGACTGGCCTGATTATGCGGCACACTTTGTTTAAAGGGGAGGCGAGTCCTTTTATTATGGAATTGCCCACTTATCATATGCCTACCTTTAAAGGTGTGTACTTGAAAACCTGGGACCGCTTAAAAGCTTTTATTTTTAATGCGGGTAAAGTCATTGTGCCCATGGTTCTGGTATTAAACTTTCTTAATGCTCTGGGAACTGATGGAAGCTTTGGGCAGGAAAATAGTCAAAAGTCTGTGTTAAGTGAGATTGGCCGATCTTTAACGCCTGCCTTTAAACCCATGGGGATTGAACAGGATAACTGGCCCGCAACAGTGGGTATTTTTACTGGGGTATTGGCTAAAGAAGCCGTGGTTGGCACTTTAAATGCCTTGTACAGTCAAGGGGCTGGTATGCAATCTGATACAGCAGATGGCAGCAATGAATTTAATTTATCGCAAGCCTTACTCGGTGCTATTGCTACTATTCCTGAAAATCTACTGGCAGTTGCAGATAATTTACTTGATCCCTTGGGTTTAAATGTTGGAGACTTATCAAACCTTGATGCTGTTGCCGCAGAACAAGACGTTACAACAAGTACTTTTGCTGCTATGCAAGCCAGTTTTGATGGCCGCGCAGGTGCCTTTGCTTATTTGTTATTTATTTTGTTATATGCCCCATGCGTTGCTGCCACGACGGCAATTTATAGAGAAACTAATGCCAATTGGGCCTTGTTTGTAGTGTTTTGGACCACGGGGCTAGCCTATATGACAGCGACTATTTTTTATCAAGCGATGACTTATGCGCAACATCCAGATTATTCTTTTAAATGGATTGCTGGATTAATCATTGCTTTCATTTGTGTTTTAGCTGGCTTGTGGAGTTATGGAAAAATATTTTTCTCGACCGACATAAAACAAAGTATGAAAAATGATTTTATCTGAATTGAGAGATTATCTTAAACAAAAAAAAAGAGTGACTTTAAATGAATTAGTGATTCATTTTGATATGGATGCTGATGCTCTTAGAGGCATGATAAGCAAATGGATCAGTAAAGGAAAGGTACGTCAATTACCTGTTGGATCAGCTTGTGGGACTAGTTGTTGCAAATGTGACCCAACATTAACCGAATTTTATGAGTGGATTGATGTGTCAGTAGATAAATGATACTAAGGAACGAGGTATTCAATAATACCCGCTCCTAAGCGCTAAAACTATATAATCTTAAGTGAAGATAAGACATCGACCGCCTATATGACTCGATTAGCATGAAAAATTAATTAAAGAGTGTTGCAAGTCTCAATATCTAATTTATTAGCCTATTTAAAATATGCTATATTTTAAATTAGCTTAATCATCAATAATATCCAATAACGTTTGAATGGAAAACATACAATTAAAAGAAACTGATTTTATTATTGGAGAATCTCTGCCTTGGCCCGTTTATGGCGCCAATGGTGGCCTATTACTGGTTCAAGGGCAAGTAATAGGCAGTCAGAAATTGATTGATGGTCTACTTAAACGTGGCGCATCTAGAATAGCAACAGCTGAAGAAATCTCGAAAGCTCAACAAGCTGAGCAAGCAGAAAAGTTTTCATTGGATTCACCTTTCAATGTGCTTGATGCACTTAGGGTTAATCTTCAACGCATTCTGACAGATATTACCAGTAAGGTTGATAGTGATTACAATAATAGGATTATCAAGCTGACTAAAGTTATCCAAAAACTTTGCTTTGAAAATTCAGATGCAGCCCTTGGAGCGATCATTCTAGATCAGAAGAGCGCTTATACTAATATTCATCCCATTCTTTGTGCAATTTTGACAGAGCTATTAACTCGGAGGCAAAAAATACCTGATGAAGATCGCTTGTTATATATTGCGGCTGCACTCACTCAAAATGTTGGGATGCTGGAGTTACAAGGGGAATTAACCAATCAAACCGAGAAATTGACTGAAGCACAGAGTAAAGTCATTAAAGAACACCCAAATATCAGTAAAGAAATCATGCAAGGGCTGGGCATTGTACATGAGGAATGGCTAAATACTATTTTATTCCACCATGAGCGTCCAGATGGTAATGGTTACCCTCAAAAGCTAAGTGGAGATGATATTCCTGTTCAAGCTAAAGTTTTATCTGTTACTGATATCTACAGTGCGATGGTGTTACCGCGAAAATATCGTGATGGTTTTTATGTTAAAAAAGCCCTACAAGATATTTTCTTACAACGGGGTAAGTCGGTAGATGTTCATATTGCTCAATTATTAATTAAAGAAATAGGTATTTATCCTCCAGGGACTTTTGTTAAATTAGTTAATGGCGAAACAGCTATTGTGCTGAGAAGGGGAACCCGAAATGCTGCTTCGCCACTGGTCTTAAGTATTCTTAATCTAAGTGGAGATCCTATACAAAAACCAGTTCAACGGGATACTATACATAAAGATGTATATGGCATTATCCAGGTTGTTCCCCGGCTTGAAGAGTTGACAATTGATAGAGATGAGATCTGGAGTATAGGAGAAAATAAATAGTTAGGGCTCTTTTCATCAACAAAAAATATTTTAAATTTAAACACTAGATAATGATATTTAAAACACTTAAAAGCCTAGCCCCAGTATTTCTATTATTATCTTTATCAATATATGGTTACCAGCAACACTTAAAGTCCCCCATAGCAGTTATCAGCTCACTGACTTATTTGCCATCAATACTGGCTCTCTTCGTTGCCACTTTAGCCTTACATTTTAATCGAAGTTCAATCGTCTTTATTTCCTTACTATTGCTGGCTGTTGATGCATGCTTGTATTTTAATTGGGCGGAAACAAAGCTACAGTACGGCCTGTTATCAGGATTTTCTCCTCTACTCCTGCTTTGTTTTACCATTACACCTGAGCGCAGTTTATTAAGTTTTCGCTCAACACCTCTGTACTTAATAATCTTGTCAGTTGTGGCTTTTTCTATATGGAGCGTTTATGAAAAACCTGACTGGGTCAGTTTTTACCTTTTAACTGACTGGCTTCCTGAGCGTTATTTTGACTGGACAGTTTTACCACAAACAGTGGTTTTTAATGCCCTGTTTGTTTTGTTTTGCCTGTTACTGATAAACTGTATAAAGCCCTCGCCATTGCGTGCTGTTTCACTTGGGGTCTTATCCATTTTATTAATTACCCTACAATTTAAACATAACAGTGATGGATTAAATGTTTTTATCAGCACTGCACTGATTATGTGTTTGTATGCTGTGGTACAAGAATCTTGGCGTATGGCTTACCTGGATGAATTAACTGATCTTCCTGGTAGAAGGGCATTAAAAGAGAAATTCCAATCTATTTCCGGACTTTATACGGTTGGGATGCTTGATGTCGATCATTTTAAGAAATTTAATGACAGCTATGGGCATGATACTGGGGATGCAGTATTAAGAATGATTGCGGCAAAAATGAAAAAAGTCAGTGGTGGAGGCTTCCCTTATCGCTATGGTGGGGAAGAGTTTACCGTTGTTTTTCCAGGAAAAAGCATTAATGAAGCGGAACTGCATTTAGAAAATTTACGAAAAACAATTGCTGATATGCCCTTTGTTGTTAATAGGCAGGGGCGTAGAAATAACTCGAACAAATCAAATCGAAAAAAACAAAAAACAGTTCAAGTAACCGTGTCTATCGGTGTTTCAGATTCTAAAAATAAAAAAGTGAATGCCTGGGGGATAATGAAGCAGGCTGATACCGCTTTGTACCGAGCAAAGAAAAACGGTAGAAATCAGCTGGCAAGTTGAAAGTTATTTTAATATTTAAAATAAATTAGTGGTCTAACAATATAGGAATGATGAATAAAATAATGTTGGGTTACGTTTTTTTGCTACGCTAAAAAATCTAACCTAGCATCAAAGCAAAGTTGATGGAGTGCTAGCACCATTTTTAGTCTTGAGCTGAACGATTCAGCTAATGGGCAGCGTTAATAAGTTCATAGCAGTAGATAATTTTATCTGTTAGATAAACAATGATTGGAAATGTCCGAAATATGTTGTTATTGTGGCAGGTGACTATAGCAGTTTGGTGAAAATGCTGAATAAAAGGACTGATTAACATGGCTATTAAAATATTACATTATGATGACTTGCCAATAGGCGGGTGTGCAGGTTTAAAAGAGCATCGCCTGGTCATGAGCCCAAAGCTTTTTGGACAGTTTGTTAACCCGGGTACTTGGCCAGGGATAGGAGATTTTGTCTATCTTGCTGAGGCTGGGCTTGATCCTCAAGGTGAAACAACGCTTCATGAACACAAAGAGATTGACATTGTTTCAATTGTAATTGAAGGTCAAATGCTCCATCAAGGTTCTCTTCAGCATGGGCAGGAACTTGAGGCGGGTATGGTTCAAGTGCAGCGTGCCGGTGGTGACGGTTTTTCGCACAATGAAATCAATCCAGAAAATAGCAAAAATAGATTAATTCAATTGTGGGTTCTTCCTGAACAGAAGGGTGCAGCAGCAAGCTATAAACTATATCAACTACAAACGGCTAAAGTCACTCGTGTTTATGGTGGAAGTGCAAGTCAAACAAATACCATAGCGAGTAATACGGTAATTGATATTGCATTATTAGAAGCAGCACAAGAATTCGAGTTACATAAACCATTTTTGGCTTATCTGGTCACTGGTTCAGGGAAGATAGATAATCAGGATGTAAGCGACGGAATGCTATTTAAAGGTGATCAATTTTGTTTTAAGGCTTATTCTGAGGTTATATTGATTGTTATCTACGAATATTGAGTATTGATGATATAAGCTATACGATAATATTTGTATAGGGAATGCTTCTTCCCGAAACTTTATTAATTTTGTGGTATTGACTACACTGTATATATTACCTTACACGCTGGACAGGATATGATGCATCCATCTGCGCCCAATATTAAGTTATCAATACCCTACTATGATTTATTAGAGTTTTTAGGTGATAGTCTGAATGCGACTGTTTATAAGGCGGCTTCAAAGAAAAAACCAGATAGCCTGTTTGTTATTAAAATCTTAAAGCGGCCTATTAATAATGATAATCAGCGCCGTTATCTCAAACAAAAAGTCGAAAGACTAAAAATCATTCATGATCCACGGGTTATCACGCCTCAGCAAATAGAATACTATAGCGAAGCTCAGTTTATAGTCCGGCCGTTTTTTCCGGGGCAATCCCTGGAAACTTTTATATCAAAATTGAATGCACCTCTAGCATTAGCTGATTTCTTTAATATTGCAGCTGAGTTAGTTTTAGCGATTAATGCCGTACATGAAGGCGGGGTCATTCATGGTGGTATTAAGCCACATAATATTTTGATTCAAGATCAGACGCATGCGATACGATTAGTTGATTTTTTAAACCCTGTAGATATACAGGAAATAAGTCATTTTATTTATGATAAAAGCTTTGTTGAAGGCACTTTGGCTTATACCTCTCCTGAACAAACAGGGCGCATCAATCATCGCGTTGAATTCTCCACTGATATTTATTCTCTAGGTATTGTTTTCTATCAGTTATTAACAGGCAGATTGCCTTTTACCAGTACCGACCCTTTAGAGTTAATTCATTCTCATTTGGCTGAAGAAGCTTCTCCAGTTCATCAGGTTAATCCTAAAGTACCTGCCATGATCAGTGAACTGGTGGCTAAAATGTGTCTGAAAGAGCCTGAAAAGCGTTACCAGACAGGTATGGGGCTGTATGCAGATCTTCGCCATTGTGCTGATGAATATTTAGAAAGTAATAAGGTAAAGCCTTTTATATTAGGTCTGCGGGATCATACCCGACGGGTTATCTTTATTTCAAAAATGGTGGGCAGAAATCAACAGGCACAACGTGTACTGGATGAATATGATCGAGTTATTTCTGGAAAAGGCTTCCATTCCGCTTTTATTTCGGGTTTGCCTGGCATCGGTAAAACCCGTTTGATTCAAGAGTTACAACAACCGTTAGTGGCTAATAAGGGCTATTTTACCTCGGGTAAATTTGACCAATACCAAAAGAATATACCCTACAGTTCCTTGATTCAGGCATTACGAAATTTGATTCGCACTTTTTTAACGGAGAGTGATGCCCGTGTTGATGAGTGGAAACAACAAATTCTGAGTGTAGTGGGTAATCAAGGTAAAGTGATTGCTGATGTAATACCTGAATTAACAATTTTGCTGGGGAAACAAGCTGAAGTGGCTGTTTTACCCCCGGTAGAAGCTAGAAACCGATTTAACAATCTATTTGCGGCCTTCCTGGTCAGTATCAGTCGGGAAAATAATCCACTCATTTTGTTTATTGATGATTTGCAATGGTGTGACAGTGCTACCTTTGATTTTCTGCAACACTTGTTTGCCAATAGTGAAGATTTTCCGCATCTGTTTTTTATGGGGGCATATCGACACAATGAAGTGGATGCCTCACATCCTCTGGTTTTTTTACTTAAAGAAATTAAACAACGGCAACTGAATATTGATGAAATACGCATAGGTCCGCTGGATTTGGAAGCTTGTCATGAGATGGTGGCTTATATCCTTGATTTACCCCTACAGCAAACCCGGCAGATGGCTGTTTTTTTAGCTGAATTAACCGAGGGTAATCCTTTGTTTGTTAGTGAAAGTTTATCCTGGCTGCACAGTGAGGAATTACTGATATTTAATGAGCAAGGGCAGTGGGGCTGGGATATGGAAAAAATACGCCATTCCAATATGCCTGCTACCGTGGTGGATATGTTCGGATTTAAAGTGCAACGCCTGGACCAGGCAACGTTGGAAATTATCAAAGTTTGTGCCTGTATGGGTAACCGTTTTGCCGCTGAAGATATTGCATTGATAAATGATCTTAAACTGCGGGCCTTATTTGAATTATTGAAACCTGTGCTTACCCTGGGTTTGTTGATAGAAAGTAAAACTGAATTTCAGTTTGTTCATGATCGGGTGCAAGAAGCCGTGCTTAGGTTGATTGAGTCAGAACAACGAAGGCAAATTCACTGGAAAGTGGGGTGGCATTTGTTGGGTGATTTAGCATTAGATAGTGCATTGGAAAAGCTGGATAAACTGTTCACCATAGCTGCGCATTTGAACTTAGGCTGTCCTGACAATATTACAAATGAGAACAAACTGAAGGTGGCTCAGGTTAATCTGTATGCTGGAAATAAAGCCTTAAATGCCCTGGCTACACAGGCCGCTAATGAATATTACCAGGAAGGCCTGGCTTTATTATCTGAACAAGCCTGGACGGATCATTATTCATTGATGTATCTGTTGCATCAAAAGTTAGCCAAAACTGAGTTAATGTGTGGTCGTTATGAACAATCAGAAGTCTTGCTTAATGAATTGTTGCAGCGTGCCGCAGATGATATGGATAGGGCGGAAGCATTGGCGGAGCAAACCACCTCATTATCCTCCATCGGTGATTTTATCAGAGCAATAGATACGGCTAACAAGGGCCTGGCCTATTTTGATAAAGCCATACCAGAAGATGATGATTTGGCCCGCAACAAATTACAAGATTTAATGCAATCTATTCATCAGGAATATGGAAATGTCTGGAGTCAAATTCTTGATATGTCCTTTACTGAGGATAGAAAAAGCAAGATTGAGCTGGTTTTTTACAGTGAATTGATTCCTGATTTATATATGTCGGGGTTGGTTCCTCAGTTGTATTTATCGGCGGCTCAATCGACTATACATTGCTTACAGGGGGGGATGGATGAGTCGGTCATTTATTCGTTCTCTATTATGGGGCTTAACCTGGGGGAACAGGGACAATTTGAGATGGCCTTTCGTTATCAGGATCTGGCTCATGATCTTTGTGCCCGCTATCCAGATACTTTTGGTGCAACGCGCGGAATCAACGGTATTGTCTGGTGTAATATGCATTCCCGCAGTCACCCTAGAGATATTATTGAATATTGTCGGAAAGGCATACAGTGCGGCAAAAATTGCGGGGATTTATATAATGCAGGCTTAACTTATGGGCCGCTGATGTGGAATCTGCAAGTTCAGGGCTGCGATTTTTCGGTGCTAGAGGAGGTGGCTACTGAATGCCTGGAATTTTCCAAAAAGAATCAACTGTCATTTTCAGTCGGTCTGGCTGAGGCGGTTCAGGCAGCCTGGATAGCTCCGATGAAAAATGCTGACAGTGTGCTGATGGATGAAAAACTGGCTTTATGGGAAAGTCGAAATCATGTGGCTTCTGCGGGTAGTTATTATGTGCTGTTAGCGGCTAGTCATTATTATTTTGGACGTTACCAGCAGGCTGATGAATGTCTGCAGACAGTTCAGCGTTTTTTGACAGGGATGACTGATAATGTGTTGAAACGACAATGGTATGCTTTCAGGCTATTGAATGCCTTACGCTATGTTGATGAATCGGTGGAATCTAAGCAGGCATTAGAGGAACGCTTAACCCCCTTGCTGGAGCAGTTAAAAACCTGGGCCGAGTTAGGGCCTTTATTAAAACCTTTTCTGGCCTTATGTCAGGCCGAATGGAGTCGTTGTTTTGGGCAAGACTCAGAAACAGGCATGCTTTATCTGCAAGCCATTGAGTGTGCACGCGCTCAGGACTATGTTTTTTTGGATGGTTTTATCAATGAATTATTTGCCCAATGGTTGTTGCAAAAAAACTGGCTTAGTCATCAACAGTATTTGCAGCTGGCACTGCGTTTGTATCAAGACAGTGGTTACAAAGGGAAAGAAATTCAATTACTAGAAAAATATCCGCTGGTTTTAAAAGAGAGATCAGGGACTGAGTCAAATCTGCAACAGGATTTTGACGAACAAATAACGCTACCTGATCTGGATGTTGATTATCTGATTAAATCTTCTTTGGCTTTATCTGCCGAGATTAACCCGGTTCAATTACTAGCAAAGATTATGACGGTGGTACTGGAATGTTCCAGTGCACAACATGGTTATTTGTTGCAACAAGTGGAAGGTCAATGGTTACGCATGAGTGAAAGTCATGCTGATCAAAAAATGCAGTCGAATATTAGCCCTGTCTCATTAAAAGAAGTGAATAATATTTGTCAGGGCATTGTCCATTATGTCAGCAGAACCAAGAAAATCGTAGTCTTAAAGGATGCTCAGGAATCCCCGGAATTTAGAAATTTACCTGAGGTTTCGGTTTTTTCAATACGCTCATTATTGTGCGTCCCTATTATGAGACAAAGCAGTCTGGTGGGCATTTTATATCTGGAAAACCGATTATCGCCTGCGGTGTTTACCACTGATAAGGTGAGATTGATCGAGCTACTCAGTATGCAAATGGCTATTTCTATTGAAAATGCGCGATTGATAACAGAAATAGGGCAATTCAATGAGGAACTCGAACAGAGGGTTCTGGATGTGACTGAAAAAAATAGAGAAAAAGATCATTTATTGATTCAGCAATCTAAATTGGCCACGATGGGGGAAATGATCAACAATATTGCTCATCAATGGCGACAACCCTTAAATGCCTTAAGTTTATTACTGGGTAATTTACAGGATGCCAAGCAATTTGATGAATTAACATCTGAATATCTAGATCAACAAATCGAAAATGGCTTTAATTACATCGATAAAATGTCTAATACCATTAATGATTTTAGAGATTTCTTCAGTCCCAATAAAACGCGAGAAGTGTTTAGTGTAAGGCAGGCAGTGGAAGATGCTGTGGACCTTGTGGAAGCGAGTTTTAAGGCGCACAGTATACTAATTGAACAGCATATGCCCGAGCAGATAATGCTTTATGGCATCCTTAATGAGTATGCACAGGTGGTGTTGAATCTGTTAACGAATGCCAAAGAGGCTATTCTTACTAATAACAGTACCGGGGTGATTAAAGTTGCCTTGGCGACTCGAGAAGAAAAAGTTTATTTAACCGTGCTAGATAGTGGCGGTGGTATAGAAAAAGAAATTTTAGAACATATTTTTAAACCTTATTACTCGACAAAGGCAGGTGGTATGGGGATAGGCTTATATATGTCTAAAATGATTATAGAAAGCAGCCTGAATGGACAAATTGAAGTCGTTAATAAGGAGCAAGGCGCTGAATTTTCAATTGTTGCACCTATCCTTTCTGCTAATATAGATTATCAGAAAACAATTCAGTCCAATCATGGTTTGGAGGAATAATAGATGACAGATTCTGAGCAATCAAATAATGCCGATATCCTTTATCTTAGATCGTTAAGTATATTGTATGTGGAAGATGAAGATGAAGTCAGGGATCAATTAAAGACCTATCTTAAAAGACGTTGTCGCAAAGTTTATACAGCGGCAAATGGTAAGAAAGGTCTGGAAGCGTATAAGAAGCATCAGCCTGATATCGTGGTGACCGATATTCTGATGCCGATTATGGACGGCTTATTAATGTCTGAAAAAATACAGGCTATCAATCCTCGTGTACCAATCATTATTATTACTGCATTTGAAGAACCTCGTTATTTTCATCATGCGATTGAGTTAGGGGTTCACCAATATGTCAATAAACCGGTTAAGTTGCCCATACTTGAGCAATCCTTGCTGAAATGCGCTCGGGTGCTGAGAGCAGAATTGGCATTGAAAGAAATTGAAGAACGTTATCGGGTGTTATTCAAGTTATCCCATATTGCCATATCAGTCGCTGATGCTGATCACCAATCACAGCATGTGATTATTGAAGGTGGGGATCCAGATCATGCTTTAGAAGGTGCATTAGTCGATTGCAATGAGGCCTTTCTGGAGTTAATCGGTTATAAAAATATCAAGGGATTACAAGATCAGGACAAGAGTATTTATTCGCTGATGACGGACGCATCGGTAAAACATTTTAATGAATTAGTACATGATGAATTATTAGTCAGGGGGTTTTCTTCTGAATTCGAACTGGAATTAATTAGTCAAGAAAACATTAAAATCCCTGTTATTGCTCAATTAATATTGCGTTATTCAGATACCGGGGAGCCGATGGAAATCTGGATGGTAATGAGAGATATCAGAGAGCAACGTAAGATTGAAGAAACTTTACGTTTATCAGCTAAAGTGTTTGAGTCATCAAGAGATGCCATTATTATTAGTGATCACCATAATAAAGTGATTTCAGTGAACCAGGCTTTTACTGAAATAACTGGTTTTGAGGCCAAAGAGGTTCTTGGAAAGAACCCAAAGCTTTTGCAATCAGGTCGACATAACAGGGAATTTTATCAACTGTTGTGGGCTGGGTTACAGCACAATGGCTATTGGCAAGGTGAAATATGGAATCGACGTAAAAATGGCGAAATCTATCCCGAATGGATTTCGATCAGTACGGTTCGAGATGATGCGGGGGAGGTTTCTCACTATATTGCTATTTTTAGTGATATTTCAGATATTAAAACCACTGAAGCCCATATTGAATTTTTGGCTAATTACGATCCCTTAACTCAGTTACCCAATCGTCGCTTGTTTATTGACCGGCTGGATCAGGCCATTAAAACAGCAGCCAGAGAAAAAACACGTTTGGCTGTACTGTTTTTCGATTTAGATCATTTTAAGACCATTAATGATTCTTTGGGCCATAGTATCGGCGACCAAATGTTAATTGAAGTGGGAAGTCGCATTAGTAAAGCGATGCGTGAGATTGATAGTGTGTCGCGTTTGTCGGGTGATGAATTTGCTGCAGTGATTACTGATATTTCAGAGGTGGGCGATGTCATTACGGTGGTTAATAAAATAATTGAGAGCATACGCGAGGCCTTTAAAATTGGCCAATATGAACTTCATGTCACCATTAGTATTGGTATCAGTGTCTATCCTAATGATGGTTTAAGTTATGAGCTGTTATTAAAAAATGCTGATACAGCCATGTATTGTGCGAAAAACAATGGCCGTGATAATTTTGAATTTTTCTCAGCTTCAATGAGCACCCAGGCGCTAGAGAGATTGTCGCTGGAAGGCAGTTTGCGCAAAGCCGTTGAAAATAATCAATTAAGGGTGTTTTATCAACCTCAGGTTGATGTCGATTCAGGGAAAATCATAGGTATGGAGGCATTATTACGCTGGCCGCACCCTGAGATGGGCATGATACCCCCCGATAAATTTATTACTTTGGCTGAAGAGACAGGCTTGATTATACCCATTGGTAAATGGGTGTTAGAAGAGGCCTGTCGACAAAATAAACAATGGCAGGATCTGGGTTTAAAGGCTGTGCCTGTCGCTGTTAATTTATCTGCAGTACAATTTAGGCAACATAATCTGCTAGAGATCGTAAAGGAGACATTGGCAGAAACGGGACTTAAAGCCTGTTTCCTAGAATTAGAATTGACTGAAAGCCTGTTAATGGACTGCTCTGAATTTAATGTCAGTTTGTTAAGAGATTTTCGTCAATTAGGCGTACAATTATCGATTGATGATTTTGGTACGGGCTATTCATCATTAAGTTATTTAAAGCGCTTTCCTATTGGTAAATTAAAAATTGATCGTTCTTTTTCTATGGATATCCCCAAGGACAAGAATAATGCATCAATTACCAGTGCGATTATCAGCTTAGGGCATGATCTAGATATGTGTGTGATTGCAGAAGGGGTGGAAACTGAAGCCCAATTTAATTTTTTACAAGCTCAACAATGTGATGAAATTCAGGGTTACTTGTTTAGTAAACCCGTCCCCCCTGATGAAATGAAAGTATTATTACAGAAGGGGCTTATAAAAACCCAATTGTAGCTTGTAAAAGGCAGTTTTTTAGCTAGAATTAATAATCACACTTTTTTTGTAGCTACTCCATGTAAAATGATGGATGCAGCACTGAAGCTCCCCAGCAGGGTAGGGTTTAAAAGCAAGCCCCGTTAATATAATATTAACGGAATATTACGACATTTTTTATATTATAAAGAGGCGCATGAAATTTTCTACCCACTGTCTTCCTGCTATTATTTTAGTTTTATTTCCAATCTCTTCCCATGCTTCAGAACTATCTTTAGATCACCTTGATTTAACACAGCATGCGGTCGGTTTTATTGCTTTATTTTTGTTTGTAGTTGCTTATGCTTTGGTTATTCTGGAAGATAAGCTGCAATTTAAAAAATCAAAACCCGTGTTACTTGTAGCAGGCATTATTTGGTTGATGATTGCCATTGTGTATCAAATACATGGAATAGATGATGCAGCGTCCGTCGCTCTGAAGCATAATTTTCTTGAATATACGGAGCTGTTTTTCTTCTTACTGGTAGCGATGACCTATATCAATGCCATGCTGGAAAGAGGGGTGTTTAACGGGCTACGTGATTGGCTGGTAAGAAAAAAATTCAGCTATCGCCAACTATTCTGGGTTACAGGTATTTTGGCTTTTATTATTTCACCGATTGCCGATAATCTGACCACGGCCTTAATCATGGGGGCTGTGATTATGACGGTGGGTAAAGGTAATCCAGGTTTCATATCACTTGCTTGTGTCAATATAGTGGTGGCCGCAAATTCAGGTGGTGCATTCAGCCCTTTTGGTGATATTACAACCTTAATGGTTTGGCAAAGTGATGTGATTGAATTTGGCGTGTTTTTTAAGTTATTTATCCCAGCGTTAGTTAACTTTATTATTCCAGCGTCTATTATGTATCATTTTATTGATAAAGGCTTTCCTCTCGCTGAGATTGATGAACAGCAGGTGTTTATAAAACGGGGGGGGGTAATGATTGTTGTCTTGTTTCTATCGACCATTTTTACAGCGGTTAGTTTTCATAGCATTCTTCATCTTCCTCCCGTGATTGGCATGATGTTGGGCTTATCATACTTGAAACTATTTGGTTTTTATTTGAGTAAAACACATCGAGATGAGCCGTCAAGCTTCGAAAATGTGCCAGGCGGTGAAAGTCTTGATAGTCCTTTTGATGTCTATAACCATATAGCCAGTTCAGAATGGGACACCTTGTTGTTTTTTTATGGTGTTATTTTATCTGTAGGCGGTTTGGGGTTTATTGGCTATCTTAGTATGACATCTGAATTTATTTATGGAGAACTTGGCCCTATAACGGCAAATATTCTGGTAGGCATTATCTCTGCCTTAATTGACAATATTCCAGTGATGTTTGCTGTGCTCACCATGAACCCAGAGATGTCAGAAACCCAGTGGTTGTTAGTGACCTTGACAGCAGGTGTGGGTGGCAGCTTATTATCTGTAGGCTCAGCCGCTGGCGTTGCTTTAATGGGGCAGGCGAGGGGTAATTATACTTTTGTAACGCATTTAAAATGGACGCCTGTGATAGCAATAGGCTACTTTGCAAGTATTTACGTGCATTTATTAATTAATGGCTAAATTGAAGTAGGGTGGGCACTGCCCACCCTACACGGCTAACACATTACGCTAGTTTGGATTTAATAAAATCAACAATTTCATCTAAAGCAATATCCTGACTTTGTTGATCAGTTCTTGCTCTATATTCGACGTTACCAGAGTCTAAGCCTCTGTCTCCCATTACAATACGATGTGGAATACCAATGAGTTCCATATCAGAAAACATAAAGCCAGCGCGCACTTTTCTGTCATCCAGTATCACTTCAATTCCAGCATTCTGTAAGTTCTGATACATTTCGTCAACTGCTGTTCGTAGGCGTTCAGATTTGTGCATATTCATTGGACATAAAGCAACCTGAAAAGGTGCAAGATTAGTCGGCCAAATAATGCCTTTATCATCGTGTTTTTGTTCGATAGCCGCAGCGACAATTCTGGAAATACCAATACCATAACAACCCATTAGCATTATCTGATTTTTGCCACCTTCATTGATAATGGCGGCTTTCATCGATTCACTGTATTTATCGCCTAATTGAAAAATATGCCCGACTTCAATCCCCCTGGCTAGGGTGATAGTACCCTGGCCATCTGGGCTAGCATCACCCTCAACGATTAAACGAAGGTCTTCAACTTGGGGCAAGGGTAGGTCACGCTCCCAGTTAGACCCTTTATAATGCTGAGCATCTTGATTGGCCCCACAAATAAAGTCGGATAATAAGCTTGCACTGCGGTCAACAATGACTTTAAAAGCAAGGCCTATTGGACCGATTGAACCAGGCTTGCAATGACAGCTGGATAGAATCTCTTCATCACTGGCAAATTCAATTGGGGAAAGTACACCCTCTATTTTTTCCGCTTTTAATTCATTTAATTCATGATCACCGCGTAATAGTAGGGCGACTAAGGTGTCATTTTCACCTTTGACAACTAATGTTTTTAAACATTGTTGCTTTGAAACATTAAAAAACTGACTGACTTGTTCAATCGTATGTTGATCAGGAGTATCAACTAATTCCAATTCAGTTGTCGCTTCTGCACGCTTGCCAGCGGGCATAATCGCTTCAGCTTTTTCAACATTGGCGGCATAATCGCTGTCTGTGGAAAAGGCGATAGCATCTTCACCTGAATCAGCTAATACATGAAATTCATGAGATACCGCACCACCAATTGAACCTGAATCAGCTATAACAGCGCGGTACTTTAGTCCAAACTTATCGAAGATATTGCTATAAGTTTGATACATCACATCATAAGTTTGTTGTAATGACTGTTGATCTAAATGAAATGAATAAGCATCTTTCATAATAAATTCACGTGAACGCATAATGCCAAAGCGTGGGCGAATTTCATCACGAATTTTTGTTTGAATCTGGTAGTAGGTAACAGGTAACTGCTTGTAACTTTTTAATTCATTTCTGGCAAAATCTGTGACCACTTCTTCGTGTGTGGGGCCTAAACAAAAATCACGATCATGGCGGTCTTTTAAACGGGCGAGTTCAGGACCATATTGTTCCCAACGTCCGGTTTCGTGCCAGAGTTCAGCCGGTTGTAATGTCGGCATTAAAATTTCTAAAGCCCCTGCTTTTTCCATTTCTTCACGGGTGATTTTTTCTACTTTACGCAGAACCCTCAATCCTAACGGTAGCCAGGTATATAAACCAGAAGCTAACTTACGAATTAAACCAGCTCGAATCATTAATTGATGACTGGCAATTTCAGCATCTGCAGGCACTTCTTTGACTGTACTAAGAGGGAATTGAGTTGTACGCATGGTTATTTAGTTGTAGAAATAAAAAAGGAGTATTTTACCTATTAAATAGGATTTTATCTGGATAATATCTAAGCGCTCTTAACTAAATCAAAAGAACCCTATTATCATGGCTTGTACAACGGATTCTTCAACATCTTTTACGCCAAATTTATTGTGCCAGTAGGAAAATTCAGTACCAATGAAAACAGTATCTGATTTAACCCCGCTAAGGTCGCCGATATCTAAAAGAACCTGGGGTTGCGCCAGTATGTGAAAATTGCCCGAGTTATTGGTATTACCCGTACGAAAATCAGTAAAGCCTCTGAATTTGAATTTTGCAGATGCAATTTCAAAAGGATAACTCCAGACTGGGGTGATCTGCAGGCCATATTTATGTCGAACATCATCGGATTTATAAGCGGCGACATCCAGTTGTAAATAATCAAAGTATTGATTAGAAAAGTCCAGGCTTAATCCAGCTAGGTAAGCTTTAAAATGATCATTTTCAGGTTTGTTACTGATGTTTATACCCGCCAGTAAAGAAATATCTTTGATAGGGCCTAATGAAAGTTTAGAGCCTGTTATTTTGTTTAAACTGAGGTAAGAATAAACTTCAGCATACACTTCTACCCCTATATCGTTACGATCAGTGACATCAACAAAGAAAAAATTTTGTCCGTATTTCCAGCCATTAGCATGTTCGACGGTAAAGGTGGTTCTATCCTGATCACCAAACTCAAAGTCACTACCATATAAAGCCTGGATATTAGTTGATGTCCAGTCAAATGAATAACAGGGGGAGTAGACTGTTAGCAAGATTAAAAGAAAACTAAGCCTTTGAGGTGTTTTAAACATGTTTTTTTATCAGTTTGTCCAATTGTATTTCATCAATGGGTTTGGTTATGTAATCTTTAAAGCCCAGGGATAAAGCATCGTTAATTTTACTGGCATCAGCATAGGCACTAATCGCGATAGCAGGGGTTGTTATATTTTTATTTCTAATAGAACGTAACAGTTCAAAGCCGTTTAAAATGGGCATGTTTAAATCAATAAGTGCCAATTGATAGGTGTTTGAACACAATAAATTAAGTGCTTCAGCACCATTAGCCGCACTATCAAAAGTATAATCCAATTTATCCAGCATAAATTGTAACAGCATAAGGTTTATTTCATTGTCGTCAGCAATCAGGATATGGATTTTGTTGGTTTGAATCTTCTCTACTGTAGTCGGGCTGTTGATTTGTACAGTATCCCCATTACTAGCCGTTGTCAGCGGTATAGACGCTGTAAAAGTACTGCCTTTATCTATCTCACTGTAGACGGAGATATCACCGCCCATTAAATGTGACAGTTGATTGCAGATGGCTAAGCCAAGACCTATACCTTCTTCAGAAAAGCTTTTATTATCTATTTGAGTGAAAGGGATGAAAATTTTATCCTGATCATCTTTAGAAATGCCACAGCCAGTATCGGTCACTATAATATTTAAAATTTCTTTATGGTAAGAAATGTCTAATCGAACACTGCCTGTTCTGGTGAATTTTATAGCATTAGTGAGTAAGTTACTGATGATTTGATTGAGTCGTTTTGAATCACCAATAACTGGCTGTAGAAAAGTAGGGCAGGAAATAAGGAAATCTAAACTTTTTTCCTCTGCTTTTAATTTAAAGATTGAGGTTATATCATCTATAAAATAGTTAAAATCAAAGGCCTGTTCTTTTAAGGTGATTTTTTTGGATTCTATTTTAGATATATCCAGAATATCATTAATCATGGTTAACAAATGCTTTCCACAATGATTGATAATGCTGATTTGTTTTTTATCCTCTTCGGAAATATAAGTCTTTTTAATAAGTAACTGGCTAAAGCCTAATATGCCATTTAGCGGTGTACGTAATTCATGGCTAATATTGGATAAAAAATTATTTTTAGCTAAATTAGCCCCTTCTGCCACTTCTTTTGCAATAACTAACTCAGAGGTACGACTACTCACAATCTGTTCGGTACGAAGATAACGCCCAGTAAGTAGCAGTAGGCCGAAACCGAGCAAACTGGTGAATAATAATCCACTGATAATGACCCACCACATAGACCAGTGAGCATCAGAATATAAACGATCCGTATCAATGAAAAATGTAAGTTGCCAATGTTGGTCTGCAATTTGTATAGATTGCTGACGTATTAATTTGTGTTTTTGACTGTTTTTTGTCTTAAATAAAAAGCTATTGCTAGCTATATTCTGGATTGTTAAACCAAGGTTTTCTATTTTTGATTGATTTAAAGCGTCGTTAATTATTTCAGATAAAGAGAAAGAAATAACAATAATACCCTGTAATTGTTGTTTGTTTTTGAAAATAGGCAGGTAAATATTTATTAATTTTCCCTGCTTACTTAAATAGAGTGAAGGTGAGATTGGGGTATCATTTTTTTTGAGTATTGCTTGTAAACGAGAAATAGGAAAGGCTTCTACTGGATAGCCTGAATTCTTACTGTGATTAAATTTAAGATTAAATTTAGGGTTTTGTTTTGTAGGTTGAGTATTATATTCCAAAAAAGAAATGCTATTAGTTTCTGGAAAGTCATCTAAAAATAATTGAGTAAATCTTTTGAATTCATATTCTTCAACTTGCTTTGAACTGCTGAAAAAATTATGGATAGAGCGAGTAAAGCGGTTGTATTCCTGAAAACTGGTTTTTAATTTATTGGATACTTTTGTGGTATTGTCAAAAAATAAATGTTGATTACGCTCAGCTTCCAGGTCGAGGACGTGAAAGAAGAAAAATAACATAAAAGTGAAGGAGGCTATCAAAGGTAGTCCTAAGCTAGTTCTGCGCCTTTTCCACATTGAGCTATTAGTCGTTAAAATAGTCAGAACAATGGGGGTAAAGATAAGTACCCCAATAGTATCGCCTACCCACCAGGACAGCCAGTTTAATAGAATTTCAGAGGGTGAGATAATACCGACAATAGTCATGGCAGAAATGCCGATAGTCGCTGGTATTAAACAACTGACTGGCCCGCCTAGTAATAAAAATAAGCAGATATCTTTATCAAAAACAAGGTCACTAGGGTAACTGGTGTGCTTCTTTATTAAACATGAACCGATATACGCAAATAAGGTTCCACCTGTGCCTGTTGCAAGGTAGATAGGCATTGACTCTATATCAAAACCAAAAGCCCAGGCGCTAATACAAAAATTGCCGATAAAAATGCCTGGCCAAATGCGAGGGCCGTATAATAGCATCGAGGCTAATGCAATGCCCGCTGGAGGCCAAATTGACCCTGCCTGACTTGGGGGCACGGCTAATTCCAGGCCTAATAATCCGAATAGAAAATAAGTAGCCGCAATTGCAATTATTAATAATATGGTTAAAAACATATTTTTGTTTGGTTTATTGATTAGCTGACTTGCTTTTTTTAAGTTTAAAGTTAATATCTTGCTATAAGCATCAATGGATAAATAATAACATGGTCAATACAATAACGAACTTTATAAAAGAAGATATTTGGACAATTTCTGAGAAAAAGCTAACTACTTTTCAACTTTTGGCCGTGAATATCTTAAAAACATTATTACTCTCTTTGCAAGGGTTCAAGCGAGACCTGTGTCCCTTAAGGGCTTCAGCATTAACATTATATACTTTACTTTCAATTGTGCCGGTCATTGCTTTGCTTTTTGGCGTTGCCAAAGGTTTTGGCTTTGAAAAAAAATTAGAACAGCAATTGTTAGACCAAGCCTCTGCACAAGACACCATGATACTGCAATTAATTGAGTTTTCTCAAAATATGCTATCCAGTACTAAGGGGGGCGTGGTTGCCGGGATTGGTATTGTTGTGTTGTTTTGGACAGTAATTAAAGTCATCGGCAATATAGAAGAGTCTTTTAATCATATCTGGAAAATCAAACAAAATAGGCCGCTAGGTAGAAAGCTAAGTGATTATTTATCTTTGATGATGCTTGCGCCTGTGATGTTGATTGCATCAAGCAGTATTACGGTTTTTATTAAAACCAAGATCACCTGGTTGGTTGAGGTCATTCAGCTACCAGCATTTGGAACTAAAATGGTGTTATACGCCATGAGTTTTTCTCCTTTAGTGATTATGTCTTTGTTATTTACCTTTATTTTTGTGTTTATGCCCAATAAAAAAATACAACTTAAAGCCGGAGTCATTGCAGGCATAGTTACGGCAGTTCTATTTCAAACCTTGCAATGGATTTATTTAACCCTGCAAATAGGGGCATCCAGTTACAACGCGATATATGGAAGTTTTGCTGCTTTACCTTTGTTTTTAGTCTGGCTACAAATGGCCTGGCTGGTTGTCTTGGTTGGCTGTGAAATATCCTTTTTTGTACATAATTTTGATAGCTATCGATATAATGAAAAGTTTTCTAATCTTAGTATGGCGTTAAAAAAGAGTATTGCCTTACAAATTTGTCACCAGATTGTAAAACAATTTATTAAGGGCGATGTTGCGCTTAGTGCAGAACAAATTTCCAAAGAAGTGGCTTTACCTGTCTCTGTTGTGCAAAGAACCTTAGTTATTTTATTAGATGCAAAACTTATTGTTGAATTAAATGTATTAGAAAATGAAGACAGTCTTTATCAACCCGCAAGAGATATTAATAGCTTAAGCAATGCTTCTGTAATACAGGCTCTGGAAACTTGTGGTAGAAATGAAGTGCCTGAGCTGTTGATTAATAAGGTGTTTTTAAAACAGGGTTCGGCTGCTGAAGCGGTTTTATTAAAAGATATTTAGGGGGTATAGTGAAGAGTATTGGACTTGGGTTATTGGCGCTGTGGTTGATCAGTCAAAGTATTGTAAGTTTGACCGGCTTTAACTTTCCTTATCAAAAACTGCTTTTGCCCATACTCGCTTTATCAGCGGGTATTGTTTTAATATTGTATGTGATTCAAAGAAAATTCAGTGATATAGGGCTTTTTTTACTGGCTATTTGGTTGATATTAAGGAGTGGCTTATATTTATTTCATTTCAGCTTTCCTTATAGTGATATGACTGTTGCGATTTTAGGATTAGTAACCGCTGTTTTTTTAATCATCAGGAAATAGTAGAGACGTAGCATGCTACGTCTCTACAAATGCAGATTAGCTGTTTTTATGCGGTAATTCGACATCTGTAATAATACCCGCGTCAGGATCAAGAAAAATTTTGTCATCTAAATTGTTCTCACTTCTGGCGACAATACAGGTCACTGTTGCATCACCTGTAATATTGACTGCTGTACGTACCATATCTAAAATTCTATCAACACCAAGAATTAAACCGATGCCTTCTACAGGCAATCCAACCTGATTAAACACCATCGCCAGCATAATCAAGCCAACCCCTGGTACGCCTGCCGTACCAATGGATGCCAGTATAGACATACCCACAACGGTTAAATAATCACTGATGCCCAGATCTATGCCATAAACATTAGCAATAAAGACCGTTGCCACCCCTTGCATAATAGCCGTGCCATCCATATTAATGGTTGCACCTAAAGGCACGGTAAAGGAAGCCGTCGAGTTATCAACTCCTAGTCGTTGCTCAGCCACTTGTAATGTGACCGGGATAGTTGCATTTGAACTGGCGGTACTAAAAGCAAAAATATGCGCTGGACGCATTTTTTTAATAAAAATCCAGGGGTTTAGTTTCGCCAGTACCACAAGCAATATGCTAAAAGTACCTAAACCATGCAATAACAGACATAGAATGACCACCGAAAAATAGCCTATCATCGGTAAAATCAGAGCAATACCCTGAATTGAAAAGGTCTTGGCCATCAAAAAGAACACACCGATGGGTGCAAAGTCCATCACTAAAGTAACCACTTTCATCATCACTTCATTCAGTTTTTCTGCTGATTCGGCTAATTGACGCCCAATATCTCCTGTCATAAGCATGGCAATGGCAAACAGTATGACAAAGAAGATGATTTGTAACATATTGCCTTCGGCGAATGCATTAATAGGGTTGCTAGGCACTATATTAATGAAAACATCCGTTAAAGGGGGGGCTGGTTTTGGTGTAAAGCTGGCTGTGCCAGCAGCTTGCGAAAAATTTTCTCCTGGCGCAATAATTATGGCAACCATTAAGGCCAGAGTGATAGCCATGGCCGTGGTCAAAATGTATAAAGCGAAAGCCTTAAAGCCCACTCGACCTAATACAGCAACATCACCAATGCCGCATACACCGCAAATCAGGGAAAAAGTCACTAATGGGACGACCAGCATTTTTAATGAATTAACAAAGGCCGCACCAATAACATGAAACAAGCCATGAACCAGATAGCTCTGTATGAAATTAACATCTTGAGCAAAGGCGTTGATTAAACTTCCTGTGACAAGACCTATCGCCATAGCAATAAGTATTTTTGTGGTTATGGACATTTTTTTGTTCATATTGGAGGAGCTCCTGGGTACTGAAGTATTTTATTATACTCACAATCATGTATGACTGGCATGCTGCTAGAAAGATAAATCATCGCAATAATTAATCAAACTTAAGGCGATTGAATTATTATCTGTAGTCTATACTTACTGATGATATAAAATGCAAATATAGATGATATTAAATGTACATGATAATATCGATTTCAGGTGACTTTTTTGTAAAGGATAGGCAAATTGATGAATTCTATTGATGAAAAGAAAGAGACTGATAATATTTTAATAGTCGATGATACTGTTGAAAATTTACAATTATTAGCCAGTATTTTAAAAGAGGCGGGTTATAAAGTCCGTCCAGCTTCCAATGGTAAGTTAGCCTTGCAAGCCATAGAAAGTTTGAAGCCTGACTTGATATTACTGGATATTAAAATGCCTGGTATGGATGGTTACGAAGTCTGTCGAATTCTAAAAAGCAATCCGGAGACCAAAAATATCCCGGTGCTTTTTATTAGTGCCTTAAGTGATGTTAATGACAAAATCAGAGCTTTTCAGGTGGGCGGAATAGATTATATTAATAAACCTTTTCAGTTTGAAGAAGTTAAAGCCAGGGTTTCAACTCATTTACAACTAAAAGCCTATCAGGATGAGATGGAAACAAAGGTCTCGAAAGGGGTTGAAAGAGTTGAACTACTTACCCAGGAAGTGATTGAAACTCAGCGTGAAATAATTTTTACCATGGGTGAAATTTGTGAAACCCGTTCTCATGAAACAGGCATGCATATTCGACGAGTGGCTGAATATTGTTATCTACTAGCTCATTTGGCGGGTAGCGAGGAGGCCTGGCAAATTAAACAGGCCTCACCTATGCATGATATTGGAAAAGTAGCTATTCCTGATAGTATTTTGCATAAACCAGGTAAACTCACTGCAGATGAATGGATAGTGATGAAATCACATAGTGAGTTAGGCCATAAAATGCTGTCTGTTTCTCATCGTCCCTTATTAAAAATGGCGGCGACCATTGCTTATGAGCACCATGAAAAATGGGATGGAACTGGCTATCCACAAGGCTTAAAAGGCGAAGGAATTAGTTTTTCAGGCCGAGTTGCGGCATTAGCCGATGTGTTTGATGCTTTGGGTAATGACCGCTGTTATAAAGAAGCCTGGCCTTTAGATCAAGTGCTAGCCTTGATAAAAGATCAACGAGGTAAGCATTTTGATCCTCAATTAGTTGATCTTTTATTTGCTAACTTAGATGCTTTTATAAAGATCAGTGAAAGATATAAAGAAACTATTGTTGCTGATTAATTCAGTCAGATGGGGGAATGTTATGAAGACACTATTTACGGTTTTAATATTAAGTTTTAGTTACCTGACGCATGCAGTTGAGATAGTGGGCCCTGAAGAGATTGGTTTGTCTACAGAGCGCTTACAGCGCCTTGATGATTTGATTGAACAGCATATTAAAGAGAAAAAAATAGCCGGAGCTGTGACTTTAGTCGCCCGCAAAGGAAAAATTGCCCATTTGAGCCCTATGGGACTGGCTGATATTGATAAGCCAATGCAGGCTGATAGTATTTTTAGAATAGTATCAATGACTAAGCCAATAACCAGTACCGCTGTTATGTTGCTGTATGAGCAGGGAAAGTTATTACTCTCCGACCCAGTTTCAAAATATATTCCAGAGTTTGCAAATCAAAAGGTAATAGAAATGTTACCAAAGGGTAGTGCATTCCCTTATAAATTAGTAGCGGTTAAACGTGAAGTAACCATTCACGATTTGTTGACCCATACTTCAGGTATCTTGTATTTAGCTTCTACAGGCTGGTTTCCTAACGATAAACGCGAGCAAGTTGTTAGTTTTTATCGAGAAGCGGGCATCACTGATGGTTTTTGTCGTCCTGATGAAACTATAGGCGATATGGTCAAGCGTTTAGCTAAATTACCTTTGTATGCGCAACCAGGTGAAGTCTGGGAATATGGCTTATCTGTCGATGTGTTAGGTTATTTAGTCGAAGTGGTTTCAGGCTTGAAATTTGATCAGTTTGTTCAACAACAAATTTTTGACCCCCTTAAGATGAAAGACAGTCATTTTTATATTCCAGAACATAAAATTCCTAGATTATCGGCTGACTGGAACTCTGATTGGAAAGGAGGATTAACGCGGGTAACTGAGCCATTAATTGACGGTGATTTAGCTTTATGTCCAAATGATGCCTATCAAACATCGGGCAAGTATTTATCGGGTGGCGCTAGTGTATTGTCAACCGCATATGATTATTTCAGGTTTGCTCAGATGTATTTAAACCAAGGCGAGCTGGATGGGGTACGGCTATTAAGTAGAAAAACGGTTGAATTAATGACCGCAACAAATCATATCGCTGAGCATGACGCGACGTTATTGCACAGTAAAGGCTGGAAGTTTGGTCTGGGCTTTGCTATTCAACAGGATAGAAGTCATAGTGTCGACAGTGGTGATGTGGGTGTGTTCGAATGGGCCGGATATTATTCTACCCGCTTCAGTGTTAACCCTAAAGAACAGACTATAACGATATTTTTATCTCAAACATCGCCTTTTGGAGCGCACTTTGGCTTGTGGGATAAAGTGACTGCACTTTCAACCTCAGCTATTGCAGATTAAAGGACTGAAATTATGAAAAATTCACAGCAAACTAATAGTCTATTTTTGTTTTTATTGAGTGCATTCTTGTACACTTCTGTTGCACATGCAACAGGCCCAAGAGTTGCGCCTAATATGTTTACAAGCAATCTGAATCAGCTATACGCCCTTGAGTACCCGCCCTATATTAGTGCTCAAGCTACAGAGCAGGGTGTTTTATTTGAATTAATCAATACCGTGTTAAAGCAACAAAATATAGCAGCAGAAATTAATATTTTGCCCTCTCAAAATATGCTTAAGTATTATTATAATCAGGAAACTGCGCTAGCAATGATAGGGCATGATTTTAACTTGAGCAGCAAACAGCAAAAAAACAGTGTGTTTATTACTGTTCTATCGGTTAAAGAATATTTCTTTTATTATCAACCCGCTTTTAAAGACGGTTTGGAATGGAATGGAAAATTATCAGCTTTCAAAGCTAAAACCTATGGTGCTAATAAAGGGGATGATGTAACGGCCTATAAAAAGGCAGGTATTCAGGTTAAATATAGTCGCTTACAGGCTTTAATTGGAAAGTTACGCACACAGGAAATTGATTTTATTAGTGAGCCTGAATTAACGCTAAATGCACTTCTTGAGAGATCATTTCCAGATGAAAAACAGTTATTCGTTAAAATGCAAGCAGAGTCAGGGACAATGCCAATGGGGATTGTTTTTAATATGCTGCATAAACAGGGAAAAGACGCTGCCAAAAAATTTAAACAGGGATTAAAACTGCTGAAGGCTAGTGGCCAATATCAAAGCATTTTAAATAAATATCAACTCAGTAAATAATCGCTTAGCATTTGATTTATTATCTATAGGATAAAGATAAGTTGAGGTCATTCATAGTTTACTTTTTGTTGTTACTTTTACCAATTAACAGTTATGGTGACGCGATTGTATTTGGCGCCAATGAAAGTCCCCCTTTTTGGTCTCAAACCATGTTTGAACAGGGGATGTGCGGTGAGATTTTACAGGCCATGTCTGAGCAAGCGGGGCTTCAGTCAACAATTGTTTTTAAACCGCTTAAACGCTTAATTGAAGATACTCATAATAATGATTTAGGTAATCCTGATTTTTATCTGTCACAGCAGGATTTTGCCAGTATTATTCCTATTGTGAGTTACCAGGCTACTTTCGTCTATTATTTGCCACACCATTCAGAAAAGATTGTATTACGCAGTCTTGACGATTTAAAACAATATAAAATAGGTATTCTTAAAGGTTCTTTAATTGATAGGCTCTCTTTTGAAAATTTGGGTATTCAATTTGAAACCAGTTATAGTCAGGAGTCAATCATTAGGAAACTCAAATTAGGCCGCATTGATTTGGCCTTAGAAATAAACCTGGTTGCCTATCAAATGATAGATAAACTTTATCCGCATTTAGAGGATCAATTTATTTTTATTAATATCCCTGGTTCTATATCGGCCATTGCTTTAATGCTGAATGAAGAGTTAGAAAATGCAAACAGTATTGGGGATCAATATAAACAGGCGTTATCTGCAATAATAGGGGATGGACGATACCAGAAAATTATCGATAAACATTATGGAAGAAAAAATATCAATCAAAACTGGCAAATTGAATTGCAGCGATTTGAACGTATTTATAATTATGAAGATGCCGAGTAAATATTTATGTGGAGTATAAAAACAAAAACAACGATTAGTTTGTTGCTTGTTGTTATCTCTGTGCTTGGGCTTTATGCTTTAAATGATTATTTTCAAATCAAACAGGATTTATATGCAGAACTAGAACGCAATGCTGATAGACAAATTAATCGAATGGCAGAGAATTTGTTAATCCCTTTATGGGAAATGGATGAAAGCTGGATTAATAGTATTGTGAGCACGGAAATGGAAGATAAGCATATATCTGCTCTTATCATTACAGGCGCTGAGCAGTTACTGGTTTCTAAAGTCCGTGGTGAAAAGTGGCAGTTGCTTGATGGTCCCCCTCAAATTGCAGGTGATTATCTAATAAAACAAAAGGAAGTATTGCAACATGATGAAAAAATTGGGCTAATCACCCTGTATGTCACTAAACAATTTGTAGCAAACAAGATACAAGAAAATCTAATTAAATTGCTTATTCGCACGGCTATTTTGGGTTTTATCATTGTGGTTTTCTTTTCCATCACAATTCAATATTTAGTGATCAAACCCTTAGATATGATTTTACGTGCTGTGCAAGCGTTGGCTAAAGGGGACTATGAGCCCAAGCTGATTAATAAAAGAAATGATGAAATAAGTTTGTTAGCAAATGGCTTTATTAGTATGCGTAGCCAAATAAAATCAAGACAAATTGAACGTGATAATGCAATGATTGATTTGCAACAATCACAAGATGAATTGATGCGCCTAAATGAGACGCTAGAACAGCATGTACTTGACAGAACTGCAGCCTTGGAAAGAAGTAATCATGATCTGAAAAAAATGAGCACGGCTTTTGAAAAATCCAAAAATGATGCCGAAGCTGCGAATAGAGCTAAAAGTGTTTTTCTGGCTAATATGAGTCATGAATTACGAACACCGATGAATGCTGTACTGGGCTTTTCAAGGTTAATGCAGAATGATCAGGGATTAAGTTTTGAGCAAAAAGAAAACCTGGAAATCATTAATCGTAGTGGCAATAATTTATTAAAATTAATTAATGATATCCTGGACATGGCTAAAATTGAATCAGGCCGTGTTGAGTTGAATAATGAAGCCTTTGATTTGTCAGTATTAATAAAAGATATTATTGATTTAATGCATGAGCGAGCTGAAAAAAAGTATTTAGAGCTGACTCTGGATCAGTCTTCCTCATTTCCTCGTGTTATTAGTAGTGATGCAGGAAAAATAAGACAAATTTTATTTAATTTATTAGGCAATGCCATTAAATGTACGGATAGTGGTGGTGTTTTATTACGTTTAAATGCCAAAGTTGATGAGCATGAGCAGAGCATACTTTTAGTTTTTGAGGTGGAAGATACTGGACGAGGTATTGCAAAAGATGAAGTCCCCCTGGTTTTTAATTCTTTTAAACAAGTAGGCGAGCAGTCTTTACAGAATGGAACGGGGCTGGGTCTGGCAATTACTAAACAGTATATTGAATTGATGAAAGGGCGTATTTCAGTCAGCAGTGAACTGGGAAAAGGCAGTGTGTTTACAGTCGTTATTCCTGTCGAGAGAGTGACTGAAAAAGCGGTTCTTAAGTTGCCTCAGGCAAATCATCAAAAAGTCATTGGCTTGAAGCCAGGACAAGAAGATTACCGTATATTAATTGTTGAAGATCAATTAGAAAACCGATTGTTATTACAACGTTTACTTGAATCTGTTGGTTTTAATGTAAGAGTTGCAAACGATGGACTGCAAGGAGTGAATTTATTTACCCAATGGAAACCAGATTTTATCTGGATGGATAGACGGATGCCAGTGATGGATGGCATTGAAGCGACTAAGCAAATTAGGAAATTAACTGGCGGGGATCAGGTTAAGATTGTTGCAGTCACTGCTTCTGTTTTTGAACAAGAAAGGCAGCGCTTGGTTGAAGCAGGGGTAGATGATATTGTTAATAAACCCTTCCATGATCAGGATATTTTTTCTTGTTTAGCTGAGCAGCTTAATCTGGAGTATATTCACGATACAACGGTGGATGAAAAACAAATAACTGAAGATCAGACTATTGCTGGTGAAACTTTAGCTGCTATTCCCAAGGCGGTTTTATCTGAATTGGCAGAAGCAGTGAGAAATTTAGATGTTGAACAGAGCCTGTTAGTGATTGATAAAATTCAAGCCATAGATTCTGCTTTAGCAACACAGTTAAAACAGTCGGTGGAAAAATTTGATTTCGAGATGCTAATAGAGAAAATTATCGTAGATTAGATGCAGGGCATCAATGCAAAGCGATTGCTGACAGTGTAGGGAGTAGCTTAATCTGAAGCCCGCTCTACGGAAGGAAATACAGTAGAGCGGATTCAGCTATAGAATAAAACTATTTAGTTAAAGCATCAACGGTGTTGGTGATTTTATCGGCCACTGCTTTATCGGCTTGTTCTACTTTGTCTGAGACAGTTGATTTTGCATCTTCTGTAGCTGTTTCAATCGTTTCAGATATTTTATTGACAGCATTTTTAGTCGCTTCAACAGTTGCAGACTTTGCTTGTTCAGCTGATTTAGTTGCTTCTGTCACTGTTTCTTTAGCTGTTGCTTGAGTCTCAGCGACAGCCTTGGTCGCTGCATCAGTTGCTTCTGAAGGCGCAATTGGCGCTGCTGGAGCTGGAGCCGCTAATAATACTTCAACTTTTGCTTTAGTACGTAAGCCTGATAAGAACTCTTGCAATTTTTGACGTTGCAGCATTGGGCGGATCTGTTCTTTAATTGACTCAAAAGGAGGAGGTGTTTGCGATCTTGAGCCTTCTCTTAATATGACATGGTATCCAAATTGAGTTTGTACTGGCTCTAGTGTGAATTTGTTATCTTCCAGCGCTATCACAGCTTCAGAAAATGGAGCAACCATTTGCCCTGCTGCAAACCAACCTAAATCACCACCTTGTGGGCCAGAAGGGCCAGTAGATTTAGCTTTGGCAAGCTCTGCAAAGTCAGACCCAGCAGAAAGTTCAGTGATAATTTGTTTCGCTTCATCTTCAGCTTTAACAAGGATATGACGGGCTTTATATTCAGTACCAGATGCTGCTACATTTTTATTATATTCAGCTTCTAAATCGGCATCCGTTACAGGGCTAGATTTTAAGAAATTTTGTACAGCCGCTTGAGTTAATAAAGTGCTTTTAACAGTTTCAAGTTGCTTGCTGTATTCAGCTGTTTTATCCAATTGTTTTTGTACAGCTTCTTGTACTAATAATTCGCGTTGAATTAATTCTTCAAGTAATTTCTCTTTAGGGAACGATTGGCCCTGATTCCGTTGTGAAATTTCATTCTCAAGCTTTGTTAAGGCGTCTTTGCTTATATATTTGCCATTAACAACGGCAACTGCATCTTCTTTGGCTACTGTTACTGCTGCAGCTTCAGTTGCAGGGCTAGTTGATTTTTCTTCATTGCAGGCGGTTAATAATGTTGACCCAGCCAATACTAAAAGAGGGATAAATTTTGTGTTCATTTACTTCAGTTCCTTATATGTTTTCAGAGGGTGTTAAAGCATTAATGCCTAAGGCATGAATTTCAGTTTTCATTAAATCACCGAGAGCCTGGTAAACTAGTTGATGTCTTTGAACCAGGGTTTTACCGTCAAATGCTTCGGCAACAATAGTGACATTATAATGGCCAGCGCCAGATTTTGCCCCTGCATGTCCTGCATGAGATGCACTATCATCAATAATTTCTATTAACTCAGGCTGAATGGATTCGTTTAATTTTTGTTTAATTAATTCTGTAGTCATTGTGGAAATACTTGTTTGAAAGGTTTTACAGTCACATTTGCATAGACACCTGCTGCAACATAAGGGTCAACATCCGCCCAGCTTTGGGCAGCAGCCAGGTCAGTAAATTCTGCAATAACAAGGCTGCCAGTGAATCCGGCATCAGCGGGTGTATTACTGTCGATTGCAGGATGTGGCCCGGCAATAATTAATCGACCTTGATCCTGTAGATTTTGTAATCTTTGTAAATGTGCGGGACGTGCAGATTGTCTGTTACTCAGACTATCCTTAATATCCTCGCTTAGTATTGCGTATAACACGATATTTATTCCTCTGTTTCAGGTATATGTTTATAAATAAACAGCATTTGGATAACAATAAAAACTAACATCAGTCCAGGAACTCCGAAGGTCTTAAACGTTACCCAGTCATCAGTGTTGTAGTTTTGCATAACATAAATGTTAATGAAACCCACACTAATGAAGAAGCTTGCCCAGGCAAAATTCAATTTTTTCCATACGGGTGTGGGTAATTCTAAATTAGCACCCATCATACGTTCAACAAATGTTTTTTTAGCAAAAAATTGACTACCTAAAAACGCACCTCCAAATAACCATTCAATAATGGTTAATTTCCATTTGATAAATTGTTCATTCTGTAAGTAAATAGTCGCCCCACCCATAACAACAATCAGTCCTAAGGTAATCCATTGCATGGGTTCGACTTTTTTATATTTAAACCAGGTAATGCTTACTTGAATGATTGTTGCAACGATTATTACCGCTGTTGCTGTATAGATATCATATAGTTTATAGGTAATAAAAAATAATATTACGGGAATAAATTCTAAGAGTTGTTTCATAGTTAAACGATCAGGTTATAGGTAATAAAGTCTAAACAAATAAATCAAGACCAGATATTAGCTCGGATCTTTGGGTTTTTAGTGGTTCAGAGTTTTCTTGAATGTAAGCATTGACTGCGCGTGCTGTACGGGAATTAGAGGGTGTTTTTTGTTGTTGCTCTATATCATCAGATATTTTTTGTAATTGGGGTATGTTCTTTTTACCCTCAACGGCTTTAGTCGTTGAGGGTAAAACCTCAATGCTCTCTATACGAGTTTCTTTATCAGCGTTAGAAAGTTGAGATGAGTCATGTCTATTTTTCCCATTAAACCCAGCAGGGATAAAGGCAAGAGATGAACTATGAATTTCCATATTACATTATTATTAAGATGAATTTTTGAATTATACATGAGTTGACAATGGTTTCTGCTAGAATGTTCCAATTTTGGAAATATTATGGATAAATCAACACAAACAGAATTAGAAGCAGCCGCTTTTAGGCGCCTGGTTTCTCATCTACAGAAGGAAACAGAGCTACAAAATATTGATTTGATGATTCTGGCAGGCTTCTGTCGCAATTGTTTAGCGAAATGGTTAACTGCCGAGGCTAAAGAGCAAAATGTAGCCCTGGATTATGAAGCGGCTAGAGAGCAGGTTTATGGTATGCCTTATAATGAATGGAAAGATAAGTATCAACTTAAAGCAACAGCAGAACAGCTAGCAGCATATGAGCAAAGACATAAAGGCTGATTTGGTTTATAGCGATATGTTTGCCGGAAGTGATCGGCAAAGAATATCATATGTTAAAACAGATTTTCTCATTAGCGACAGAAATGAGTCGGTTAGTGGCTGATGCAGTAAAGATTTATGCTATGAAAAATCAAACAACAGCGTAGATGTTATCGCGTCAGTTTATAACTTAGTGCCCTAAAAGAGTTGACAGAGCATAAGATCAAGTCGTGGAAAATTGTATCTATGATTATTTCCACTCTGAGATTAGCTGCATAATATACTTTATAGCAAAAAATGAATAAAAAAGTGATTAGAGTTGCTCTCATTATGTTAGCTTAGCGATCTTTTTTATTAAATAAGGCAAGAAACTATAAATGAGTAACGAAGTCATTAATCAGTCACCCTCATTAGAAAGAGCTAAAGAATTTGAACAACAGGCAAAAGAAGGGCTGGGTCAGTTAAAGCTCGGTCAAGATAAGGCTATTATTGCCTGTCATAAAATGAGAGATACTAAAGCCTATAAAGCGCTTGGCTTTGAGTCTTATTATGCCTGGGGGGAAAGTGCTTTAAATTTAAAAAAATCTCGGCTTAATGAATTGGCTGTTGCAGGTGAGGTGCAACAAGAATTGTTATCAGCTGGAGTAGAAAATGTACAACAGCAGAATGAACCTTCGGCTTCTGTTGAAGAAGTTAAGGTGCCAGAAAATATTGCATCCCCTGTTGATGATTCATTTTCTGAGGCTGCTAATGAAGAAAGTAATGAAAATTATGAAGCTGATATTTTGACTGAGGCAAATGTGAAGTCTGTATCTAATGTTCCTGATCTGTCAGAGATCAGCACTCCACATTTAGTGGCTTTATCAAAAGCACCCAAGGGTGAGCGTCTTGCGGTTCTGGATATGGCCGCTGTTGAGGCTAAAGCAGAAGATAAGCCATTAACGACTAATACCATCAAAGAGGCGGTAAAAGCTTCTGCAAACCCCGTTGAGCATATACAGCCAACAGCTGAAGAGAAAGCGTTAGAAATAAAAAAACAGCATAGAGCAACAATGCTTAAAGTGGGTAAGTTAAATGAGGCATTAACTGCATTGGATACTTCTCAGGTTAATAGTGAAGAAGTTGAATGCTGGAAAGAATACCTGGATGAAATTAAGCAATCAATCTCTGACCTTGAACAAGGCTTAGGTTATTGATATAGAATGTTGACGTTGTGTAGGGTGGATGAGCTATAGAGGCTGTGAAAGTATTTCCTTTTTGACCTCCCCCTTTGGAAAAGGGGGATTTTATAGAACAATAACACACTGATATTAAAGGCTTTATTTTTATAATAAAATCTCCCCAGCCCCTCTTTTCCAAAGAGGGGAGCTAAAGCCGAATACTTTCACGGCCTCTATAGCGTAATCTAGGCCTTTTTTCAATGCAATGTCACTGTTTATCATGGGGCTGCTTGTAAACGGTGAGTATATTTTCCATTGCACAAACAAAACCTGCATTTTCTTTGGCAGGTATACACCATTCTTAACATTGCCAAGGTTTGATGGCGTTTTTTTTAAACTTGGCGCACTGTTTCGGGACTAATGCTTTCAACATAGTCTAAGGCCACCATAGTTTTAGACAGTAACCTCAAGTTCCACCGATTATATCCTTGGGACGGCTCAGAACAACAAAGAGCGACTAAACGGGCTTGCTGTTCACCATCAAGTTTCAGTGTTGTTGAGCGTTGGCGAATTTCTCTCTCTAGTGCTTTTTCTAACCCCTTTTCCAGCAGTCGTTGACGCGTACACTCAACTGTTCGAGGAGCAATTTCAAGAGAGGCTGCAATATCTTTGTCAATGAGTCCTGGCCTTCAATACCTATACCTGCTTACACTCGATGTTCAAGTTTTAATGGTTAGGCAAATTGAAAAAAACAAGTAAGCTAATTCATATCAAAAAAATGGAATTTGAAAAATATGTTAATGGGAGAGCCAGCGAGCTTTATACAAAACTTTATCAATTTAGCCTTTCATAGAGTCTGTATATGTATTATTTAAGTATAGAGGAAGAGTCTGGACTGTCGTAAGCACTGTTTGTTTTTTGTTGAGTGTAAGCGTTGTTTAAGATTGGGGCTTTGGGGTAGAGTAATGCCTGGGTGCGCACCAAGAAGGTGCTTGTGAATTTTAATTGTTTATTCTCTGCACAAAATTATTCCATATTACAAGGTCAATAAAAACTTATTAAATACAATGTGCTTTGTAACTTGTTGTTATTTAAAGATTGTTGTCTATGTTGCCTGGTGTTTTAAAGTTGGCTAGAGAATTGCTTAAAAGAAAGTCATCTTCAATGAAACCTGCATTAAATACATGTGAAATGAATTCTTGTTAAAATGAGCTAATCCTTTGCTCTTTGTTAATAAGGGGCGGGGTAATTGCTTTTATAATTATAAAAAAAACATATCAAAAGAGTAGACATGAATCATTTGCAACAAATATATGATAACAATATTGCCTGGGCTGATAATATTAAAAAAAATAAGCCTAACTTTTTTACTGATTTATCAAAACAACAGTCCCCCGAGTATTTATGGATAGGTTGCTCTGATAGTCGGGTTGTTGCTGAGCAATTAGTTGGTTTACAACCAGGGGAATTATTTGTACATAGAAATATAGCTAATGT
>ENA-OSET01000663-OSET01000663.1-sediment-metagenome-genome-assembly--contig:-NODE-663-length-37941-cov-6.895230_pt1 | contig 37941 bp, 31 predicted proteins | sample MGYA00237882_ERZ534229 | MGnify/ENA primary metagenome ERZ534229 (study PRJEB26408, sample SAMN06266212) | sediment metagenome | isolation source: Hudson Canyon methane seep mesocosm | place: USA:Hudson... | reverse complement strand
ACTTCAAGGCAAACGCCTCGGTATCCAAATAAATGACCTCAGTCTCGAGGACGTATGAAAGATCAACAGCCCCTAATCGTTCTTGATTAAAATAACCTTAGTCTTCCGATAAGTCCTATAGGAATCATAAACATAAATCAGCAAAGCAGACCAAACGAATACAAAAGTTATCACTCTCGCATTATCAAGAGGCTCCAGATAAAGCATGACTGCTAGTAGAAACATAATACTTGGACCAATATATTGGAAAAAACCTAAAGTGGTGTAACGAATACGTCTGGCAGCGGCAGTAAAACATAACAATGGGGCGGTAGTCACCACGCCAGCAAGCAACAAAATAACATTCAGATCCACAGTATTGGCTATCATGTTGCCGCTCGAAGTATCTGCAATTAGCCAATACAATAGAGCAAAAGGCAACATCATACTGCTTTCAATTAATAATCCAGGCATAGATTCGACCGCCACTTTTTTACGCAACAACCCATAAATACTGAAGGTAATGGCCAAAGTCAGGGCTATCCAAGGGACCTTGCCGTATGAAAAAATAAGTATAGACACTCCCATTAAAGCCACAAAAACAGCAAGCAACTGCAACCTAGTTAGACGTTCTTGCAAGAACAAACGTGCTAACAAAACATTAAATAGTGGGTTGATGAAATAACCTAAACTGGCATCAAGTAAGTGGTTGTTATTTACCGCCCAAATAAACAAAAGCCAATTAACGGCTAACAATAAACCACTTATCAGTAACGTCTTAAGAATTTTTGGGTCTCTAATTGCTGCTCTTACTTGGCTAAACTTTTTTCGGACAAATATCAACACACACAACACAAGCACGGACCAAACGATCCGGTGCATGACAATTTCTAAAGCAGGCACGCTAGTTAATAACTTAAAATACATGGGCGCAACGCCCCACATTGAATATGCGGCTAACGCAAAAAGAACACCCGATTTAAGAGATTTTTCGTTCAACGGTTTGACCTAGGATAACTATTAGATAATATTGCGCGGAGTGTGGGGGAAGCAAAGTGCAAATGCAAATGATAAAGGGGCTGAATAAATGAAGCTATGCTGGGAAGTGTTTTGGCGATTCCTGCTACTAGGTTGCATTAGTTTTGGAGGTCCTGCGGCACATATCGGCTATTTTCAACACACTTTTGTACAAAAGCTAGCATGGCTATCTAATGATGCTTATGCCAAATTAATTTCCTTAAGCCAAATCTTACCTGGTCCAGGTTCAAGCCAAATTGGATTTGCTATTGGCTTGCAAAAAGCTGGGCTGGCTGGAGGAGTCGCTGCTTTTATTGGTTTCACTTTACCTTCATTTGTATTGATGTACTGGTTGGCCATATTTGTAAATTTAGACGATCCTGCTAGTTGGTTACTTTCGGTAAGTAGCGGTCTGAAATTATTAGCTGTTGTTATTGTGCTAGATGCAGTAATCACTATGTTTAATAGTTTTTGTAAGAGTCGCTTGACTGTTTTAATCATGCTTTTAGGTATGTCATTATTAGTAATTTATCAATCTTTTTATACACAAATGTTAGTGTTTTTAATAGCGTCTCTCATAGGCATAATCAACAGTAAAACGCCAGCCAAGCAAGGTCTCCTTAAGCAATCGCTAAGAAGAATATCCTGGTCGCCAATGTTGCTATTTATCAGTTTATTTTTAATCAGCTTAGGGGTAAGTCAGTATGATTCTTATGTTGGTCTGTTCGCTACATTTTATAAAAACGGTAGCTTAATATTTGGCGGTGGGCATGTCGTATTGCCGCTATTGCAAACTAGTATTGGCGAAGCTCTCACAGAACAACAGTTTCTATTTGGTTATGCTGCAGCACAAGGAGTGCCCGGCCCTATGTTTACTATGGCATCTTTTATGGGGGCACAGTGGTTAGAAAGTGCACCACTATTGGGAGCTATCTTGGCTACATTGGCTATTTTTTTGCCGGGTTTTTTATTACTTTTGACCGTTAATCATAGCTGGAAGTCACTGGCCCAACATCCGAAATTTATTGGCGCGTCAGCTGGCATCAATGCCTCTGTGGTTGGTTTGTTGATTTTGGCTCTCTATGACCCAGTGTTCACTAGTGCGGTTCACAACTACATCGATTTGGGGTTAGTGGTCATCGGATTTATATGCCTAAGACTATTTAAACCGCCAATACTTTTACTGGTTGGCACTTTTATATTAGTTGGTTTCTTAACAAACTATTAAATTTATATCTCTACACAAACGCGGCATACTGATTAAGACCTGCTTGCTTAGCTTTGAACAAATTGATATCAGCCTTGTCAATCAAGTCAATTGGATTCGCAACCGGATTTTTAGCATGAGTTGGGCTGAAAGCAGAAATACCCAAACTTATGGTCACAAAAGGGTGGGAAGCTTGCCTAGCAGATTTAATCTTGCGATTTTGTACATTTTGGATTAATTCCTGTGCAACCTGCTTAGCTCCTTTCAAATCAGTGTAAGGCAACAAAAGTACAAATTCTTCCCCGCCGTATCTCGCAGCAAAATCCCGTTCTCTTCTCTTACTAGAAGCGATTATGGAAGCAATAATTTTTAAACATTTGTCACCTTCCAAATGGCCGAACTCATCGTTAAATAACTTAAAATGATCTATGTCGATAATCAAAGCTGCAACAGATTGATTTCCCCTAACTGCTGCATACCATTCTTTGTTTAGCATTGTATCCAACTGCATTCTATTGGCTAACCCGGTCAAACCATCGGTACATGAAACTTGAGCAAGCCTTTTCTGTTGGGCAACCATGGTCATCAAGTTAGTCACTCGAGAAACCAAAATTCCTGTTCGATTTTTTTTGTCTATATAGTCCACAGCTCCCATGGCTAGACACTCTTCCTCTTCGTCAAGACTTGGCTTATCGGCCAAAAGCATGATCGGAATGTGTGCAGTAAGTTGGTTGTTTTTAGCAAAAGTGCACAATTCCTGCCCTGAGATAATCGGTGTATTAATTACACTCAACACTAAATCAATATCTTTAAGCATGATACTTTGCAAAGCAGTTTTGCCATCTTGGGCTATTTCAATATTAAATTTCTTAGCAAAAAGCGAGGTGAGTGTGGATATGCTGACGACGTTATCATCAATAATAAGTAATGTAAGGTGGTGATGAAAAGCTTCCATAACGTCCCTGAAAATACGGCAATTAGCTGCTCAAAAATTAAAGTTCAGCACGAGAAATGTACTAAAATAAAACTATAGTTTCGTACAAATGTTAATCATTAATAAAGCACTTTATTAATGATATTGCGAGCAAAAGTGTATATTAAATTTTTTATATAGTGATTAGATAACATACGTTCCTGTTCCTGTCGCTATATGCAATTGATTGTGATTGTGCAAATCCATTCTGCATACTGCTATTTTATTTCCTCGTCTAATCACTTGCGCTGTTGCAACAAATTCATCGCCCTTTCCGGGCCGCAAATAATCGACACGCATATCTAAAGTCCCTCCATCTGGGAGTTGTTGGTAAAATGCTTTTACTGCGTTTTCATCCGTCAGGCCGTTAATACCATATATTAATGCCGCCAAACTGCCGACAGTATCGAGTATCGCTGCTGTTACACCACCATGCAGTATTTTATGTACAGGATTTCCCATTAACTTATCGTCCCAAACAAGTGTTATTTCAACATGTTCTGAATGTAAGTGGCTTACTGTAAAGCCGAGTAACTGATTAAATGGCATTTTATTGTTAAAAAAATCGATAACAAATGCGCGTAATTCTTGTGATGTCATTTACCTACTCAGTGCATATATTTTTTGAGATATGCAATTTGACCAGTTTTTTCTTTGTTAGCAAGTGAACCTCACGATAAAAACACGTAAACTTATGGTTTACTTATTCCTTTTGAGCTCCAGTTGTCAGATCAGCACGCACAGTCTTCACTTGTCATTACCCAAGCACAACAAGTATTAAAACACACATTTGGTTATGACCATTTTCGCGATGGGCAAGCACAAGTCATCTCTCAAGTGATGCAACAAAAAGATGTGTTAGTACTTATGCCTACGGGTGGCGGCAAGTCTTTATGTTATCAAATTCCGGCGATGCTGCTACCGGGTCTAACAATTGTTGTTTCGCCCCTAATATCATTGATGAAAGATCAGGTAGATGCTCTTCTCACATATGGCGTTAACGCTGCGTACATAAACTCAAGCTTGTCACCACAAGATATGTTTAACGTGTACAAAGGCATGCAAGATGAAAAATATAAACTTATCTATGTTGCGCCTGAACGACTTATGCAATTGGAGTTCATCCATCGCTTGCAGGGGCTTGTGGTGAGCCTTATTGCAGTTGACGAAGCTCATTGTGTATCTCATTGGGGTCATGACTTTAGAAAGGACTACAGACTTCTTGGGCAACTAAAGACCATATTCCCTGCTATCCCAATTATGGGATTAACTGCCACTGCTGACTTAGCCACCCGGGCAGATATAACCCAACAGCTAAATCTACAGCAACCCTTTATCTTCAAAGGCAGTTTTGACCGCCCTAATATTCGTTACAACCAAGTCACCAAATACAAGGCCACAGACCAAACAATTGCGTTTGTTAAGCAACAAGACGGTAGCGGTATTATTTATTGTAATAGTCGCAGAAAAGTAGACGACCTTAGCATTGCGTTAGCCAAACACGGAGTCAATTGTGCTGGCTACCACGCTGGTCTTGAAGGTGAAATTCGCGACAAAATTCAGCGTGAGTTCATCCAGGATAAAATTGACGTCATAGTGGCAACAGTGGCATTTGGCATGGGCATAGACAAATCCAATGTGCGTTTTGTAGTGCATTTTGATCTGCCGCGTAGTATTGAATCCTATTATCAAGAAATAGGCCGGGCTGGGAGAGACGGGATGTCCGCAGAAGCATTGTTATTATTTGATGAAAAAGATGCTGCTCGTATTCGTCAATGGATTTCGACTGGTGAAAATCTACAAAGAAATGCAGTAGAACTGCAAAAATTCGCAGCTATGGAAGCATTTGGTGAAGCACAAACCTGTCGTCGACAAATATTACTTAATTATTTTGCTGAGTATTCTGCAGGTCACTGTGGCAATTGCGATATATGCCTAGATCCGCCAAAGGCATTTGATGGCACGGTTGACGCTCAAAAAGTGTTGTCTTGTGTGTACCGACTAAAACAATTTGTTGCCAGTCAATATTTGATTGATGTACTCAAAGGTAAACAATTAAAACGTATCCTAGAGAATGGGCATGATAAATTGACGACCTTTGCCATAGGCAGGGACAAGTCCGATGCTTATTGGCATAACATTATTAATCAACTGATCCACCGAGGATTTCTTAGGGTAGATATCACCCAAAATGCAGTATTAAAACTAACAGAAGAATCAAGGCCAATATTGCAACAAACACAAAAGCTGCAACTTGCGGTGCCTAGACTGAGCCTTGATTTAGGCAAAAAGGCACAGTTAAGCGTGCAAGATTATGATCGCGCAATGTTTGCCAAACTCAAACATTTACGCAAAGTAATTGCTGAACAAGATGATGTACCGCCTTTTGTTGTATTCAGTGATGCAACATTAGCTGACATGGCGAATAAATTTCCAGAGTCGGAAATCGACTTCTTAGACATCCACGGTGTTGGCCAAACTAAACTCGAACGTTATGGCGAACGATTTATTTCGGCCATTTCTAAGCACCTTAATAAGTAAATGGTATAAAATCTAAGGCCTCACAAGGTTTACTTTTAAGTGGGATTTAGCGCATACTAATCGGCCGTATTTGAGCTGATAAAATCAATGCCTGTTAAAGCTGTTCCACAAAAAAACGCAGACGCTAAAGTCGAAAAACTTAAGATCCCGCCTCACTCTATTGAAGCTGAGCAATCGGTATTGGGCAGTATGCTAATTGCGCCTGATGCATGGGATAAAGTGGCTGAAATTGTGGTAGAAGAAGACTTTTACAATCGTTCACATCAGATCATTTACCGCGCTATTGTCCGCCTTCTAACTAAAAGTCATCCTATAGATTTAATTACCGTTTCTGAAGACTTAGAAGAAATGGATGAACTAGAGTCTGCCGGTGGTTTTGCTTATTTAGGAGAGCTTGCCAAAAATACACCAAGTTCAGCCAACGTTTCTGCTTACGCACAAATAATTAAAGAACGTGCAATTACCCGCGAGTTAATAGGGGTTGCCCATGAAATTGCGGATACTGGGTACAACCCAGAAGGCCGAAATAGTGGCGAAATCCTGGATATGGCCGAAAGTAAGGTCTTTGAAATTGCCGAGAAACGCACAGGCAAAGACGAAGGCCCGAAAAATGTCGAGGCTGTTTTAACCAAAACCATAGATCGTCTTGAAGTGCTGGTTAAAAGTAATAAAGAGGTCACCGGTGTGTCTACCGGTTACACCGACCTAGATAAAAAAACCAGTGGTTTACAACCTTCAGATTTAATCATTGTTGCTGCTAGACCATCAATGGGTAAAACAACCTTTGCCATGAACTTATGCGAAAATGCGATGCTGCTCGAAGACTTGCCAGTATTAGTATTCAGCTTAGAAATGCCCTCTGAACAGATCATGATGAGGATGTTGGCATCCCTTAGTCGAGTCGACCAAACTAAGATCCGTACTGCGCAACTAGACGATGAAGATTGGGCAAGAATGTCTAATACTATGGCCATGTTGAAAGATAAGGACAATTTGTTCATTGATGATTCTTCTGGTTTGACGCCCATGGACGTGCGTACCCGAGCACGTAAATTAGCCCGTGAAAAAGGTGGAATAAGCCTAATCATGATCGATTATTTACAATTAATGCAAGTACCAGGATTAAGCGATAATCGAACCCTAGAAATTGCCGAAATATCACGCTCGCTAAAATCCTTGGCAAAGGAATTAGAAGTACCTGTAGTGGCCTTATCGCAGTTAAACCGTAGTCTTGAGCAACGTAGCGATAAACGCCCTATCAACTCAGATTTGCGTGAATCAGGTTCAATTGAGCAAGATGCCGATTTGATTATGTTTATTTATAGAGATGAAGTTTATAACGAACAAAGTGCTGATCAAGGTGTAGCTGAAATTATCATTGGTAAGCAGCGTAACGGCCCAATAGGTACATCGCGATTAACGTTCCAAGGCCAGTTTTCACGCTTCGATAATTATTCTGGTCCTGCTATACAAGACGAATACTAAACTAAGACTAGCATTCAATTTTAAACAAAAAAAAAGAGATGCAATTGCATCTCTTTTTTGTACTCGATAAATATTATCTTTGCACTTTCACTTTATTACTTGCTGTTACTTTTGCAGTAATTCGGCGATTAATTTTATTTGCCGCAGCTGTATTAGACGTATCTATCAACTGAGTTTCACCAAATCCTTTAGCAGTTAAACGTGATGCACTAATGCCGTAATCGTTAATCAAAAGAGTTCTAACAGAATTCGCACGTTTTTGAGACAACATCATATTGTAGTCAGCAGCACCTGGTGCAGAAGCATGTCCTTCAATAACAGCAACAGTATCAGGGAAGCGATTCATAAAGTCTGCGAATGCTTGGAATTGAGCGTTGGTATCATTACTAATAACCGAACTATTATTACCAAACAATACATTTATATTTGTTGATACTTCTTCCTCAACAAATACGCTACAACCATTTGCGTCGACTTTGTCGCTCATAGGTGTGTCTGCACATTGATCTTGTTCGTCTAGTATACCGTCTTGATCAGTATCTAAAACCAAACTACATCCTTTAGCACCAACTTTCGTTCCTGCAGGTGTATCTGGGCACATATCAATAGTATTTAGAACACCATCAGCATCAGCATCCAACGAACAACCAACACTATCTACTCGTGTGCCAATTGGAGTGTTTGCACATTTATCAACATTGTCAAAAACGCCATCATTGTCACTGTCTTTATTTTTAGGCATTACAGGTGCACTTGATCCACCAAATGCGTAGGCTAAGCCAAGTTTAAAGCCAATATGAGTATTACTATTGCCACTTGCTAAAGGTTGGTAAGCAGCGACTTCAGTAATAATTTTTATATCGTCGTCTAAATTCCAATGTTTACCTAACCCGATGTTAACCATCGCATCACCAGTAACAATCTCAGTGTTTTTCAAACCACCAAAAGCATATAACAAGTCGTCTGGTAAAAAGTACAACACATCAACACCGACACGACTACCAGTTGCGTCTGATGGCATTGCGTCAATCTCTAAATGAGATGCCTCAAATCTAACAGCCCACTCTGGGGTAAATTTAATGCCAAATTCAGCACCAAGTCCAACACCATTCTCTAAAAAATCTGGTAAGCCAGATTCAGCATGATCTGTTGAGTAATCTTCAATAAAGCCAGCAACCCACTTTTCATTTTCGTCTGCCTGAGCTATTGTACTTGCACTTAAAGCTGCAGCTAATGCACTGAAAACCAATAATTTTTTCATCTCAATTCGTCCCTTCTTGTTCATTTCAAATTTGTACAGCATATAATTTACGCGATCATATATATATGCATACCTTTAAAGCAACAACTTTATTGCAATTAGATACTCATTTTCCGCAAAGCGTCGCAATTAAGTGACGATTCCCAGCCCTTACTCGATGTTCACCCAATATTATTCCTTGCCAAGTCCCTAGACCTAAACTGCCACCTATGATGGGAATGGTAAGGTTGTTACCAAGTAAACTCGCTTTAATATGCGCTGGCATATCATCCGCACCTTCATAATCGTGCAAATAATAAGCCATATTCTCTGGTACCATTTTGTTGATATGCGTTTCTAAATCTAGCCGTACAGTGGGGTCGGCGTTTTCATTAATGGTTAAACTGGCGCTAGTATGTTGAATAAACAAATGCAGTAGACCTGCTTCGATTTGCCTTAAGCTTTCAAGTTGATTGATCACTTCGTCAGTGATGAGATGATATCCCCTGCTCTTAGGGGATAATACAATAGATTGTTGGATCCACATGTTTCTAAACTGTTATCACTTGTTGAAACACATTTCTAAATAAAGATTTCCTGAAGCATGAGAAAATGGCATCACCATCTTTTTTCCATCTACTTGATGATTAATTGTATGATTTTTTCCAGAAACCACTATTGGGGTAGCCATTCCAAAATCGTAACCTTTCTGATCGAGTTCGTTTTTAGCCCCTCCACATATCATGTTGGTGATTTCACCCACCATGTCTTGCACATCAGAATCTATACTTTCAGGTTTTTCACCCAACATTTTGTGCATGATTTCCAACACGAGACCCTCTTCAAAGGAAATAGACATGGAGCCCTGAATATTCTCTCCGACCATACCTATTAAGCCAGAAATATCGCCCCCAGCTTGATCATCGCCTTTTTTCTTAGGTTTACCCGGTACTAACTCAGTTTGTGCCATGGTTTGCAAAACATTGAGTAAAGCAGCGATAAAAGGATTAATAAACTCTGCGTTCATTAGACTAATTTTTCCTTATAAAAATGGGGTTATTGGCAAGCAGCGCAAGTACCATGGGCTTCAATGGTTTGATTTACCACTCTAAAACCAACAGACTGAGCTTGTTTATCTAATGTATCTTTTAATCCTACGGACTGGATTTCTTTTACATCACCGCACGTATCGCAAATCAAAAACTGAACTGGGTGATTGCAATCAAAATGGTGACAGGCAACAAAGGCGTTGGTAGATTCTATTTTATGTATTAGTCCAAACTCTAAAAGAAAGTCTAAGGTTCGGTAAACCGTGGCAGGTTTTGCGTTTGACTCAGTCAGTTTAAGAGTATCCAACAACTCGTAAGCACCTACAGCGCCTTGTTGTTCAAGTAATAGTGCATAAACCTTTTCTCTTAATAGAGTAAATCTGGCCCCTTTGTCTTCACAAAACTGCCTAGCTTTATACACCTGATCTGTTATGGGATTTTGGCCAGTATCAGTCACATTTATTCCTTCAAAACAAACCGTTATATAATAACACTAATTTTTGTAGGTTGCGCATTTTACACTAGTTATTGTCAGTAAGGCGCTACTACTTTAGTAGGCATCAGTGACGCAATACTTTTTTAAAGTATACTTCGGTGCTGTAATTTACTGTGTTAACTTAGGCAAAAATATTTGGTTTTTGGTAACTATATGATTGAACAAAATATATCGGTAACAGCTGAAACAAAAGCTATTTGGTTAATTTTCAGTGGTGAAAAAATTGTCCAACCTGTTGAAAATTCAGGATTAATGATAGCCACATGGTCAACACTCAGTTTTGCCCATGCCTACCAAGAACAAATAGTTAGAATAGGCAGTCATGGAGACTTACCCTGTTTTTTAATCGATATGGACAAAGAACATATTGAACATGAACAACTAGCACTTATCAGCATGCGCGCTTTATTAATGCAGAATCACACTAGCTTTTTCGGTATCGCCTCTCGAGCATGGCAGATTGCACTATTTATGCGTACCCATAGGTTTTGTGGTCAGTGTGGCAGCGCGACCCAACAAATAGATTGGGAAATGGCGATGCAGTGTTCACGTTGTCAACATCGCTGTTACCCCAGAGTTTCGCCTTGTATTATAGTGTCTATTCGTCACAACGACAAAATTTTACTGGCGCAAGGTAAACCCCAGCGATCTAGACAGATGTTTTCAACTTTGGCTGGTTTTGTAGAAAGCGGTGAAACATTAGAACAAGCAGTGCACAGAGAGGTCTTTGAAGAAGTAGGCATACAAGTAAAAAACTTGCGCTATTTTTCAAGCCAACCTTGGCCTTTTCCTCACTCACTAATGGTCGGATTTTTAGCCGACTTTGACTCTGGCGAAATTAAGGTAGACGGTAAAGAAATCCTCGAAGCATATTGGTTTAACCCAGAGGAATTACCTAATATTCCGCCCAAGTTATCCATTGCTGGTCAACTCATACAACATACCCTTGAAGAAATAAAACAGCAGAAAAACATTACGATCCCTCAACATTCCTAAGGTAAATTTAGCGCATAAAAAACCCCACATAAGTGGGGTTTGAATATTTTAGCGTCTTGGTCTCGTCAACGAGTTTCTTGTTTTTTGGTTGCTTTCGCACCAGTGTTATAACAGAGAAAACTCTTATGGTGCAAGTTTTTGCTGAATATAGCGCATATTTTACTAAATATACTCCAATTTATCCTTTTTTCAGCGGATAAAATCGCTACAATACAGCCCTTTTAAGCCCTTCAGTCTAATTTTGGGGTAATCAATTCCAGTTTGAGGACATCAATGCAGCCATTACAAAACGACCGATATTTACGAGCATTGTTACGCCAGCCAGTTGACATTACACCAGTATGGATGATGCGCCAAGCAGGTCGCTACTTACCTGAATACAAAGCAACCAGAGCAGAAGCAGGTGACTTTATGTCGCTGTGCAAAAACGCCGAATTAGCCTGCGAAGTGACACTTCAGCCACTGCGTAGATTCGATCTTGACGCTGCCATTTTGTTTTCTGATATTTTGACTATCCCAGATGCTATGGGATTAGGTTTATATTTTGAGGAAGGTGAAGGTCCAAAATTTGAACGCCCATTGACGTGTATGGCTGATATTCAAAAATTACCCGTTCAGGATCCTGAAGTAGAAACCGGTTATGTCATGAATGCCGTGCGCACCATACGCAAAAATTTAAATGGCAGCGTGCCTTTAATCGGCTTTTCTGGCAGTCCTTGGACGTTAGCTACTTATATGATTGAAGGCGGATCAAGTAAGGCGTTTACCAAAATCAAAAAAATGGCCTTTAGCGATCCACAAGCCTTACATCTATTACTCGACAAGTTAGCCGATTCGGTTATTTTGTATCTTAACGCGCAAATTGCCGCTGGCGCCCAGTCTATAATGGTATTTGATACTTGGGGTGGAGTGTTGTCAGGACGCGACTATCAAGAGTTTTCGTTACAATATATGCACAAAATTGTCGATGGCCTTACACGTGAAAATGATGGACGAAAAGTGCCAGTCACCTTGTTCACCAAAAATGCTGGTTTGTGGTTGGAATCTATCGCAGCAACTGGTTGTGATGCTGTGGGCTTGGACTGGACAGTAGATATGGCGGATGCAAAAGCACGTATTGGCGACAAAGTGGCGCTGCAAGGCAATATGGACCCATCTATGTTATATGCGCCTGCCGCACGAATTGAGCAAGAAGTGCAATTAATTCTGGACGGATTTGGTAAGGGCAACGGCCATGTATTTAACCTTGGACATGGTATTCATTTAGACGTACCACCTGAAAATGCCAAGATATTTATTGATGCTGTTCACAAATTAAGTAAACCTTTCCACCAGTAAACATGCCAAGGTAAATATTGACTCTAAGACGTTGAAAGTTTATCTCTAGTTTTCTTCAATAATGCAATGGCCGCTATACTGCCGGCCATTTCGTTTAACCCTTCACCTTCATACTCTGCACATGCATAACCCGAAAAACCCGCTTCGGTGAGTATTTTCATACAACGGACATAATCAATCGTCACCTCTTGACCATTGGCTTTAAAGCTATAGGTTTTTGCACTGACACCTCGTGTGTAAGGTGCAAGATCTTCTAAGCCTTGAATAGTGTCATAACGTCTTTGTGGCGAGTGATTCCAACCGCCCATAAAAAAGTTATCCAAATCCGCATATACTCCTAAATTAGCGTGATTTACTTTTTCCATTAACATCGCCAACCAAGCACCGTTGCTGGAAGGGTGTCCATGATTTTCAACCAATAATTCCAAGTTAAATTGTTGCGTATATTCAGCTAGCTCAAACAGACTTTCAGCGTTTTGTTCTAGCTGTTCAAGATAAGTCCCATCTCCGTATGCATTGACTCTAAGTTGTAAACAACCCAATTCATTCGCGGCGTCTATCCAAGGTTTGTGTTTTTCTATGGCGCTGGCCCGTGTTTCTTTTGAAGAACTGCCCAAATAACCTAACTCATCACACATTAAACAGGTAAAACCAACCCCCTGATCATTGGCCATTGTTTTAAATTGCCTGAGCCAAGGTTTATCTTGTGCGTGTCCAAACCAAAGAGTATTCGCTAAATCCACCATACCCACGCCTAGTTTTTTAGCGATAACAACTATGTCACGAGGATCCATATCGCCCTTTAAAACAGCATCGGGCTGAGAGTGCAGCGTTTTAATAAACCATTCATAATTATCACGGCCAGTTCCAAAGATAGCTCGATGAAAAGACCACTGGCTAAGAGCGATATCAAATGATTTCTTACTTTTAGAGGCCTCGGCAAACAACTGTGGCATAACTGAAATAGCCGCCAGCGACGACACAGTTTTTACAAAAACTCTACGATCCATAATCTGCCCTTCTATTTTGGATAACTATCAACAATAAAAAAACTAGCCTAATCATTCTTAGTAAAGATCACGACTTCACCTGAAGCACACAGTTGCTGTGCCTCAACTTTATTACAGGCTTGATCAATTTTAAGTAAACCTATACCAGCTCCATTTAATAATGTTGTTAACTTGTGATCATTCGGTCTACGGTGTCGAACCAGCATATTTCGCCTTTGGGTGAACCAGTTTAGTGGCGAATATTTGCTGTATAAAATGCGGTTAAGTCTATCGAACCACTTAAGTAATTTATCAGGGAATTCATTTTTAATACCGCTGCTAGTGATCTGAGTGATATTTGGACTGTTATGCCGAAACCTTAAGGTAATGTCATATACAAAAGAATAATGTACATCGCCAGACAAGATCACAAAGTTGGGCGGAGTTTTACGGTTACGAAAAATATTTAGCATCACACTGGCCGTGCCTTTATGGGCCATCCAGTTTTCTGCATCAACCGTTAGTGCTTTTCCAAAAAAGGTAAAAACACGCTGTATAGTTTCAATCAGTTTTACGCCAAATATGGGTGCGGCGGAAACCATGATCACAGCTTCTTGTCCGATTAACTCTTGTTGTAATTCGCATAACGCTTCCCAGTCCATTAAGCCAGATGGTTTGCTTAAACTGGACTCTGAACGCCACCTTTGGGTACGCGTATCCAATACCACCAGCTTAGGTAACGTCTCTAAACAATAGTGCCAATGTTCCCAATCAAGTATTTGTTGCACCAGTAAGTCGTGTTGCTGAATGCCATTTTTAGTGAAAAATTCACTACACGACTTAAACAAAGGTTGTAGCTTTGTGGGGTCATTCCCCCACCCCTGACACAACCAATATCCTAGCAAAGCATTACCGACTATGCGTTTAGCAAACAAGTTACCGTATACAGCTTCTTCCCAACCACGGGTCAAATTCCAGTCGTCGGTAACGTCATGATCATCAAAAATCATATACACACGCACATGGGCCAATGCCCTTCTCACCTTCACTAAACCAGCCACAAAATTCTCTACAATGACCTGTTCTTCGGCAAATTTTGTCTTAAAGCGATCAGGAATAGCCTCATCACTTATATTTACCCTTTGCCACATTTCTGGTGACCAAGTAAGAATATACATCGCCATCACTTCAGCGAACGAGATTAAATGATTACTGGCATTAACCGAGGTAAAAATGGGTTTTCTTTTAGCAGCAAAAAATTGGCTATAAGTGTTAGCGGTAGTCGGATCATCTGGGAGTAATTCAGGGCGTTGATAAAAGCAATGTGGATGTTCAAACAAGTCTTTGCTACTACTAATTGTTGCTCCTTGAAGATCTTCATGAAACAAGCCTAATTTTTCAATAGTTTGTTTAATTGCTACAAGTGTAGGGCCCGCCACATCATCAGTATAGACTTGATCTCCCGACATCATTAATAAGTCAGGCGACTTACTTTGACCAGTCAATCCCAACTCAATTTGTTGATCCACTATGACCAAACCATCACCACTATCATGATGAGGTTTACGACAAGACCCGTGTAACATTTGTCCAATTTGCCTGCGGATCACAAAGCTGGGGAAAGACTGACCTGGATAAAGCAACGTGGGTAGCAACTCACTTAAAAGATTTTTGCCACCGTCTTTGTCATGTAAAGAGATGTCATAACTCACCCGACTACCACATGGAATATCAGAATTAGGTTCGAGAGTGAGTAAATTGACAAAAGCCTGTGTGCCCACTTGAACTTGGCACAGTTGCTGATCATCTAGTTCAGCATCGAACCAAATCATTGGCTCTTGCTGACCAAATAACTTAGCCGAAAAATTATAAGCTTGGTTGGTTATTAACCAAAAACAAACTTGTTTGGCATTTGCTCGCCGAACGATAGGTCCAGCGAGTATTGTTGGTAACTGCATACTTTTAAGCAATGTTTTTAAGCACGTGACTATTCAAAAATAGCATTAAGATAAGCAGCAATTCTTACGCCACCCATTTGTAAAGACCGCTTAACAATAGGCAGGTTTTGATATTGATAATCCCATGACAATTTATCACTATTAGGGTATAGCGTAGCCCTTACCTTAGCACTTTCAGCTATCCATACTTTGGGATCAACTTCCATCCATTCTTCAGCCTGTTGCTCCGAAATTTTGCGGCTTAAGATGCGAGTCCATTCTGTATAAGACAATTGTTGCCTGTCAATTAAGCCAGAATCCCAGACTCGGTGTAAATTTGAGTCTTCCCAAAAGAATTTAAGCTTTACATCGTTGCCACCTCTATCTGTGCCATTTCCAGCATGAAAGGGCTGATGTAAATCACCAATGATATGCACGATGAATTTAAGCGCGAGTTGCTTTTCCTCTAAACTTGATTGTTTACTTTTTAATTGTTTGGTAAACATTTCCAAAGCAGTCACCGCATTACCTTCAAGTGGAGGAGCGACGTCTGAATAGGTCTTTCCATCAAATACATTTACATAATGCCAAGGGTTAGCCGTTTTTTTCCAAAACTCACTTGGATGCGAACGCATTTCATCCGCATAAGTCGAAATTTCGGCTAAATCTTGATTGATTAACAATTGATTGATGGCAAGTTGTGCTTTTGGTGTTAGATATTGTTCTGCAAGCGCCCCAGTCACCCGATGCCCAACTTGCCCCCAACTTAACGCTTGAAAACTCATTGTTGCAGCAACTGCACTTATTATTAGTTTTTTTATTAGTTTTTTTAATTTCATGTTAAATGCTCTTCAGTTACTTAAATTTTTGCAGTTTTTCTGTCAACAAATCATGGATACCACCAAAACTACCATTACTCATAACCAGTATGTGATCTCCCGGTTTAGCGTAGGAAACGATTGATTTGACTAATAGTTCCATATCTTTATATAAGATGGCTGTTACGTCGCTCTTAGCCAGTAGGTCATCCATCGACCAGGATAAATTTGTGGGTTCAAAAATAAATACCTGATTGGCGTTAACCCAAGACGAAGCGAGTGTATCCTTGTGAATCCCCATTTTCATGGTGTTAGAACGAGGCTCTAATACTGCTAAAATTCGCCCCTCACCCACTTTGGCCCTCAGACCATCAATAGTGAAGGCAATCGCAGTAGGATGATGTGCAAAATCGTCATATAGGGTAATGCCATTTACTATTGCTTTCACTTCCATACGACGTTTTACATTTACAAACTGCCCTAACGCTTCAACCGCTAAGTCACTCTTAACACCACTATTTTTTGCTGCTGCTATCGCCATCAATGCATTGTTAACGTTATGTTCACCCATTAAGTCCCAATGCACTGTGCCTTGGATTTCCCCTTTGAATAAAACTTCGAATTCACTGCCTTCGGGGTTACTATTTTGTACCTGCCAATCGCCGCCTGTATACTGCACTGGAGTCCAACACCCCATGTCTAATACTTTTCGCAGGTTGTTATCTAACTTAGGCAATAACACTAAACCGTTATTAGGGACCATTCGTAACAAATGGTTAAATTGTCTTTGAATGTCACTTAAGTCAGAAAAAATATCAGCGTGATCGAATTCAAGATTATTCATCACCAAAGTGCGAGGGCGATAATGAACAAACTTAGAGCGTTTATCAAAGAAAGCACTATCGTACTCATCCGCCTCAATGACAAAAAATGGGCTTTCACCCAATCGAGCAGACACATCAAAATTTTGTGGGAGACCACCAATCAAAAAGCCAGGTTTGAGACCCGCATACTCTAATATCCAAGCCAACATACTAGAAGTGCTAGTTTTACCGTGGGTGCCAGATACCGCTAAAACCCAACGATCTTTAAGTACATTTTCGAGTAACCATTGCGGACCGCTAGTGTATGGCAGATTTCTGTCCAATACATATTCTACTGCTTCATTACCACGGGACAGGGCATTGCCTATCACAACTATATCGGGTTCATTTTTGAATTGTTTTACATCGTATCCTTCAAAAAGCTCAATACCTAAGGACTCTAATTGGGTGCTCATAGGAGGATATACGTTACTATCAGAACCGGTGACTTTATGCCCAAGCTCTTTTGCGATTGCTGCAATGCCCCCCATAAAAGTGCCGCAGATCCCTAAAATATGTAGATGCATAGATTGCCATTTAAAATTTCTAAGGCAGATAGACTACCAGAACAAATATCCCTTACCCACTCAACAATGTAAAAAAATACGTCGTTGCTATGACAATGTCACTGGCCTGCACGGGTATTGGTTATAAAGAATACGTTTAGGTTACTGAGTTTCTAGTTTTTTGAAGGTATAATTATCTGAGCAGTATTTATAATAATAAAAATCACGCTGCACACATTCAAATTCAAGGCCCTACAACTACAAGGTATTTACACATAATGAAAAGACTTAACTCACAGCTGCAAGAAGATGGCGCGCCTATGGAGCTAATCCTGCTACTAAGAACACTATTAGCGGGTTGTAAGGAAATTTCTTTTAGGGTCAGTCAAGGTGCATTGGCTGGTGTTTTGGGTTCAACTTTAAGTGAAAATGTACAAGGCGAAACACAAAAGAAGTTAGATGTTATTTCTAACCAAATTCTAAAAGATATTCTTAGTGAGTCAGGTTACGTTAAAGCCATTTCCTCGGAAGAAGAAGATGAGGTAGTGCCATGTAATCCAAATGGTAATTACCTGGTTAGCTTTGATCCTCTGGATGGCTCATCTAATACTGACATTAACAGCCTTATTGGTACCATCTTTTCAATTACTCACGCCCCCCAATGGATGGATCCTGATGACCCATCTGCTTTCCTACAACCTGGGACACAAATAGTAGCCGCTGGTTATGTATTGTACGGTCCTTCGGCAATGCTGGCTTTAACTACTGGGCGTGGTACACATCTTTATACTTTGGATAAAACTCATGGCGGGTTCTTGTTAACTACGCCGAATATTCAGGTACCAGAAAGCACTAGTGAGTTCTCAATTAACGCTTCAAACCAGCGTCATTGGGAAGCACCAATACAAGCCTATATAAATGACTTGTTAGCTGGCACAGAAGGTCCTCGAGAAAAAGACTACAATATGCGCTGGGTTGCAGCAATGGTAGGTGATATTCACAGAGTGTTATGTCGTGGTGGTATTTTTATGTACCCTTATGATAAACGTGATACGGGCAAAGCAGGTAAGTTACGCTTATTATATGAAGCCAATCCCATGGCGTTCCTTGTAGAGCAGGCTGGCGGTTTAGCCGAAACAGGCACTGGACGAATTATGGAAGTGATGCCTACCGAAATTCACCAGCGTGTGCCAGTGTTAATTGGTTCAAAAGAAGAAGTTGAAGCTTGTTTAAGTTACAATAAATAGAGTGATCTTTATTGCTTAACTAGAAATAAAAAAGCCTCAAATGAGGCTTTTTTATATCATGCACCTACAATAGAGGCGCGATAACCAAACTCACAATTGCCATAACATTGATCAAGATATTCATAGAAGGACCAGAAGTATCTTTAAATGGGTCACCTACTGTATCCCCCACTACGACTGCTGCATGGGTATCAGAGCCCTTCCCACCTAAGTTGCCTTTTTCTACATACTTTTTAGCATTATCCCAAGCACCACCAGCGTTAGCCATCATCAGAGCGAGTAAAACACAACCTAATAAGGCACCGCCTAACATACCGCCTAGCGCATAAGCACCTAAACCAAAACCTATTAAAGGTGGCACACCTACAGCAATGACACCGGGCAAAATCATTTTTTTCAGTGCCGCCTGAGTGGCGATATCAACACAACGAGCATTATCTGGCTCAGCTGTGCCTTCCATTAGTCCTTCAATTTCTCGGAACTGACGACGAATCTCTTTGATCATTTCAAACGCGGCATCACCTACGGCAGTCATGGTGATTGAAGCAATTAAAAATGGCAGCAAACCACCAATAAATAACCCAATCAATACCATTGGATTGCCCAAGTTCAAGGTGAAATCAGGATACTTAGCCACTAACGTTTCTATAAACGCAGCAATAATAGCGAGAGCAGCCAGCGCAGCTGCGCCTATTGCAAACCCTTTTCCTATGGCTGCAGTGGTATTGCCTAACTCATCTAGCGAATCCGTAATGGCACGAGTTTCTTCTCCCAATCCGGCCATTTCAGCTATACCACCCGCATTATCGGCAACAGGACCATACGCATCGATTGCCATAGTAATGCCGACAGTAGCCAACATACCTACTGCCGCAATCCCTACACCGTACAACCCAGATAACTGAGTAGATGCAAAAATAATCGCACAAATTGTGAGTACAGGCACAACCACCGATTGCATACCTACTGCCAACCCTGTAATCATAACAGTCGCAGGACCCGTTTCGCCTGACTCTGCAATTCTACGTACTGGCGTAGATGCGGTATAATATTCAGTCACTAAGCCTATAACAATACCGCCCACGGCTCCTGCCACTACTGCCCACCACACATGATCATCCACCCCCAATTTGGCAACCACAAAATAAGCCGCAGCTATAAAAATAACAGCTGCTGACATAGTGCCTGCACGCAAGGCCACTTCTGGTTTGCTGGCTGACATTAGTTTAACCAGCACTATGCCTGCAACAGAACATAACAAGCCCATTGAAGCCAACGCCAGAGGCAGAAACATTAATGACTCTCGACTACCCAACACTCCCACTGTCATGGTAGATGCAATGGCAATAGTGGCAATCATTGAACCACAATAAGATTCAAAAATGTCCGAGCCCATACCCGCAACATCACCTACATTATCGCCCACATTATCAGCAATAACACCAGGGTTACGCGGATCGTCTTCTGGAATACCCGCTTCAATCTTGCCCACTAAATCAGCACCAACATCGGCACTTTTAGTAAAGATCCCACCGCCTACCCGCGAAAATAATGCAACGATCGACGCGCCCATACCAAAACCATGGATCACATGGGCAGTTTCTGGATCACCACCGAAAAACCAATATAATGAACCTAGACCTACAAGCCCCATTGATGCCACACACAAACCCATTACTGAACCACCCATAAAGGCAATGGTCAATGCAGCGGCTGGCCCCTCGTCATGAGCAGCTTGTGTAGTACGGACATTCGCTTTAGTCGCGGTAAACATTCCCATATAACCAGCAAAAGCTGAACATAGTGCACCAGCAACGAAAGCCACAGTGGTGTACTGACCCAGAGAAAAATACAACGCAATTCCGACTACCAAGGCAAACAAGAACAACATTTTGTACTCACGATGCATAAACACCATGGCACCTGTATGTATAGCGTCGCCAATTTTCATAATAGCGGGATCAGAAACAGAGGATTTTTTAATTATAAGGTAAATAACAAAAGCGCAGATTAAGCCAGCAAATCCCAAGATAGGCGGCAAGTAAAATAGTTCAGTCATGTAGGTTCCCAGAGTTAATATAACAATGACACAAAGCAAACCTTTGGTAGTAAACACTAGGGGCTGTCGATCTTTCATATGTCACCGAGATTTTCCTCAAAATGTGCTTAATCAAGGCGAAATCTGTGAAGTTTGGTTATCCAAATAAACAGCTTTCAACGCCGAGTAAGTGCGTTTTGAGGAAAACCCTTCGGGCTGGGCCATTTATTCGCCTACCTTCGTTGCTTACCTTTCGTTTAGAATGACTAAACTTCAAGGCAAATGCCTCGGTATCCAAATAAATGACCTCAGTCTCGAGGACGTATGAAAGATCAACAGCCCCTAATAATAGGTTCACCTTGCAATTCAATTACGCCAATCTCCCATTGCTTACAACTTTCATGAGTACATGGCTATTTTATTGTTTTGTTTACAATTTCTTTACATTTACAGTGCAACTATAACGAGATATTTGTCAATAGTTCAAGTTTTAATCAATATTTGTGCCTTGTCTGCGTTTTAATCACTCAGGTGAGTTTCATCTTGCGTCTCTAAGCACTATAATCTTGCGCAATAAAATTCATCAACTTTAGGTAATACTATGAGCCTCAATGCCGTACCCGCTGGTAAAAATTTGCCAGAAGAAATTAATGTAATAATCGAAATTCCTGCTCACTCTGATCCAGTTAAATATGAAGTGGACAAAGAGTCAGGTGCCATTTTTGTTGACCGTTTTATGGCAACGTGTATGCATTATCCGACTAACTATGGTTATGTCCCACACACTTTGTCTGAAGATGGCGACCCAGCTGATGTATTGGTCATTACGCCTTTCCCTCTTTTAGCAGGATCTGTAATTCGTTGTCGTCCTATCGGTGTGTTAAAAATGACTGATGAGTCTGGTATAGATGCAAAAATTCTTGCGGTACCTGCTGATAAGTTATCAACAATTTATCGTGGTATTACTGATATCGACCAAATACCTGAACTGACTAAACATCAAATTCAGCATTTCTTTGAGCATTACAAAGATTTAGAGCCTAACAAATGGGTAAAAATTGAAGGCTGGGAAGACGCAGCGTCGGCTAAAGCGGAACTCGTCAACAGTGTTAAGTTGTACGAAGAAGCGGAAGAAAAGCCAGCTTTTTAATACTCTTGAATATCAATTCAATTATGTATTAGCCGGTTTTAACCGGCTTTTTTATTGGCGTTAGATCAAATCCATGGCGGCCAATTTGATTCTGATTTTGTTTGTGCCAAGTTCACTGTGCTTTACGTTCTTTGCTATTGAACAACTTTACTGGTTGAATTAACTTAAAAAAGACGACTATTACCATTTAAGACAGTTTCGTCCGGCATTTTTTGCAGCTAACAATGCTTGGTCGGCACGCTCGATAGTGACGTTCAAATCTATATCTGACTCCATTAATGATGAAGCACCTATACTCACAGTTACTGCTACATTACCTTTTTCACTGTGAATCGGTGTTTGCACAATCTTTGACAAGATACGCTTGGCAATTTGAATTGCATTGTCTAAGTCTGTAGCAGGTAAGATAACAATAAACTCTTCACCTCCATAATGGCCGGCGACGTCATAGGGCCGCACTGATTCAGTTAACCTTTTTGCGACATCTCTAATGACTATGTCGCCTACAAGATGACCAGACTCATCGTTAATACGCTTAAATTTATCTATATCCACCATTAATATACTCAAGTGTTGCTGGTTTCTTAATGAGCGTTCAAATTCAGCTGTGGCAAATTCTAGAGTTCGACGGCGATTAAATAATTTTGTTAATGAGTCTGTTGCTGCTAATTCTTCCAACTCTCGGTTTTTATCTAACAGCTGCTGATTCGCTTTGATAAGCGTTTGATGCCAAAAAATAACAGTCTTATACGTCAAAAATATCAAGGCAATAATTACCGTTAACAATATATAGAGCGGATACGACATGCCATCAATGGCATTTTGAATTTTTAATAATGTGCCATCATCTACCAATGAAATTTGAATGATGTCGAATTGTTTGATACTGATAAACCGCGCAACACTCACATAACCCACTAACACAGCCACGAAGGAAATAGTGGCGATGGTTATTGCTTTATAGTCGCCAAACTTTGGATTTTTATCAGTAGGTTTTATTGAAGCAATGCAACGCTCTACATAAGGACCTGTCATATGTAAAATTGGCAGAACTATCAGAACAGCCTGCAGCCACCCACCTACCCACCAACCTTGCCAGACTAAGTATGCGGGGTTTAACCCTACTTTGTTGGCATAAGCCCAAATAAAAGCACCCACTGAGCCCGCTAGTGATGCCACAAGAGAGATAGTCACAAAACTCACAATTGATACTAAATCATTCATGCCAGGCCTAAGTTGAATGACCTTATAGGATAAAACATAAAGGGCTAAGCTCAATGGGTTTGCCAGAGAAAAAACCAGCAACCACTCTAGAGGCATTCCGCCAATATAGCCAACCAAAAAAGTAGAAAAATAAGCAGGAATCGCAGCCCATAAATAATCATACCAAAACACCATTGGTACACAAAAAAGCATAGGAATGTATACGGTAACGTAAAACTGTACACTTCCTACTGTCAACTCAATGCCAGTCCACTCAAAAAGACGAGTTATCACACTTGAAGGGATAACTAAGGCACAAAATATTAACCAAATCACAACAGCTTTTCGGGCATTTCCACGCTGCCTGAACATAGTAAATAAAGAAAATGGAATGGTTTTGTTATCGTTTATAGCTGCATCTATGGTTTGGAAACTTTCTAGGGGGTTTGTGGGGGTTATTTCTTTCATCAATGGATATTTGACACTCTCGCTAACAAGACCTTTAGTTTTCAGCAAAAAACTGGCGTTAGGGTTCTTTAGTAAATTTTGAGTATTAGCCAAATTACCCAAACGAAATTATAAGCAAGGTTATACTGGTTAACTTAGGCACAGTCAAAAAATAGGTGATAATTGCACGTGAAGTAAACTATAACTTCCTTATACATAGAGATAACTATTTCTTTATTAATCAACATTTTACAGCTTTGTAATCAAAAATTAAAGTGAGTCCATTGTCACGCTATGTTGAATATAACTATTCTAGTGAAAAACTTTTTCATTGAGATTGGTATAAAATATTGTACCTTAATTCTACTTCCAAACAAAAATGTCTACGGATTTAAGGGTAGGGTAGATTATGTTAGTAGGCGAAAGTCGTATTGTAGCAAGTGTATATATAGTTGACCATTTATTGTAGGTCACTGATATTGCATCAATTACAGTTGTCGTTTTTACTAACAGGCAAATTACTATAAATAGTAATTCCTGCTTTGTATGTTATTTTATATCGAGATTGGCTTTTCATTATGTTTGGCCACAACTATTCCAATTTATCTGAATGAGGATAATGAAGGGATTAAAAGCATTTTTAGTTTGGGCAAACAAATAAATACTTATGATATATTTTTTAAAAAAAGCATGTTTGATATCAATAATATTCAGCCAACTAGTATTCGCTGATGAACCTTTGGAGCTCTTCTGGGAAGACATGGTGCCACCAAACTATCAAGCCCCCGATGCACCATTTGACCACGATGGCAGTATGCAACAAATGGGGCTAGATGCACCTGTAGTTGAGAGTCTAGATGGTAAATTGGTAAAAATACCAGGCTTTGTTGTTCCTCTAGAAGGTAATAACGAGACAACCAGTGAGTTTTTATTAGTACCTTATTTTGGAGCCTGTATTCATGTGCCGCCTCCGCCAGCCAATCAAATCGTTTACGTGAAGTTTTCTGAATCTGTGCCGATAGATAACCTATACGATGCAGTTTGGGTTACCGGCACTTTAACTACTAAAGGGTGGGAAGGTGATTTAGCGACCGTCGGATATTCCCTACTAGGCATGAGTGTCAGCCCATATGACGGTTAAAAAAGTCGTATCCTAGACAATCAGTGATAAGAATTTATTTTCTTGAACGATAACTTGTCTATACTGATTTTCGAAAGGGAATATTATACGTTACGGATGCACTAGAGTCGCAGACACAATATAAAAGGTGATTTGATGAGTTTTTTGACAAAAATGTCTATTGCGCAAAAGTTGTTTCTTATTCCAATAATAGGAACAGTTGGGTTTTTGATATATTTAGGTATTACCACTTCCACCGCTTTGAAAAATGTCGATTTGTTAGAAAACGTCATAGAAGTACAATATCCCGCGTTAGATGTAACCAAAAATGCATTGGTCAAAATGGAAAAGGTCAAGGAGACGCTAAGTAGCGCAGTCACTACAGGCGATGAAGAATCCTTAGAGAATGCTCAAAATCACGCCAAAGAAACGCAAACATTATTGCAAAATATTAAGTCTATAAATCCCAATTTAAGTGGTGAAATTAATAGCATCTTAAAATCCTTTAACGATTACTACGACTTAGCATTTGACGTGTCTAAATCGATGATCGACGGTACCGCAGACTATTCAAAACTAGGTGAATTATCAGCCACCATGAACAAAAACTATGACAACGCCTTTGAAAACTTAACAACCTTTAAAGAAGTGCGTACTAAGGCTTTCCAAACAGATATACAAGAAGCCAGTGATAGCGGCCAATCTACAGTAGTCATAGGTGGGATAATGGCTTTGTTAACTATTGTCTTATTATTTGCCACCGCCGTTCCTATTGTTAATGGCATCAAAGTTAGCATTGTCCAGGTGGTTAACTCTCTAAAAGATATTGCTCAAGAAGACGGGGATTTAACCGTAAGAATTACGTCGAATAATCAAGACGAAATTGGCGATTTGGTACACTGGTTTAATCAGTTTATGGAGAAGTTACAAGGCGTTGTTAAGGACATTGTTAATTCTTCCATACCGTTGTCGCAATTAGCACAAAACTTAAATCAACTAACTGATGACACGAATAAAACGATTGATGTTCAGCAACGTTCAGCTGATCAAGCAAAAACAGCAGTAGACGAGATGAGCAACAGCGTTATTGCCGTTGCTGAGAGTGCCGCTGAAGCAGCAAATGCTGCAGGTGATGCCTCAAGTGCTGCAGATGATGGGCAGACAGTCGTCAACGATACAGTGCATCGCATTCAGGAGCTGGCTGCCAATGTTGAAGACACGGCTGAAGTGATTAGGAAACTTGAGGCTGATTCAAATCAAGTCGGTGTGGTACTTGATGTCATAAAAGGCATTGCAGAACAAACTAATCTACTTGCGCTTAACGCAGCAATTGAAGCAGCAAGAGCCGGCGAACAAGGCCGGGGGTTTGCTGTAGTGGCCGATGAAGTGCGCACCTTAGCCTCAAGAACACAACAATCCACAGAGCAAATTCAGAAAACCATTGAACAACTACAAAATGCTGCTCGTTCTGCAGTAAGTGTGATGGCTAAAGGCACTGAACAAGCAACAACCAGTGTTGAAACAGCCAATAAAGCTGGGGCTAGTTTATCAGTTATTACTGAAACAATTAGCCGTATTACTAGCATGAACGATCAAATTGCTCGCTCTACTGGTGAGCAACAAAATGTGGCCAGAACCATTAGTAACAATGTTGACGAAATCCATAGCCGTACCGAAGAAACTGCCTCTAGTTCGAAAAAGTTAGCATCGGTAGGTTCCGAGCTGGCCCGATTGGCTCAACATTTGGAAGGTATAGCGAAACAATTTAAAGTATAAGCTTATATTTTGGTATAAAAAACGTTATGACTCAGGGATACTGTGAGCTAAAAGGACCGTTTTTATTTTATCGTTTATCGCTACAGCTTGTTTAGTTTTAAAATCAAAATGAACTAACGTTGTGGTGCCTGTCGCACACTTCTTTTGCTTCTGCCATAACTCCTGATAAACATCAAAAGAACTAGTACCTATTCGACTAATATAGGTTTTAACCTGAACTTTTTGTCCATAATAAATCTGCTCTAAAAAATCCACTTTGTAACTGGCCAAAATAAGTGGCCAGTTTTGCAAATCCAACTCAGGATTAAATAATTTAAAAATTGGCTCTCGGCCACTTTCAAACCAACCTACTAACACTGTATTACTCACATGAGCTAAAGCATCGGTTTCGTAAAAACGTACATTAAACTCTTCACTAAACATGCGATTAAGCCCCTACTTATGCAATAGTGATCTAAGAAAACGTGCGGTATGCGATTCTTCTACATGACAAATATCTTCAGGCCTACCTTGAGCAACTATCTGCCCCCCTCCCGAGCCGCCTTCAGGGCCAAGATCAATTACCCAGTCTGCAGTTTTAATCACATCTAGGTTATGTTCAATCACTACTACTGTATTGCCATGGTCACGTAATCTATGTAGCACTTCCAATAACTGCTTGATGTCGTGAAAATGTAAACCTGTAGTGGGTTCATCCAATATATACAGGGTCTGGCCCGTATCACGCTTGGACAATTCTTTAGCTAATTTAACGCGTTGTGCTTCACCGCCTGATAACGTAGTAGCAGCTTGACCCAAACGTACATAGGACAAACCTACGTCCATCAATGTTTGTAACTTGCGAGCAATAGCTGGAATAACATCGAAGAAGGGACGAGCCTCTTCTACCGTCATATCTAATACTTGATGAATATTCAGTCCTTTATACTGAATTTCTAATGTTTCGCGATTATAGCGCTTACCTTTACACACATCACAAGGCACATACACATCCGGTAAAAAGTGCATTTCTACTTTAATTACACCATCGCCTTGGCATGCTTCACAACGTCCACCTTTCACATTAAAGCTAAACCTTCCTGGTTTATAACCACGAGATCTGGATTCTTGGGTACCAGCAAATAATTCACGCACCGGGGTAAAAATACCAGCATAAGTCGCAGGGTTTGAGCGTGGAGTACGGCCTATAGGGCTTTGGTCAATATCCACCACCTTGTCCATAAACTGCATACCAGTAATGGTTTTATAGGGTGCAGGCTCACCTGTGGTGGCTCCGTTTAATTCTCTGTGGGCAATACGATAGAAGGTATCGTTGATTAAGGTAGATTTACCTGATCCAGACACACCCGTTACGCAAGTCATTAACCCAAGTGGTGCTCTAAACGTAACATCTTGCAAGTTGTTACCAGTAGCACCAGTTAGCACTACCCACTTGTCTTGATCAATTTCCGTTCGCTTAGCTGGAATTTCTATTCTTTCTCTACCTGACAAGTATTTACCTGTTAGCGAACGCTCACTATTTTTTATATCTTCGATAGAACCTTGAGCAACAATTTCACCACCATGAACACCCGCACCTGGACCAATATCCAATACAAAATCAGCTGCACGGATAGCATCCTCGTCATGTTCAACCACGATTACTGTGTTACCTAAGTCACGCAAGTGAACAAGCGTCTCAAGTAATCTTGCGTTATCTCGCTGATGCAAACCAATAGAAGGTTCGTCGAGCACGTACATAACGCCCACTAAACCTGCACCTATTTGACTGGCTAATCTGATCCGCTGTGCTTCGCCTCCTGACAAGGTATCTGCGCTACGAGAAAGTGATAGGTAATTCAGACCTACATTGACTAAAAAGGTCAATCTATCATTGATTTCTTTAAATATTTTTTCTGCAATTTTTAAACGTTTGCCAGTTAGAGTCAGATTAGCGAAAAATTCCAATGCATCGGCAATCGACATATCAGTAATAATATTGAGTGGTGTTTCCCCAACAAATACGTTTCTGGCCTCCAATCTAAGACGACTCCCAGAACACGTTGAGCAATGCTGTTGGCTCAAATATTTGGAAAGCTCATCACGTACGGCGTTAGACTCCGTTTCTTTGTAGCGCCGTTCCATATTCGGAATAATCCCTTCAAAGGGATGTTTACGCTCCATAATGTCGCCACGGTCATTAATATACTTAAACTTTAACGATGTGCCTTTACTGCCATACAACACAATATCCCTGGCTTTTTCATCGAGCTCTGCGAATGGCACAGTTAAGTTAAATTTGTAGTGATCGGCGACGGCTTGCAACATTTGAAAATAATAGTAACTACGTTTATCCCAGCCTCGAATAGCACCACCAGACAAGCTAATTTCATCGTTAGCGATAATCCGGTGTGGGTCAAAAAATTGCCTAGTGCCCAGTCCATCACAACTTTGACAGGCTCCAGCAGGATTATTAAAAGAAAACAATCGAGGCTCTAACTCTGCCATGCTGTAACCACAATGTGGGCACGCAAAATTCGAAGAAAATACTAATTCTTGTTTTTCTGGCTCGTCCATATAAGCCACTTTTGCAGTGCCACCAGATAAATTTAACGCAGTTTCAAAAGACTCAGCCAGGCGTAGTTTTAAATCTTCACGCACTTTAAAACGGTCGACCACCACTTCAATAGTGTGCTTTTTATGTAAGTCGAGTTCTGGAGGATCAGATAAATCACACACATTGCCATCGATTCGAGCACGAATAAAACCTTGAGCGGCTAGATTTTCTAATGTTTTAAGATGTTCACCTTTGCGATCTTGAACCACTGGTCCTAACAACATTAATTTGGTGTCCGCTGGCATAGCCAACACTCTATCAACCATTTGACTGATGGTTTGAGCATCTAAGGGCACATGATGTTCAGGGCATCTAGGCTCACCAACACGTGCATATAGTAAACGTAAATAATCGTAAATCTCTGTAATGGTACCCACTGTAGAACGTGGATTGTGCGAAGTAGATTTTTGCTCGATGGAAATAGCGGGTGATAAACCTTCAATATGATCTACATCAGGCTTTTCCATCATAGATAAAAATTGTCTGGCATAGGCCGACAAAGACTCGACGTAACGTCTTTGTCCTTCAGCATACAAGGTATCGAAAGCCAAAGAAGATTTACCTGAACCAGACAAACCTGTGATCACAGTTAATTTGTCTCTGGGTATATCTAGATTGATGTTCTTGAGATTGTGGGTGCGGGCACCGCGTACTTCAATTCTATCCATTTTTGACTTTTATCGAATGCAAAAGAAGAAGTATTACACACTCTTGAAACCAGCTCTACGACAACACTGATTATCTTTTGATACATTGGGTAACGCCAATCAAAAATTGTTTGCCAAAAAGGAATCTATGCTAGACTTGTCGAACGTTTTTCAATGCAAACTTTCATTTTTCGATAACAGATTAAACCTTGAATTCTACCGAACTACGCAGTGCCTTCTCTTTAGCCTTTGTATACGTTTTACGCATGCTTGGATTATTTATGGTGATGCCTGTCATAGCCATAAGCGCCAAAACGTATCCTGATTATTCAGCTTTTCTGGTTGGCTTGGCGATAGGTGGCTACGGCCTGACTCAAGCATTGCTACAGATACCCATGGGGGTGTTATCAGATAAAATTGGTCGCAAGCCAGTTATTGCTGGCGGTTTAGTGATTTTTGCCATTGGCAGTATTGTTGCTGCCACAGCAGACACCTTGACTTGGGTAGTTATCGGCCGTTTCCTACAAGGAGCAGGCGCAATTGCTGGGGCGATCATGGCCTTAGCCGGTGATTTAAGTCGCGAGGATCAGCGGCCTAAAGTTATGGCCATTATAGGCATTTCCATTGGTTTTTCTTTTTACCTTGCGCTACTTTTAGGACCTATTATTGCCGGTAAATTTGGCCTAAGTGGTATTTTCCTGATGACTGGGGTTTTGGCTTGTTTGTGTATTCTATTAGTGCTGTTTGTTGTACCTAATGCAAAAAACATCGCACCTAAAGGCGACACATTGCCAATAGTTACGGATGTTAAAAAGCTGTTTTTACATCCTCAACTACTACGCCTAAACATCAGTGTTTTACTACTACATATGCTAATCACTCTACTTTTTGTGCAAATTCCGGTGTTTTTAGTCGATTTAAGTTGGCCACTCGCTACACATTGGCAAGCTTATTCAGTGGTACTGATCTCTTCAGTCGTGGGGCTTGTCGGCCTTATGGCTTTAGCAGCAAAGCGAAAACTAGGTGTTATGAAGTTCAGCGTTGCAGGCTTAGCAGTAGTCTTCTTGTTAATGACATTCGGGCAAAACTCGATTATTTATTTGCTAATATTAGTTAGCTTGTTTTTTACCTGCTTTAACTATCTTGAAGCCAATTTTCCCGCTATGGTTTCAAGTATTGCACCAGCCGGTAAAAAAGGCTCGGCCATGGGCGTTTACGCCAGCTTCCAATTTTTTGGTGCCTTTATAGGTGGTGTGTTATCTGGCAGTATCGGTCAGCTTTTAGGCATTCAATGGGTGTTTATTCTAGCCAGTATTTTATGTTGTGTTTGGCTTGGGTTGATTAGAGGTTTGAGCGGGACTGAGAAGCTAAAAAGGTATACACTTAAGACAAATGAACAAACAACAGATCTGACTTTACAGCAACTTTCAGCATTTAAAGGTGTAGTAGATGTAACCGTTGTTCCAAATGAACAAGTTATGTACATAAAGGCAGATCAACATTTCGATATTCAGCAAGCTCGAATCATGCTGAATTTAAAAGATTAATTAGGAGGAAACATGGCAAGTAAAGGTGTAAATAAAGTGATTTTGGTGGGTAACTTAGGCAAAGATCCTGAAGTAAGATATACCCCTAATGGTAAAGCGGTTGCCAATTTAACCTTAGCCACCTCAGAAAGCTGGAAAGACCAAAGCGGCCAGATGCAAGAAAAAACTGAATGGCATCGCGTATCTATGTTTGGAAAATTAGCTGAAATAGCTGGCGAATATTTGCGTAAAGGCAGCCAAGTTTATATTGAAGGTAAACTTCAAACTCGTAAATGGCAGAATAAAGAAGGCCAAGACCAGTACACAACTGAAATTGTTTTAGATCCATTCAATGGCGTTATGCAAATGCTAGGTAGTAAAGGTGGTAGTCAATCTGAAGGAGGCTTCCAAGGACAGCAACGTCCTGCCGCAGTTCCGCAACAACAACAACAACAACAACCGAACCAAGGCTACCAACAAGCACCTCAACAGGGGCAGCAATACCAAAAGCCACCTGCCCAAGGCAATCCTCAACAAGCTAATCAAGGTTTCAACCAAGCACCTGCGCAAGGTCAACCTGCACCTATGGCTGAACCTGACTTTGACTTTGATGACGATATTCCGTTCTAGATTGCGTAAACAGTTAGCAGTTAATTAATAAACGAAAAGCCCTGATTTGTCAGGGCTTTTTATTACCTTAAAATTAAACAGGTTCATCGGGTATAACAACGTCTAGAATAATAGATGGGCTGACTTAATTAATAATGTTAGCCATTTAAATGAAAATGGACGAATATACAGTGCTTCTTGTAAACAGCAATTGAATGATAGTTGCAAAGTTTCACAATATCGAGATGAAGGTTTTCTTAAGGATAAGGTAAAGGCAGATGCAAGAAAAAATCCTCGTAGTAGATGACGACCCTGCAATAATTCGTATTGTGGAGCTTGTATTGACAAGAATTGGTTATGAAATCGCTACTGCCAATTGTGGTGAAGAAGCTTATCAACTGGCTTCCAGTTTTCAACCTGATTTAATCATTTTAGATATCAATATGCCCGGAGGGTGGAGTGGCTTTGAGACTTGTAGAAAACTCAAAGCAACAGCCAACTTTTTTCACATTCCTATCGTCTTTTTAACTGGTAACGTGGAACAATTTGAAGAAGGTTTTGAACTGGGGGGGGCTGATTACGTATTAAAACCCTTTAATCAAAAAGAACTCATTGTGCGTACCCAGTTTCACCTAAAAATGCGCCAATTGGTTAAACAAGTACAGCAGGCAAACAATAATCTAGAAGACAAAGTACAAGCCCGAACCCGAGACCTGACTGATTCAAATAAAAAACTTAACCAGGTCATCAACGAAAGAAAGTTACTAGAGAATCGTTTCAAACACGAGGTGGGGACTGATTTTTTGACTCAACTACCAAGCGGTGTTTCATTTGAAAACGACTTGCAATACTTGCTAGACCAAAGAAACGATACTAAGCAGGAAGGTGCATTATTATTTTTAGATTTATTTAAATTTGAAATAATCAATCAGCGTTTTGGCTGGGATGCGGGAGATCACTTTCTTATTAATACCAGTAAGTTATTGCAATCACAGCTTGGTGATGCCGCAATCATAGGTAGACTTGGTGGAGACCAATTTGCAGTTTATTTAAAACAAGCCAGCACAGCATCTGCCAATTCAATCGCAAGAGGTCTTGTTGATTGCATTAGCGCTTTCCCGGTCATGTGGAAAGATCAGATTCTCAAAGCAGGGGTTTGTGTCGGTTTTTGTATTGTTGATAGTAGTGAATCAAGTGCCAGAAAAATAACATCTAAGGCAATACACGCATCGGTTATTGCGAAAGAAAAGGGTGTGGGTTCTATCGTCAATTATCAGGACCACGCGGTGCAAAAAGGCGCTGAAGAAGCGAATAAAGATTTAGCTAGCCGCATTGAATCAGCCTTAGAGTCGAAAGGTTTTTCACTTTTTTATCAACAGGTTAAATCTTTACAGCTTTCAGCTAAAAGCCCCCCCTCAATCGAAGTGTTGTTAAGGTTGAAAGGTGAACGGTCAGATAGATGGATTTTACCTAGTGAGTTTTTTGAGTTTTCTGGGCAGAACAAAATAAAGAGTAAAATTGACCTTTGGGTCATAAATGAAACATTAAATTGGCTGCAGGACAATCCTCAATTACAAGGCCAATTTAGCCATGTGTCGATCAATCTCACATCAGAAACGATCTCCAACCCAATGTTTTTGATCACATTAGAAAATTTATTAGAAGAGAAATCCATAACGCCAAATTTATTATGTTTTGAAATTTCAGAGCCTGATGCGTTGATTTCAATTGATAGAACTCGCGCTTTCTTATCTCGTCTCAAATCTTTAGGCTGTAGAACTTGTATTGATGATTTTGGGGGGCAAACTTCAATGTTGCAGTACCTAAAAGAATTGAACGTCGATTACTTGAAAATAGATGGGGCTTTTATTCGTCATTATGCTGACAGTCCATTCAATGCATTATTGTGCGAAATGCTAAAAAAGGTGGCCGATGTGTCAAACAGTACAATGATTGCAAAACATATTGAGAAAGAAAGCATCGCCAAGAGTTTAATTGAACTAGGTATCGAGTTCGCCCAAGGCAGCCTATTTCATGAACCTGAGCCACTTAAAAATTTAGAAAACATATAACCTGAACACAACAAAACCCGAGTTCAGGTAATTAGAAGCGAATCGTTAATAGCGGTATCGAACTGTTACATACAGCGCCCTAGGTTCGCCTACGAAATAACGGTAACTACCAAAACCAAAATCTGCTCTTTCCGCATAATCCTCATCAGTAAGGTTACTGATCCTCGCACTGATATCCAGTTTTTCATTTATTGCCCAGCCAGTGCGAATATTAAGTAAATTGTGACCACTGTATTCTGCGCTATTCTCTGGATTTAAATAATAATTACCTTGGTGTACCCATTCGAGCTCAATAAATTCAGCAGAATCTCCTCGCCACCCCAATTGCATACTTCCCATATGTTCTGGTGCTGTATCTATCTCATTACCTTGAATATTTGAGCGACTTAACGTTAAATTTGAATCGTATTGATGTTTGGCAAAAGTACCATTGGCAGATGCATAGAATGATTGCCACTGATAACTCACCGCCACCTCAACTCCCCGATGAGACGTTTCGCCATTACTGATATTTTGCCTGTTTGTATCTTGAAATATAAAGTTGTCTTTTTGCATAGAAAATAAAGTGACATCATAAAAAAACGCTTGTGACTGTCCTCTATATCCCAGCTCAAAGGAATGAACATTTTCTGCATCAAGTTCAGCTAGAATTTGACCCGCTTGAAGTCTAAATAACTCTGTCGCTTGGGGCGAACGATAACCTGTAGAATATTGAGCGTAGAATCGTTTGTTAGCGGTTAAAGCGTAATTGGCATTTAGTTGATACGACCAGTTGTCATAATCTACTACTTGATCTTCAGGTCGAGTAAATCGGCAGTTTTCGACACCTTGTGCACATGCGCTGCCTGTACTCAAACGATTATCATAGTCATATTTAGTGTGTTCATAACGTACACCAGCACTGAGTTCTAATTGTGCTGTCGCTGTCCACTGAAGTTTAGCAAAAGGTGCATACACACTTGCACTCACTTTATAATCGTAATGTACTCCAGAGGGTAAAGAAGGTGAAAAGTCATTCGCTTGGGTCTCTGTCAATTGCCCTTGAGTATAATCGGCGTCCACACCACTTAGCCAGGTCAAATCACCATAATCCTTTTGGAATTGTACTTGCAAACCAACACTCGCTTGGCTATTTTCCTCGATAGGTTGCCAAGGAAGAAAGTGCTGTAAAAACTGCATATCTGTCCACCTCACATAAGGTGTAATAGTTAGGCTCGTTGTGTCGTTTTCAACATAGTTAATCTGGCTATATGCACGTGCGGACTGACTATTTCGAAACGCCTCAGGATTAGGATTCTGCCTTTTTAGCTCAGCGTCTTTATAGACTTCAAACCCACTGATAAAACCTGCTGTTTCTTGATTTAAATTAGTGACCGCTACTACATTTTTAATTTGCCACTTCTTGTTTTGATATTGATGTATTAAGTTTACCTTTTGCTGCTCAAAACCACTGTCATCTAGATACCCACCATCTTTTGTAAGATTGCCATACAACAAAAAACCATGCTGTTCACTAGCCGTACTTAAACTAAACATGCCACGGGAATAATCATGAGGTCCCATGCTCAAAGACAGACTTGAGCGCTCTACGTCAAAAGGATTAGGGGTCAATATATTTATTACGCCATGCTCCGCATTAGAGCCATACATGGTACTTGCTGGACCGCGCAATACCTCAAGGGATGATGCTTGTTCTGTATTGGCATCAAACAATTGATTTACATTACAAAAACCCGGTGCACGTAATGAAACGCCATCTTGAGCAATGAAAAATGCACCACAACCACCGGCTCCAGTGAGCACCGGTGATCGAATTGCCGTTAGGTGCTCTTGGCCATTACCTCGACTGATCCAGCCACCCGGAATGCGCACTAACACTTGATTAATATGCTGCTGCTCAATCAGTCTTAAACTTTCGTCGTCAAGCCAGCTAATATTACTACTAACATCCATGACATTATTATTAGACCGAGTCGCAGTGACTGTGATTTTTTCTATGGCTTGTTCTTGAGTTTGACCAAAGGCCGATATGCACAATAATATTAAAGCCAAAAAACGAATGTTGTGGTTCAAAAATCCTCCAAAGACAATTGTTTAATACGGTAAAAAGTGTGAGGATAAATCATTGCGTATTCAAATACACAAAATAAATCAAATCGATCTTAAAGTTATCTACTAAATTCAAATCCCAGTAAAGATTATCGGCTTGTTTTATTGCATATTTTCTCGTAGTTGAGAAGGTAAAGTTCCAAACATCAAACGAAATTGACGGCTGAAATAACTGTGTTCAGAAAAGCCACATCGATATGCCACATCAGCAATCGGTAAACCCGTTTCGATTAACATTCTACGGGCATTTTCTAAACGCACTTCATTAATAAATTGTTTAGGCGTTTTAGACAGATACTTTTTAAAGCGCCTTTCAAGGGCACTGACTGATATAAATGCCAACTTTGCTAATTCTTCAATTTTCAAATCACGATGAAAATTTTCACGCACATATTCTACTGGTGCCTTGATAGCATCAATACTCGACAACACTTGAGATGCCTTAGATAACAATCGTGTAAAACCATAAGAACCGATGATGTTATTTTGGCTATCAAATAAAGGTCTTTTCGAAGTAGAAAACCAAGCAAACTCGCCAAACTTTAAGATATTCAATTCTAATCGATCGGTGATCACCGTCCCATTCATAACACTTTGATCATCCGTGATGAATTGTTTGGCGATATGCGGGGGGAAAAATGCTAAGTCAGTCTTACCTAATACTTGGTTAAGTGAATGCATTCCAATGTGCTCAACAAATTTTTTATTAGCATAGACCACCTGACTATCGGTATCTTTAATCCAAAAAATAACATCTGTTAACAAATCAAACATGCTAAGGATTTGCTCAATTCCTATCACGTCTTGCAGAAATGGAAAATGATGAAGGCTTTTATTTTCAGACATGATTTTACTGCTCAAAAATGGACGACGCCGAAATTATTGCATACAAGAGGGGATTTGTTCTACTCGAGTTCACCGTAAAACTGGCACTATTCATGTTAATTTATTGTTAGCAAATTAATCATTCGCCGAAAATCACAATCCGGCAGCACAAAAGGTAGGTATTAGGTATGGTTACATCGATTAAAAAAACATCAATGTTACGCTGGTTACGTATAGCGCTAATGATGCCTATTGCGCTAAGTGCAAGCTCTGTCTCCTTCGCCCATGAAATAGGTATCCAACTTTACAGCGTCAGAAACCAAATGGAGCAAGATTTACCCAGCGCCTTTAATCAAATCAATCAATGGGGGATAAAAATAGTTGAAGGTGGAGGAGCGTTATATGGGCATCCGGTTGAAGAGTATAGAAACCAATTATTAAAAAATGACCTACAAATTGTGAGTGTGGATGCCTCATTCGAAGAGCTCAGAGACAACCCTATCGCAGTTGTTTACAAAGCAAGGTACTTTGGCAGCCGTTTTGCGACTTTCTATTGGATCCCGCACGATGGTGCAAAAGGTTTTAGCCTAGAAGATGCTAAAGGGGCGATTGAGGTCATGAATAAAGCCGGCAAGCTGTTAAAGGAAAATGGCATCACCTTGCAATATCATGCACATGGATATGAATTTCTACCACATGGAAATGGTACTTTACTCGATTATATGCTTGAAAATGTCGAACACGCAGCATTTCAGATGGATGTATATTGGATGAAACAAGGTGGTATGGATCCCACTCAGTTATTACAGAAGTACCCGGGCCGGTTTTTGTCTCTACACCTAAAAGACCGAAAAATAGGCACGAAGAATTCTACCAATGGTGCAGCAGACGTTGAAACCAATGTTATTCTAGGTACCGGTGATGTGGGTATAGCCTCAGTGGTGGCTGAAGCCAAAAAACAAGGGATCCGTTATTTTTTTCTCGAAGATGAATCATCTAGAGTAATAACCCAAGTTCCTGAAAGTATTAAATATTTAAAAGCTTTAGATAAATAGGTCTACTAACTAACCTCAATCCTGTTTAAGCAATGGAACTAAATGCCTGTTCCAAGATCAGATCTTTCGACCAAAAAACATCTGATT
>ENA-OSET01000660-OSET01000660.1-sediment-metagenome-genome-assembly--contig:-NODE-660-length-38011-cov-5.363368_pt1 | contig 38011 bp, 30 predicted proteins | sample MGYA00237882_ERZ534229 | MGnify/ENA primary metagenome ERZ534229 (study PRJEB26408, sample SAMN06266212) | sediment metagenome | isolation source: Hudson Canyon methane seep mesocosm | place: USA:Hudson... | reverse complement strand
TATGGTCGCAGAAGAATTGGGCCGCGCTCTGGCGCCCGTACCATTCTTCTCATCGGTTTTTTTAGCGATAGAGGTGATTAAACTCGCCGGAACAGAACAGCAACAAGCACAGCTATTACCTGATCTGGCCGATGGTTCCAAAATCGCTACCTTGGGTGCCTGGGAGATCAATGGGCCTCTTCATGCCGGCAATGTCAATATGAGTTATATCGATGGTCTCTTAACAGGTGAAAAAATCTTGGTGCCCGACGGAGACATCGCCGATTCGATTGTCCTTATTGCCAAAGAGGGTGAGGATTTCTCCTTATTCCATGTTAATTTATCTCAGGTAGGTGTGACTCGTAAAACAATGGATACGATCGACCCCAGTAGGAATTTTTCCTCTATAGAATTTTCTGATGTCGTGGCTACACGTTTAGGTAGTGCCGGAGAAGGGTGGGCATTGTTAAACAAAGTGATGGATCGAGCCGCTGTACTCGTCGCTTTTGAGCAGCTCGGTGGCGCTCAAAAAGCCTTGGATATGGCTGTTGCCTACGCTCAGGAGCGCTTTGCATTCGGACGCCCTATTGGCTCGTTTCAAGCGGTAAAACATATGCTCGCCAATATGTACGTTGATTTGGAACTGGCGCGATCAAATTGCTATTACGGCGCCTGGGCTCTATCAACGGACGCTGCGGAGCTGCCCCTAGCGGCTGCTACTGCGAGAGTCAGCGCCACCAATGCCTACCAGCATTGTGCAAAAAACAATATCCAGGCTCATGGTGGTATGGGCTTCACTTGGGAATTCGACTGTCATTTACATTACCGTCGTTCCAATACGCTTGCGCTTATTTTGGGCGGACCATCGGTTTGGAAAGATAAGTTGGTCGATCAATTAGAAACTCTCGAAGTCGCTTAAGGAGATAACACAATGAATTTTGATGATACCCCACAAGAAGCGGAATTTCGTAAAAAAGTCCGCAGCTGGATTGAAGAAAACGCGCCGCAGTACCTATTGCCCTATTTACAAAAAGCGAGTTTCGCTACTTTGGAATTAGGCGATTATGATGTGCTGGCTGAATCCCGAGCCTGGCGTAAGAAAAAGTTTGACGCGGGATGGTCGTGCATTTCCTGGCCTAAAGAATATGGTGGTTTGGGTGCTAGCCCGATCGAACGGGTAATCTGGGGGCAGGAAGAAGGATATTATGCGGCTTTGGGTGGTCTCTTTACGATCGGCGAAGGTATGTGTGGTCCCACGGTTATGGCTTTTGCTGATGAAGATCAGAAAAAACGCTATTTACCTAAACTTGCCTCGGGTGAAGAGGTTTGGTGCCAATTATTCTCCGAGCCTGCTAGTGGATCAGACTTAGCTGGATTGACCACCAAGGCGATTTCTGATGGCGACGACTGGGTCATAAACGGTCAAAAAATCTGGACCTCCGGCGCGCAAAATTCTGACTTTGGTCTTTTGATAACCCGAACAGATCCCACGGTAGCTAAGCACCAAGGTTTAACCATGTTTTTTCTTAACATGAAATCAGCGGGTATTGAAATTCGCCCTATCAAACAAGCAAACGGTCAGAGCGGTTTTAATGAAGTGTATTTTACCGACGTTCGCATTCCTGATGCGCAGCGTCTCGGCCAAGTGGGCGATGGTTGGAAGGTAGCCCTTACAACTTTGATGAACGAACGTTTATCTATCGGCGGTTCAATGCCTACCGGTTTTCCTGAAATGCTGGCGATGGTTAAAACGCTGTCAACAGTAGAGGGTTTGGCAATAAAGGATAGGGCGGTGAGAGAGAAACTCGCCGATTGGCATTGTCGTGCTAGTGGACTTAAATATACCAGTGCACGTTTGACCAGCGCTTTGTCCAGAGGTGACACACCGGGCCCGGAAGCGTCGATCGGCAAGCTCGTTGCAGGGGCCATGATGCAGGAAATAGCCATGGCTGCTTTAGACTTGCAAGATCTCTCCGGCTTGATGGTTGACCCCGAACAAGCTGAATTGTCAGCGCGATTTCAGTCAATCTTGCTGCGTTCACCCGCAACTCGTGTCGAAGGTGGTACCGACGAAATTTTGAGAAATATTATCGCAGAACGAGTGCTCGGTTTACCTGGCGACATAAGAGCTGACAAAGGTTTAGCGTTCAAAGACATACCGACCAATCGATAACCCGGTTAGCAATTACAGTGTTTATAAAGTTTAACATTCGAAAATTAAAATGAGGGACAAAATGTGATACCAAGAACTATCTATGAATCTGAGCACGATCAGTTCCGCGAAAGTGTACGACGTTTCTTGGAGGCGGAAGCGGTTCCATACTATTTGCAATGGGAAAAAGACAGCCAGATTGACCGGTCTCTGTGGAATAAAGCGGGGGAACAGGGCATCTTGTGCCCCACCGTTCCTGTTGAGCTTGGCGGAGTTGGCGTAGATTTTCGATATAATGCGATTGTCGATGAGGAGGTTGCCCGTATGGGATTGTCCGGTATCGGTTTTAGTCTGCACTCGGATATCGCTGTTCCTTACATCGTTAATAATGGCTCTGAAGAGCAAAAGCAGAAATATATTCCCGGTTGCCTGAGTGGTGAAATTGTGACAGCGATTGCCATGACCGAGCCCGGCACCGGTTCAGATCTTCAGGGTATCAAAACAACCGCTCTTCTCGATGGTGACGACTATGTTATCAATGGATCTAAAACGTTTATCACGAACGGTCAGCAGGCCGACTTAGTGATTGTCGTTTGTAAAACCGATCCTTCTATGGGTGCAAAGGGTACCAGCCTCCTTTTAGTTGAAGCCGGTACCCCCGGATTTGATAAAGGAAAAAATCTGGAAAAACTCGGTATGAAAGCTCAGGATACTTCCGAATTGTTTTTTCAGGATGTACGTGTACCAAAAGAAAACTTATTAGGTAAGGAGGGCATGGGTTTTGCCTATTTAATGCAGGAATTACCTCAAGAGCGACTGAGTATTGCGGTTGGTGCTATCGCCAATGCTGAGTCAATATTGAATCAGACCGTCACTTATGTACAAGAAAGAAAGGCATTTGGTAAACCTGTCGCGACCTTTCAAAACACGCAATTTAAACTGGCAGAATTAGACGCACAGCTCACAGTTATGCGGGTTTTTCTGGATAAGTGTTTGGAATTACATTTACACAATGATCTCGATGCCGTCACTGCCGCTAAAGCCAAGCTGCTGACTACGGAGCTACAGGCCCAGGTAATAGATGAATGTTTGCAGTTGCATGGAGGTTATGGGTTTATGTGGGAATACCCTGTTGCGCGTGCCTATGCCGATGCAAGGGTACAACGTATTTACGGTGGTACCAGCGAAATAATGAAATTGATCATTGGGCGAAAGTTATTAGGTGGCTAAGGCATCGGCGACTTGTCTATGAAACCTGAATGAAATGTACTAAACAAAAACATCTTAAAGAGAGATTTACCATGGATATATCTGGAAAAATTGCTTTAGTAACCGGTGGGGCTTCCGGCCTTGGAGAAGCTACGGTAAGAGCTTATGTTGCTAAAGGTGCAAGAGTGGCCATTTTTGATTTAAATGAAGAGCGAGGTGACAGCCTCGTCAACGAATTAGGTGCCGATAAAGTTACCTTTTACAAAGTTAATGTGAGCGATGAAGACTCTGTTGCTGCAGCTATCAGTTCAATGATGGAAAAATACGGTGCTTTACATATTTGTAACAACTTTGCCGGTGTAGGGAATCCTGAGAAAACATACGGGAAAAAAGGTGTGCATTCGCTCGATCGGTACAAAAAGGTTTTGGAAGTTAATTTAATAGGGTCTTTTAATGTGGCTCGCTTAGCTGCCGAACAAATAGCTAAAAACGAACCTTATGACGAGTACGGTGCGCGAGGAGTTATTATTCACACGGCCTCAGTGGCGGCCTACGAAGGCCAAATTGGTCAAGTGGCCTATAGTTCCTCAAAAGGGGGTATTGTTAGTATGACACTGCCGATGGCTCGAGATCTGGCGTCTGTCGGCATTCGTGTCAATACCATCGTGCCGGGATTAATACTGACGCCATTATTGGAGCGATTACCTGAAAACGCCAAAAAAGCACTGGAGACATCGGTGGTTAACCCTCAGCGATTGGGGCGTCCTGAAGAAATCGCACACTTGTCGGTGATGATGGCAGAAAATGAATATTTGAATGGTGAAAGTATTCGTTTGGATGGTGCTATTCGCATGCAACCGCGTTAAGGTAGGGTAATTTAGGCCCCTGCCTGCACTCCCTGAATAGTCTGTGTCGCTCTATTTGGGGAGCCGTACGCCAGTATGCATGTTATTTAAGACAAATTTATATGGATGAAAGTACCAACTCAGATATTATTGCTAATATTCTGGTTTTTGATTCAGGTGTCGGAGGCCTAAGCATTGTTGGCCATATTAGGAAACGGCTACCTAGCTCTGATATCACTTATCTGGCGGACAACCGTTTCTTTCCCTATGGCTTATTATCCGAGCAAGAGCTAACTGATCGCGTTAGTTCGCTCTTGACCCGAGTCTTGAGTGAATATCATATCGATATCATCGTTATTGCTTGTAATACGGCGAGTACCCTTGTTTTACCTATTTTACGGGCGACTTTGGATATTCCTGTTGTTGGTGTTGTTCCTGCCATTAAGCCTGCTGTGAAATTGAGTAAAAACAAAATTATTGGTCTACTTGCAACCCCCGGAACTATCAGGCGTGAATACACCGATGAGTTAATTAGAGATTTTGCTCAAGAATGCCAAGTTGTTCGAGTAGGCTCCAATAAACTTGTCGAAGTGGTCGAACAAAATATGTTGGGCGAGCAATTTGATCAGAATATTTATAGAGAAATCTTGACTCCCTTTACCGATCACCCTCGATGGGCTGAGATGGATACGATCGTGTTAGCCTGTACGCATTTCCCACTGGCGAAATCGAAGTTGTCGCTTGCAGCGCCAGAAATAAAAAACTGGGTTGACTCGGGCAGCGCTATTGCACAAAGAGTAACAGCCTTATTGCAGAAAGGTGCTTCCAGGCGTAGTCACCTTAAGCTGGATTATCCTAGCAATATTGTTTTGTTAACTGATCTGTCGAAAAACACCGGCGACTGCACTCAAAATTTCAAGCGGTATGGGTTTGACTGTGTCAATTTATTTGAGCCTTGAGCACTAACGATTTTACTACTATCGATCGTTAACCGATATTAATCCGGAGGCGTGTTCCTAATAGATTTTTTGTCAATGGCAATATCTGCTTTTGATCGAAGCGTTTTCTTATCTCTAATTGCCGCGAACGGGTCGGTCTTGGGTTTCTCATTTGGATTCTTTGACAGGTTTTCGCTGGCAGTGCTCTGTTTTTTTTCACTTTTTCGGGACGGATTTTTGACTTTATTTCTTTCAAAATTATCGTAAAAAAAGAAAATAGCAATGCCCATTATCCAGGCAAACCATTTTATGATGAAGGATAAGCCGAGGCCGCCAGCGGCACCATCAATTTCTCGATAGGACAGGTAATCTTCATGGATAATCCCCACCAGCCATAAATATAAAAATAAACAAGCGGCGGGCAGTATGGTTGATTTGTATTTCTTCCAAATAAAGGATGCTGCGAGAATTTTTAATAGTTGGCTAAACATAGCTAAAAAAAGTTAAGGCCAAATAGAGCTAACATAGCCAATAATCCTTTTTCTTTAAAAGAGGTTTTTATTTTATCCTCTTCCTCCCTCACGACAATCTCTAGATCCTCAGGTTCAAAATCTTCAGGGTTGCGCCCGGCGATAATAATCCGCGTCTTTGCCGCTTGAATAGCCTTTTCCCGAATAAAGGTACGATATTTATTGGGAATATAATCGACTGAGAATTGTTTCATTTCAGATTTTTAGCCTTTATCTGTGCGCTTTGGTTTCCTAGACTATAAATCATTATCTCCTTACGTCAAATCCTGTTCTTAGTCTAGGTTGCTATTGGCAATTATCGAATATCTTAAGATTGTATGTAATTACCCAAAATTAGCTCTGCAACCAGATTGGGTACTTCCATCGGTAGGAAGTGTGTATATTCTTGAAAATGAATATCTGTTGCGTTCGGAAAATGCTCAGCGAGCGCGGGCCAGGTGGGTGAAAATTTGAAACCTGCTTTGGTATCTGAATCTTCAGGTCGCATGGCTCGAACCACAGTGACGGGAATGTCGACTTTACCGACATCATTGAGAATACCAATGTCGCTGGACATAGTGACGTAAATACTCGCTTCGAAAAACGGATCACACGCCAGAACCAGGCTCTCTCCATCGGAAGATGGCAATAGACCGTGTTGGCAGTAATCGTGTAGTGCTTCTGGCTGAAAAATGGAGTAGGGCTCTCGATCCTTAAATCGCTCAATCATTTCGTCAACAGAGTTGAAGTTATTTCGTCGGCGGCCCATCGCTGCAATACCGTCTGCTTTTTCATCTGCGGTCGGAGCGGGTAATTTATACCGTTCAGGATCGACAATAACTGGGTCAATTAAAATCAGTTTTTTAAATAGTTGCGGTTTTTCTGTCGCTGCCTCCGCAGCTGCAGAGGCAGCAACATAACCACCCATTGAGTGCCCGACTGCAATAACATTATCGACTTTCAGTTCGTTTAGTACGGCGGTTAGATCATGACAAAAATCTTTCCAGCTAAGGTAATCAATGCCACTGCTTTGTCCATGTCCCCTCTGATCAATAGCGAAAATATGTCTGTTACCCAAATGTGCTATCACCTGATCCCAGCATCTCGCATGAAATCCGGTGGCGTGAATCAGCACCAGTGTTTCATCAATGTCTCGATACTCTTTTCCCCATTCGTAGACGGCAATTTTCTCACTATTTGCCTGGACAAAGAATAACTCCGGATCGTTCATTGTGCGATTACCTTGATTTAGAATTTAGACGTCGAAACTATCGATCGGAAAGGAAATATGACTGATATATTACATGATAAAGGTATGGTGATGGGATTTATATGATCTCTTTTTATAGTTGGCGCCCATCCTGAAACGGGTAAAATGTAGTCGTTGCGAGCGGTACGGTTCGACGCTTCTCGCGATGACACTATTTCTGGGTCGGCACTGGTTTTTTTAACCTAACATTTTATCTATGTTATAAGGAGGCGTTGTTCAAAAGAATAGACAGTGTTGGTGGAATTTTCCTGAATATGTTGGCTGCGGCCTTGAAAAATCGATGAAATTAGGCTGTGCGTGTTTATATTACTACAATAATTTGCTAATAATTTTCGTGGGCATTTAGTGCAGTCGTTAGGAGAAGTCGTGGTCGCAGCGCAGTGATTCCTTGGACAAGGTCAGAGAAACTGCAGAATAAATAGGATATGGTAAGAAAAGTGACCTTATCCGAGAAAAACTGTTATCGGATAAGGTCTGGGTTTGATGTTCTATTTTGCGCTTAAGTTGATTTGCATTTTCGCGCCAATGCTATTTTCAATATCAATGTTGAAAGTCGTCGGAGTGGGCCGGCTATAAGCAAGTGTATTCATGCCGCCCGGTTCTGTGGCCTTAAAACCAACTTGATTTTCTCCGATTTCAGCAAGTTTCATTGTTTGCGCCTTTGGGGTTCGGGGTAAAAATCCGGTATCCCATTGCTGTACATGTAGCACAAGAGAGTCGCCCTTTTCCTCAATAACAATCAGTTCGATCATATTGGTTTTACCGTTCCCTGTCATTCTAACTAAAGACGCTAATGAGCCATCGGTTGGTACTATCCAATTCTCTTCGAGAGTCATTGGGCCGAGAGGACCCGACCATGAACCGGTCATCCATGCAAGATCACTTATTTTTGCTTTTACATCGGCATTTCCAAAAGGAGAAAGTAATACTAATAGGGTTAAAAGCAAGCTGGCAGTCGTTTTATTTTTCATAAATGAATCACTCTATAAATTATTGTGTTTATTGATTTCACTGAAGTTATGAACAGTTCTGAAGGTGCTTAAGTCTTTTGGTAACTACCACATTCGAATGCTATTTCAAGGGGTAATTGTCGTTATGTCCGGCAATGAATGGTATGAAAATCTACGTATACAAGACCATACACTCAAAGATCACGTACTTTTTCGTCTCTAATAACTTTTCGTCTCTAATAACTTTTCGTCTCTAATAAATAGTACAGTAACTAGACGCGGCGGGTGAGTTAACTATTTTTTAGAATTCATATTACTTAATTTACGTCGACGGCTATTTCTAGCCATCGATTGGACAACCACTCTATGTTCATTCATTAAAGATTACCCATAGAGCCGTTGAAGTCTTGTTGTAGCACCGTGGACGCTCTGTTTAGAGCTTTTAGGTACGCTTCGGTTGCTTAAAAGGATCGTCTAGAAAACTATTCTGTTTCTATCGAATTCTTTCAAAAACCTATTTGCTGCCAATTTGTAATAGTTCAACCCAATTACCGTCGGGATCTTCAATCATCGAAATCGTAACTCCCGGGCTGATCTCTGTTGGAGGAACCGGAACATTGTACCCTGCTGCTGAACATTCATCGGTAGCTTCGTGTAAATTACTGACTGAAATGGTGAAATATCGATACCCTGTAGCGCCTCTTAATCCGCCGGGAGCGGCCTCTGCTTTTGGGTCTTTCCCGTTCACCACAATTTTTAGTGTGGTGGTGCCGCATTTTAAGCGAGTCATATGACCGCCGCCGGGCATATCCATTTCGCCTTCTTGTTCGAGTCCTAGCGTATCGCGGTAAAATGCTAATAGAGCGCTTGCATCTTTGGTAATAATTCCCAAATCGATTGATTCTTTTGTCATTGAAATTGGCATGTATGTCTCCCTGTGAGTAAATCTGTCACTCTAGCATGCTTTATATTATTGCTCTACTTGATAGCATAGCGAAATCATGTCGTTAACCAATAGGAGAGGTGTGTCTATGACTATTACTACTGTTATCACTTATGTCTGTAATCTTGTGCTATTTGATTGCGGAAAAAAGGCTGTCCGTCATTAACATGTGAGAGAAATGGTTAACGTTTATTTCTTATGAGATCGCGAATGGTGAATCGTCCCGGACTAAGGGCCTTAATTAGATTTCTACCTATAGGAGGGCAGTGCTGGTTGATTTGAGCCGCTAATAGCTCGCTACACAGGGGCGTTGATGTCAAACCTCGCGAACCATGCGCAATATTGATAAAAAGCCCCGGGTAATGTTTTCCAGCGACATCAATCTTTTCGTTAGAATTTTTGCGAAGGGCTTGGTAGTCATGAATAAACGATTGTTGATCGTGTAGTTGACCGGTGATTGGGAGGTAGTCGGGTGTTGTACAGCGCACACCGACCCTGCCACCGTTAATGACATTTGATGAGTTTTTGGCTGACGGTATTGCTGTGTAGAGGCTGTCAAGATTACGCTGGTGGTCGCTGAGCCGTATTCCAGTATCGATATCACCGAGGTCAAATGTTGCACCAAGGTGATGTGAGCCTTCCATTGCGGGAGTAATATAACCTTCATGACAAATGACGGTCTTTAAACTATTCAGCTCACCTTGTGAACTAAGGCGAGTGATCTGCCCTCTGATGGCCTTAACTGGCAATGATTGGGATTGACTAAACATCGTTGCGTCAATGCTATTGGCGATAATTACGGTATCGCTGGAAACAACTGGCCGAGATGTTGTAGAGCTGTCATCCCGTGTATTTAGCTGCCATTTACCATCGTATTCTAAGGATAATATTTTATTATTACGGAGTACTGTTATATGGGGGTGTTGTGTCAATGCATGACAAAGATTAACGGGAGAAACCCAACCGGAGCCGGGCGAAAACCAGGCGGGGTGCGCGATTTCAATGCCGGCAATTTTCGATGCCTGATCAGCGTTCACAAATTGCACTAAATCGGAGTGATTGTGTAACGATTTTTTTAACGATTTGTATAAATTTTGTTGTTTGCTCGTCGTCGCAAGTTGTAACATCCCACAAAAATCAAGGTATTTACGGTCGAGGACTTCTTCTTTTACCAAGTTCCGGTAAAATCGTAAAGCGTACAAATAGCTACTCAATGTGAAGGTGTTTACAATCCCCGGTAAAGGAGAAAAACTTGTGTATAACATGCCTTGAGAGTTTCCCGAAGCCCCGCTTGCGATAGCGTCCTCCCTTTCAACTAAAGTCACTTGCCATCCACGTTTTGCCAGTGCGTATGCCGACATTGATCCCGCTAAACCGGCGCCGATGATGGCCACATGTTTTTTTGGCGAAGGCTTGTTCGTTTCAGGGTTCGAAATATACCACGGTGCTTTTACACCTTTGTTGTAATGCGTTTGGCTTTGTATGGCAGATTTGTCGCTCTCAATTGCTGGTTCGCAATAGGTACCACGCAACATATCTCTTTTCCTAAATCCAGGTATCTTCTCTACCGCAAAGCCATACTTGATTAACCCTTTGCGCACAGCGCTGACCGCTGTGAAAGTTGATACTGTCGAACCGGTTTTACTGAGTTGAGCCATTAATAGGTAGAGTGAATCATTCCACAGTGATGGGTTTTTTACCGGCGCGAAACCGTCGAGGAACCAGGCGTCGACTTTATGCTGTGATGCCGTCCCAAATAGTGGGTGATCACTACTGCGTATTTGCTCGAAACACTCGATCGCATCGCCAAACAACAGATGTAAGTGAACGTTGTCGCTATCGAAATCCAGCAGATGGTGACCTGGGATTAAAACCGGGTATTGCGCAATGAGCTGCTGACTAAAAGTCTGCAGCTCGGGCCAAATTTGAAGTGACCTCTTTAAGTCCTGAGGTTGTAGGGGATGTTTTTCGGCGCTTATAAAGTGTAGGTGCCAGCTCTTTGGTGCAATTTCACGCCAGAGTTTCCAAGTTGCCAGAAAATTTAGACCGGTGCCGAACCCGGTTTCCGCTATTGTGAAGTGTTGGTCTTCTGCGTTGGTAAGATCTTTTACCCAGCGGGCAGCGAGCTTATTTTGTTGTAAAAAAACATAATCTGTTTCTTGCAGCCCCAGCAATTTTTGAAAATATATGTCCTGGAAATCTGCGGCAGTCGGCACATTGTCATTGTCCCATTTAATGTCGGCAGTTTTGAGGTAGTAAGGTGTTTTTGGATCTTGCATTAATGCCACTCAAGACTAATTGATTTTCCAAACAATAGTGAAATAAAAAAATTATGTTGTCTAGCTGGTGTCCGTTCGGAATGAGCTACAACAGAAACACAAACCTGAAATGATATTTTTGTAGGAGCACTAGGTAATCACTTTGAGGATAATGTTTGACGGAAATAAGTCAGACGGGGGTTGCTGCTTTCAGAATTATTTAAGATAACAACGAATTTTTTGTCTTGCTCTTTTTCCGGAATCATAATGCTCCATCGGTTAAAACCTATGACCAATTGATTCCTGCCGGTAAATAAATCAACCTTCGCTCTATATTGATTATGACCGAGGGTTCGCAAAGTATAGGAGCTCGATTCGCTGAGTGAGTTACCGTCACCGGTGTGTTTCACAATAATCATTTTGTTGTAATTCGCGTAACTTCCGTTTTTTGTTGATTGCAACCTTTGTAGGCGTAATTCTTCCGACCTAACTTGCGCTCTTGTATGAAGAAGTACGACTGCTTTTTTGGATGGATAGGATTTTGAGTCAGATGTCAGGGTCGAGTAGGAAGATTCAATTGCCGGCTCTGAGTTTGAGGAAGCGGGAGTTGTTCCGTTTTGGCTTTTAGTGAGATTTCCAGCAGTTGCAGTGGTTTTAGTTGTTTTCTGGGTAGTTACCAAGCCGACCGTTTTCTTGTCTTTCTTTTGCTTCAATTTTAGCTGGATTTCGGATTCATTTTGTTGTTTTAACAACGCGCTTAGCCGCGATATTTCAGCCTTTTTTTCCGCCGCTAAGCGCTTTTTCTCATTGATTGTCGGTTCTTTAATCATCACTTTTTTGCTGTCAATTACCGAGTCAGTAATTACCGGTTCTGCATTTAACGGCACTGCAATTACCGGGTCGGCGCGCTTTACTTCCTTCGCTTCGGGTATTGTTACGATGTTCTTCCCTATTTCAGGGGGTATCTTTGACGTACTTAATTGACTGAATGCCAGTTCTGTCGACCGTAGTTTCTCTCGCAATGCTGTTGTTTGCTGGCTTAGCTCGTTTTTGAAGCCAGTGATTTTGTTAAATTTTCGTTTTGCCAAGACAGACTTAAATCGTGCGTTGTGTAATTTCGATTCATTAGTTTTTGAATTGTCGTTGGCAAAAGCGACCGTCGCACTTTCCAGACCTTGTTGAACTGATTCCAATTGTTCCCATTCGAAGGCATGCCGAGTTAATAGCGTCGCTAATTCGTTTTCTTTCTCATTAAGTTGATTTTGGATTTCCTGTTTTTGTGTTTGCAAACCCTCAATGTTTTGTACTTGCTTTCCTTTGTTCGGGCCGGCAGTTTGTTCTGGTTGCGCAACTGCCCATTCTCCCGAAATAGTAGAGACAGTTATTAATAACAGAATATTAAATAGCAGACGAAACATAAGTACTCATGCCTTAGAATCAGTAGGGAATATTGATTTTCATTATAGAATATTATTTCAACGGGCCGGCCCAAAATTTCTAGCTCTGCAAGGTAGGATAGTCGTTTTATTGCGATTTTTAGTGTTGTATCGCCTATTTTCAAACTCGGTTTGTCGTCTCAACGGTACATCTTTTAGCTATTAAATGGTCGGGATTGTACCAGCATAGAGCACTATTTTCTCGCTTTCGGCTCAAAGTCCCAATATCCTGTCTTTATCAGCATTATAGCAGTAGATTTCTCAGGGCTTATTCCTGATTTCACTGTATAATCGGCCTAACTATTGTCTATCTGCCCACTGAATATCGTTTTAAGTATAAAGAAGCCCCGTGAATCCAATTTCTAAAACTGAGTCTGTTCCGCTACCTGTTGCATTATCTGTAGCGCAATTAACCCATGCCATACAGCATTGTATGTTGCCTGATCGCCATGGGTTCCGGCAAAAATTAAGACGATTGAGCAAAATGCTCGCTCAAAAGAAACCGTCAGAACAGGCGTTTGCCGATCTTCAAAAACGGATTGAGCGCTCGATGGCATTGGTTGATCAGCGTCGAGCCAGTGTACCAAAATTGAATTTCCCCGACTTACCTATTGCCGATAAACGCGAGCTCATTGCGGAAACGATTAATAAGCACCAAGTGGTCGTGATAGCCGGAGAAACCGGTTCAGGGAAAACGACGCAGCTACCTAAAATATGCTTGGATATCGGTCGAGGCGTTAGTGGCCTCATCGGCCATACGCAGCCGCGCCGTATGGCTGCGCGCACGGTAGCGCAACGAATTGCAGATGAATTGGAAACACCGTTAGGGGAAGGTGTAGGGTATCAGGTTCGATTTACTGATCAGCTTAGCGAAAAATCCCATATTAAGTTAATGACCGACGGGATATTGTTGGCGGAGATTCAAAAAGATAAATATCTAAATCGTTACGACACCATCATTATTGACGAAGCGCATGAGCGCAGTCTTAATATCGATTTTTTGCTGGGTTATTTAAAGCAATTACTTCCTAAGCGTCCCGATCTTAAACTAATCATCACGTCGGCCACCATTGACCTACAGCGATTCTCGGCTCATTTCGACAATGCGCCAATCATCGAGGTGTCGGGTCGAACGTTTCCCGTAGAGACAGTCTATCGGCCACTGGAAAATCTGTCGGAAGATGGCGATTTGGCCGGCGGTATAGAAGCGGCAATTGATGAGTTAATTCGTACCGAGAGCTCAGCAGTGAAGAGCAGGTCGATGGGGGATATCCTCGTTTTCCTCAGTGGTGAGGGAGAAATTAGAGATGTGGCCCGCCAGTTGAGGAAGAATGATTGGCCGCATTGTGAGGTGCTGCCCTTATATGCTCGGTTGAGTAACGCTGAACAAAACAAGGTGTTTACGGTTGGTTCTCGCCGCGGAAGGCGGATTATATTGGCAACTAATGTTGCCGAAACTTCGTTGACAGTTCCAGGCATTCGTTATGTTATTGATCCCGGTTACGCGCGCATTAGTCGTTACAGTTACCGCACTAAAGTGCAGAGACTTCCGATAGAGGCAATCTCACAGGCGAGTGCAAATCAACGGAAAGGCCGTTGTGGTCGTGTCGCCGAGGGCATTTGTGTTCGCTTATATGAGGAGGCTGATTTTGATAATCGCCCGGAATTTACCGACCCGGAAATAAAACGGACAAATCTTGCGTCGGTCATACTGCAAATGTTGGGTATGCGAATGGGCGCAGTAGAACTTTTCCCGTTTGTTGACCCGCCAGACCACCGGATGATTAGTGACGGTTTTAAACTTCTGGAAGAGTTGGGGGCTGTCGATAAAAAACGAGATTTAACGGCTATTGGAAAAAATCTGGCACGTTTTCCTGTCGATCCGCGGTTGGCGCGAATGATCATCGCCGCGAATCAACAGGGCTGTTTGAATGAAATTTTAATCATTGTCAGTGCCTTGAGTATACAAGACCCTCGCGAACGGCCAGCGGATAAACAGCAAGCCTCCGACGAACAGCATCGGCGTTTTTGGGACAAAAATTCTGATTTTGTGAGCATTGTTAATCTCTGGAACTATTACGAGCAACAACGCCAGGAGTTAAGCCAGAATCAGCTGCGGAAATTGTGTAAACGAGAATTTTTGTCTGTATTGCGAATGAGGGAATGGAGAGATATCCATCGGCAACTGTTGCTAACGTGTAAAGAGTTGGGTTTTAAAAGTATTGCTTCTAAAACTCCGAAATCTAAACCTGTTGATCTAAAATTAACAAACTCAGATAACAAAACCCAATTGCCAAACGCTATTCCTGCTATCGAACCAAAACAGTATGAAGCTATTCATCGTGCACTATTGGCGGGTTTACTAAGCCATATTGGCAAATTGGAAGAAGACCGTATTTATCTTGGCGCACGAAATCGAAAATTAAGGATTTTCCCTGGGTCCAGTTTATTTAAACATTCTCCCAAGTGGATCATGGCCGCTGAAATAGCTGAAACTTCCCAGGTTTATGCGCGAAATGTAGCGATGATCCAACCCGAATGGATTATGGGTATTAATGATGATCTTATAAAGCAGCATTATAGTGAACCTCATTGGTACCAACGAAGTGGGCAAGTCATGGCCTTCGAGCGTTTAACGCTTTATGGCTTGATTATTAGTGATCGAAAGCGCGTGCATTATGGCCCCATTGACCGAGTATTGTCTCGCGAGTTGTTTATTCGAGGAGCGTTGGTCGACGGCCATATGCCCTCACATTCTCAGTCTGTCCGTGCACCCTTTTTCCTGCATAATCAAAAAGTGGTTAAAGATCTAGAAGCGCTAGAAGCTAAATCACGAAGGCGTGATATTCTGGCCGATGATCAACAGTTTTATGAGTTTTATAACGAGCGCATTACTGAGGATCTTACCACGATCAAGCATTTTGATAAGTGGCGTAAGGATATCGAGCGAGAGCAGCCAAAGCTGCTTTTTATTAATCGTGAACGTCTGATGCAGCACAGTGCTGATCATATTAGTGAAGCTCAGTTTCCAGCGGTACTGCACTGCGGTGATATCAACTATTCACTGAGTTATCGTTTTGAGCCCGGCCATGCTGCCGATGGCTTGTCGGCGACTATTCCGATTGGTCTGTTAAACCGTGTTCCTCAGCACCGGTTTGAATGGTTAGTGCCTGGTCTACTGCGCGATAAATGTATCGCTTTGATCAAAATGCTACCTAAATCGTTGCGTAAGCAGATGGTACCGGTGCCGGAGTACGTCGATAAAATTCTAGCCAATGTAAAAGCTGATGATGTCCCATTACTTGAAGTGCTATCGCGTCAATTGAAAACACTGGTGGGTGTATCTATTGATTTGGACATGTGGAGCCCGGACCAGTTAGATGACTTTTATCGTGTAAATTTTCGTATAGTCGATGAAAACGCCAAGCTTTTAGGCCAGGGTAGAAATCTTCGGAAGATTCTCGATAATTTTAAAGGGCATGTAAACAATACTCTGCAACAACAAAAACAAACACGATTTAAAGCCGAAAACATTAAACAATGGGACTTTGGTGCGTTACCGGTAAATCATCAATTTAAGCAAGCGGGCGTAACGATTACCAGCTATCCTGCGCTCGTCGATTGTAAGGACAGCGTCGCGATAGAACTAAAGGATTATCCCGAGGAAGCCGAGCGCGAAACCCAGCGTGGTTTGGTGCGATTATATATGTTGCAGTTGCCTCAGCAAATTAAACTGCTTCGGAAAGATCTATTGCGGGGAAATACCATAAATTTACAGCTAGCCGCGATTTCTCAAAATGGTACAACGCAGCAACGTGAAAAATGGTTAGATGATCTACTGTACGCTGTTTTTTTCAGGGTTTTTGTTGAAGGGGTTTCAATCACCAGAAGTGATGCTGAGTTTCAGCAGCAGTTAATGGCGGGCAAAAACAAGCTGGTGAAAGAGGCGACTGAACTGGCGGCATTGTTAACTGAAATTACAGACCAGTACCATAAAGCCCGAAAATTGTTAAAGAAGGCCAATGAGTTGGCATGGGCATTTGCCGTCGCCGATATTAACCAACAGCTCTCAATGTTATTTTTCCCGGGTTTTATCGCCAATACGCCCTACGAACAGCTCCAGCAGTATCCCCGATATTTGCAGGCAATTGGTCTTCGAATAGAAAAGCTACGAGGGCATTTTCAGCGCGACAAACAATTGTCTACAGGGCTGAGCGCTTTGTCCGAGCCACTATTTAAGGCATGGAACGTTGACGCGGTGGGTAAAAACGCTCAGTTATTGACGGAATTTCGCTGGTTGTTAGAGGAGTATAGAGTTTCGCTATTTGCTCAGAAGTTGGGTACTCGCCAACCTGTGTCGGAGAAGCGTTTACGCGAACAATGGAAGGTGGTAAAAAAGTCTCTGTCGTCAGTAGCGAGCTAATGACTCTCGAATAGAAATTGCACACCTCTCACAAGATTCGTTTAACATCAAATCAAAATAGAAAAATTGTAGTATAAACCTTATGCCCCGAACGCTTAAATACGAGTCGATTATGATCCCGCTACCCTCTACGGATCAGATACATATGAGGCGGTTTTACCGAGATAAGGACAATCTTGGGGCGCCGGTTTTCCTGCTGCATACATTTATGCAAGACAGTACTTGTTTTTATGCGACCGATGGCACCGGTTTAGCCTGCTATTTAGCGCAGCAAGGATATGATGTTTTTGTCGCAGACCTTCGCGGTAAAGGGAAAAGTTGGCCGTCGGTAAATGGTCATACTGATTTTGGCGTTCATCACATGGTTAATGAAGACATACCCGCCATTGTGAAAAAGATTGTCAAAAAACGGGGCCCGGTTCCACAGATCTGGATAGGTCACGGGCTGGGTGGGGTTCTACTGTGTAGCTATTATGCTCGCTATGGGAACACATTAGCGCCTGTTGCGAAGATGGCTCATTTTGGAGTCAGGCGTTATAGGCAGAGATTAGACGTCATAGTAAAAAGCCTGCTTGACTCTCTTCAACGTTCTTTGTCATCGGTGCTCATTGCAATTAATGGCTACCTCCCGGCAAAAACATTTCTTATGGGAAGCTGTAATGAGTCTGCCGGAAGTTATCGGGATTATGTTCAGTGGACAAATAGTGCTGAATGGTTCGATGCAAACGACGGGTTTTCTTACTCTGCTGCTGCGGAACAGCGACAATGGCCTCCCAGCTTTTACTTCGCTTCCACCGCCGATAGTCTCTGTGGGCATCCAGAAAATGTACGAATGTTTATGAAGGAATTAGGTGCGCATGACGCCCGGATGATGGTGTTAAGTCGTCGAGATGGAAATATGAGAGATTATAGTCACCTCGAAATGGTTAGTCACAAAGACGCAGACGGCGATCATTTTCCAATACTTTTGAGTTGGTTAAAAAGCCGCTAATTCCTATCTAAGAGAAATTGCTTGTTGCCTGTAGAAGTTAGAGTGCTCTATCGGCTCAATAGCATTGAAACTGCGCTTTAGTCGCTTTGAAAACGTGCTTTAACTGTTTTGAAACTGGAAAGAAAAGCCTGTACGGAAAATATGCTCTGGAATTTTTTTTGATTTTCGATTATTGTGGCCCGATTTGCTAAGGGGTTTCCGGCGGTTACCTATACCGAGCCTTAATTCACAATAACCGCAGTTCTTAATCTATAACGACAGGAACATTCTCCATGGATATACGGGGATTAAAATTATTCGCCGCATTGTTGATTGTGGTTTCCATTGCGCCATCGTCCGCGTTGGCTAAAAATAGCGACGAAGCAATGGGCGCCGATAATACTTTTTGGAAAACCTGGCGGAAATTCGCTGAACGTTATATTCCTTTGGAAGAAACTTTACAAAAAACCATAACAAAAATTAAAGAACCCGATCCGATTGAGTCAATTAATCGTAAAATATTGTCCTTCAATGATGTTGCCGACCAACATTTGCTTGTTCCTGTTGCTAAAGGTTATCAGAATTTCACCCCGAGTATTGTCCAGCAGGGATTTGGCAATATGCTGTCGAATGTTCTCGAAGTTACCACGGTTATTAACGATCTTTTACAGGGTAAATTTTCTCAGGCCCTGTCTGATACCGGTCGTTTTGTAATTAACAGCACTTTGGGGATAGTGGGAATCTTCGATGTGGCAAGTGGTATTGGCCTTGAAAAACATGAAGAAGATTTTGGTCAGACTTTGGGTTACTGGGGCATGCCAGCTGGACCCTATGTGATGGCACCATTTTTTGGTCCCTACACTGTTCGCAGTGGTTTTGGGGCCTTTGGGGATGTCCAGACGGGCGGCATCGGTCACATTGAGCACATCCCTACACGTAATCAACTTTGGGCAGGCAGTATTGTCGATAAGAGAGCGGGTTTGTTCGGAGCGGAAGACTTAATTAGCGGTGACAGGTATACGTTTATTCGTGACGCATACGTACAGCATCGGGAGTTTTTAGCGCTTGACGGGTTTGTTATTGAAGACGATTTTGGCGACGAAGAATTTGAAGAGTGGGATGACGAAGACGAGTGAATCAAAAAAGTTTTTGTGAGACCTTATAGAGCTCTTTATGAGGCCTTTATGAGACCTTTATGAAACCTTTAGAGGTCTTACGAGATCTGAAGTACTTGTTCACCTTAAGTAATCCATCAAGTCGCTAGCCTGATCAAAGGTCTTATTGTGATTCAATAAAGCTAGCGAGCTCCCGTATTGAATTCAGATTATTTGCTTTATTGATAGGGCGAGAATGTAGGATTTTATTTCTTCGGTTGATTCCTCGCTATTGATATCCGAACGTAATACTTCGGCAACCGCGTTAAAAGCCGGCTGAGCCTCGCTTCGAGGTGCAAACGAAACCTTTAATTCAATGCCCACTTCAAAGTTGTGATTAATTTCTATTAGCATTCCGGTACTGCTAAGATCTCTGCAAATGCCTTTATACTCGACCCCGTCGTGATTGAGGATAGCGGGTGAATTGATTTGCATTCGGATGAAATCACGCTTCTCAGCAAAGTTTTTTTCTATCAACATAGCTAGATTCCCACCTTTTTTAGGTCTGTCTTCTTATTGAATATACTGAAAAGAAGGTCTATTAATAATTGGTCTATGCCCTTTATAGTATGGTAGCTTTCTACAGTCAAACTATGTTGTAAAAATTAATTTTAGTTCTGGTTGATATCATGAACCGGTCCACATATTTAATCGGCTAATATTCTCACTTGCAGTACTTCCATTATCGGAGTAATGTTGCGCGCGATATATAGCCATCATTCAACTGTTTAAGGCACACGCGCACTTTTTATCAGGGTTAATCATGTCTTCAGGCGTTCAACGTTTACTTGTAATTGATCATCAGGACAGTAGTCGAGAAAACATTTCCGCTTATCTTTCCAACGCCGGATACTTCGTAATTGCTATCGCGGCCACTGAGCCCGGTGCTGTCAGTATTGATAAACATAGCCCGGATGTCGTGCTTCTAGACCTTAAAATTCCAGACGTTGATGGTTTAGCGCTTCTGCAGGAACTGAGTTCCCACCCTTCAGATACTCCTATCATCGTTATTTCAGCTGACGGCGTTATGAATGATGTCGTTGAAGCCCTGCGCTACGGTGCTAGCGATTACTTAATGAAGCCTGTCAATGATATGGAAGTTTTGGAACATGCCGTTTCCAAATGTTTGGAACAGGGCAGGCTGCTGAGGCAGAATAAAACTTACCGAAAGCAGCTCGAAGAAGTGAATCTTGGTTTGAAGGAGAGTTTGCTGCTATTAGAGCAAGACCAGCAGGCAGGGCGCCATGTCCAGTTTAAGATGTTACCCGATACGCCTAAAGAATTTGGAAGTTATGAGTTTAACCACCAAGTGGTTCCCTCGCTTTACCTGAGTGGCGATTTTGTCGATTATTTTAAGGTCGGTGATGACCACGTGACATTTTTTATCGCCGATGTTTCCGGGCACGGTGCGTCTTCGGCTTTTGTTACCGTATTGTTGAAAAATCTATTTGCTCGAAAACGAAGCGATTTTCATCATCTATCCGATGGTACCATCCTGTCGCCGTCAAAAATGTTACAAGTCGCTAATAGGGAGCTACTGGATACCGAAATTGGTAAACACGCAACGCTATGTGTAGGCGTTATCGATCTAAAAGAAAATACCCTCAAATATAGTGTGGCAGGTCACCTGCCGCTGCCTATCTTGGTTGCAAATGGAAAAAGCCAGTATTTGGAAACTCAAGGTATGCCTGTTGGTTTGTTTTCCGCAGCGGAATATGGAGAGGAAGCTTGCTCGCTGCCCGAAAGTTTCGTACTGATGCTATTTACGGACGGTATATTGGAGGTGTTGCCAGCAGAGGGGGTTTTGGCACAAGAGGCGTTTTTATTGAAACAGCTATCACCTGGTTATTCATCGGTAGACGAAGTGACTAAAGCTTTAGGTCTTCAAAAATTGGTCGATGCGCCGGACGATATAGCCATTTTAATGATTAGTAGAAATACCTGATGATTGTTGAAGTCTGTGGTCGTTTTTTTATTGCAAAATATTCACTTTAACGATGATCGTATTTGTATTACTTTGTTAGCCGCCAAAAGGTTCAAGGAATTTGAGCTCTAGGTTTAGGCTATAGCTAGGGAAATTTGTTCATTAATTGTAGATAGTATGAAAAAGGTGTGGATTGATGCAATCCGGTCGAATACTTGTAGCACAGCATGAAGGTACTTTCGTGATTAAGCTGGTCGGCGATGTACGATTAACGCTTTGTACCACTATAGATGAATTTTTTATCCGGATGTTCGCGACGCCAGGTTTTGTCGGCGTTGTTATCGATCTGTCCGAAGCTGAGGGGATCGATAGTACCTCTTTAGGTTTGTTGGCAAAACTGGCAAACCAGTCAAAAGAGCTTTATCAACTGGTTCCGATGATTATTTCTCCCAATCCGAATATTACTCGCCTGTTGAACAGTATGGGATTTGGCCGAGTATTTGCCATTCACACGAGTAATACTGTCACTATTCATACCGCTAACAAGCTCGGCGAATTACCTGTTGTTTGTGCTGATGAGGAATGTGTGCGGGCGAAAATTATCGAAGCGCATCGTGTTTTGATGGATATGAACGAAAAAAATAGAAATGAATTTTCTGATTTGGTTGCGACTCTGGAAGCCGTTACCTAGAGAGTGTTCAGGATTTTTATTCTATATTTTCATGTCAACATACTCTAGTTTTAACCCCGTCCTATAACGTCTAGTTTTGCCTTGATAAATTGGCTGTGTGATAAGTAAATTAAATCGGCTACCTTCCTAATTAGATGATCTTCATATTTGCTGATTTCACCATCTGCAACAGCTACTTCCCACAGCATTTTAACTAATTTAAAGCGTTGATCAGATGAATAGTTGTCTTTGATTAAACTGGTGAACTGATAGAGTGAGGTGGCATCCTTATTCTCCTCTTCTGCTAAGGCAATGAGTTGCTCGAGTTGGGCCGGTTCCAATTTAAAGCAATCTTGAAGCGCATTTTCAATTGAGATTTGTTCACTTTTATCCTGTTTGTAATCGGCGCGACTCAGTTCTATCAGCAGGGCAGCCGCCGCTAATTGTAGGGCACTATCTTGCTCTCCAGCATCCGTGTTACTGGAATCGTTCAGAGCAAGTTCCTGTGAGAAAAATAGTTTTATTTTCGTTAACACTGGTGTGTCCTATCGTTAGTTGAGAAATGGAGTGTTTCGCTTAGTTTTTGACCGATAATAATTTTTCCAACTTAATCTGGTCAATGGTAAAGTTACGTATACCCTCCGCCAGTTTTTCAGTCGCCATCGCGTCTTCGTTCATTGACCAGCGAAATACTTGTTCGGTATTGCTGGGTTTGTTAATTTTATCTCCCGTGCGATCTCCACGTAGTTTTTGCACTAACACATTATCATCATTATCCAATGCTTCTAATAATTGCGGGCTAATTGTTAGGCGGTCGCAGCCGGCGAGCTGCTCTATTTCTCCGACATTACGAAAGCTTGCACCCATGACGACCGTTTTGTAGTTGTATTGTTTGTAGTAGTTAAAAATTTGACTCACGGACTGTACACCGGGATCAGTCTCTGGACCATACTCCAGTCCGGTTTTTGCTTTATACCAGTCGAGAATACGACCAACAAAGGGTGAAATTAGAAATACGCCCGCATCGGCGCACGCTGCAGCTTGAGAAAAACCAAACAGTAAGGTGAGGTTACAGTTAATACCTTCTTTTTCGAGGATTTCTGCTGCTTTTATCCCCTCCCAAGTTGACGCTATCTTAATAAGCACGCGTTCGGTGCCAATACCCGCTTGCGAGTATAGGCTGATTAATCGGCGCGCTTTGTCGATAGTGGCTTGGGTATCAAAAGATAGGCGGGCGTCGACTTCTGTTGAAATTCGGCCGGGTATTATTTTCAGTATTTCGCATCCAATGGCAACGGCCAATAAGTCACTACAGTTGGCCAACTGATAGGCGTTCGTTCCCCCCTGTTGTTCGGCCTCTTTCAATGCGGCTGCGACGAGATTTGCGTATTGAGGAAGTTGCGCCGCTTTTAGTAAAAGAGACGGGTTCGTTGTCGCATCCATCGGTTTAAATCGTTCAATGGCTTGAATATCGCCGGTATCGGCAACAACATCAGTCATAGCCTTTAATTGATCTAATTTGCTTGTCATTGCTTTTCCTGGTCTTAGTTTTAGATTGTTTCGATCTAGCGGCTTACCGGATAATTTCAGCGGCAGCTAATATTGCCATGAATATTAAGCGTATTCGTATAACACTACCACGGCCTTCGGTAGTCTCAAAGAATAGCGTCACGATAATTTCCAGCTTGGTACTGAGCTTCCTTTACCAATTCCCTCGCTTGGTAGACCACTTCAATGCCGGCCCCACGCTTATGGGCGTTCTGACTGATGTGACGACGAAATAGTTTTGCTCCTGGCACACTTTGAAATAGACCTAAGATATGCCGAGTAATATGATTCAGCTGCGCTCCCTCAGCCAGTTGTTCTTCAATGTAAGGAATAAAGTCGAGCAATACCTGGTCCCGGCTTTTGCCTATCGTGCTATTGCCATTTTTGTCGGCACTGCTATCTGGTTCAACACTTGTATTGGCTCTAGTACTGCTTTCAACAGTGTCATAAATAAATGCGTCTACCTCCGTTAACAGGTAGGGGTTGTGGTAGGCAGCTCTTCCTAACATAACGCCGTCAACAGCACTGAGATGTTCAATACTGTCCTGCACAGTGGTGATACCGCCGTTGATAATGATTTCCAATTCGGGAAAATCTTTCTTCAATTGGTAAACCATCGGGTAATTCAGTGGCGGAATTTCACGATTCTGTTTTGGACTTAATCCTTGCAACCAGGCTTTCCTTGCATGCACAATAAATGTATTGCAACCGGTAGCCTGTACCGGTTCGATAAATGCCAGCATTTCATCATAACTCTCCATCGCATCGATGCCGATGCGGTGTTTTATCGTCACAGGAATATTACATGCATCTTGCATGGCCTTTATACAATCAGCTACACGCTGCGGATGCGCCATTAAACAGGCACCAAACATACCGCTTTGCACGCGATCTGAGGGGCATCCACAATTGAGATTTATCTCATCGTAACCCCATTCTTCAGCAATTTTTGCACATTGGGCCAATTCGGCAGGGTTGCTTCCTCCCAATTGCAAAGCGACAGGATGTTCTTCGTTGTGAAACGTTAGAAATCTTTCCGGTCCCGCGTGGATGATCGCTCCTGTCGTGACCATTTCAGTGTATAAGACGGCGCGCTGGGTTAACTGCCGCCAAAACATTCTGCAGTGACGATCAGACCAGTCCATCATGGGGGCGACACAAAATTTTCTACTTAACATATTGATATCTATAAATTTAAATTGGTCTCTTTACAGGCCTATGACGCTTTTGGATGGTCTGTGATTTCAGCTTTTGACTGAGAATCCATTTTATTCCAACAAGTACTATTTGAGTCGAGGTTGTTCCATCAAGGGTCAATGGCAAGCTTGTTGCGAAATGTCGTCTGGCATTCGGGTCAGGGTTGGTCATTTAACTTATAATCGCAAAATTATACATGAATACGATGAGAATTTGTGTACGCTCTTGTGTTTAGTGGGAAGGACAGGCTACGGACCCAAAAATAGTGGGGTATCCAGTCGATAAAAATTCCACCTGCACAACGCCGAAACGAATTTAAGGCCTGTTAATCGTTGGATTCTAATGGCCGCCAATGCCGTAAAAACAACGGAAACGCGCGGTTTCAATAGTGTAGGCAGTTTTCCCATTCATTGTTTGGGGATTGTAACATCATCCTGTTTTTTCGTTCTTCGCAAATTATAGGATTTTTGAACCCTTCAACTATAGCGAGTTATACTTAATCTGCTACGATAGTTTATATAGTTTGAGAATTTGTTTTAGCCGACTCCGTGTAAGCTATTGTCGTGTCAAACTATGAACCTTCAGTAAGGATGAATTTTTAGACCTTGCTTTAGAAATTGCATATTTCTCCGAAGAGAACTCTTATTTTAACGAGGTGATGTGATGGGGAATTTTACCGATATTGAAGAGAGTAATGACACAGACCTTGATCTTTTTGAGGAAAATGTTACAGATGTTAACGATGAAGAAATTGTCAGCGAAAGTGACATCAACCGTAAACTTTGCGAAAGGCGAAGAAAAATAGAGGAGCGTGACGAGCAGCGCAGACTCAAAGAAGAGTTGCGACTATATGACGACGATATATGATGTCGGCTTTTAAGCGCTTTGTCGTTTCTTAATTAAAGCGCTTGCTACTCTCGATGCATTACTTCTGCCTAACGCATTAGATATAGATTGGCCAACATTAATCAGCTTTTCCAAATCAATTCCTGTTTCTATATTCATGCCGTTGAGCATATAGACAACATCTTCCGTCGCGACATTACCGGTGGCACCTTTCGCGAACGGACAGCCACCAAGGCCGGCAACAGAGCTATCAATCACAGCAATGCCATATTGTAGAGCCGCATATATGTTAGCTAACGCCTGGCCGTAAGTGTCGTGAAAATGAACGGCTAGATTGTCTGCGGGAATTTCCTTGCAAACCACATCCAATAGCTGTGCGACACTTCCTGCGGTGCCGACGCCAATGGTGTCACCTAAGGATATTTCATAACAGCCCATATCCATCAGTTTCATCGATATCTCTTTTACTATATCGGCATCGACATCTCCCTGGTAAGGACAGCCGAGAACACAGGATACGTATCCACGGATCGGAATGTTATCGGATTTAGCCGCTGCAATCACTGGTGTAAAACGTTGTAAACTTTCTTCAATAGAGCAGTTAATATTGGTTTGACTAAAGCGCTCTGAGGCCGCCGCAAAAATTGCGACCTCGGTCGCCTGGGCAGACATCGCTCGTTCATAACCTCTTAAATTGGGTGCCAAAGCCGCGTAGCTGACTCCCTCGCGCCGTTTGATTTGCTCGAAGACAGCTTCGCTTCCTGCCATTTGTGGTATTGCTTTGGGATTGACAAAACTACCGGCCTCAATATATCGCAATCCTGCGTCTACTAAACTTTCGATGAGTTCGACTTTTGTGGCAGTACCAATCGTGACTTTTTCGTTTTGTAAACCATCGCGAGGACCTACTTCAACAAGTCTAACTTTTTGAGGTATATTTTCAATGGAACTAGTCATAATAACGCTCACCAGTGTTAATTATTCTTTACCGGGTTTATCTAACCCACTTTCCTCTAATTTCAGGAGTTCTGCGCCACCTTCAACCAAATCACCACTGTGGTAGTAGTGCTCCTGGATAATGCCATCGATCGGCGCTCGGATAGTATGCTCCATTTTCATGGCCTCCATCACGATTAAGGGTTGACCTTTGGTCACACTATTGCCGGTAGTTACCAAAATTTCGATAATAGTACCATTCATCGGAGCCGTTAGTGCATTTTTATCCGCAGCGGTATCTTGTTCACCAAGCTGAGGTTTTAACAAGCTGAATTGGAATACGGACTGTTGTTGATAAAGACTATAGATATCGTCATGTTGGGAGATCGTAGCGTGAGTTTGGTAGCCGTTGATATCGATTTTCAAGTGGTGTCCTGCGATTAAGTCGCCGGACAATTCTCCTCTGGCTTCAACGACTAAACCGTTGAAACAAATTCGATAGCGATTGGAGTCTCGATGATCAATTTGCTCAACGTCCACAGTAATTTCCTGTTGATGGCACAGCAATTTTAACTGTTGAGTATAAGCTTCGTTCAAACGCCATGTATTAGTCCGGTTCCACGGTGAGTACGGATCGCTGGAATTGCGTGTACTTTGGATTGCGGATCGCTGTTGCTGCAACAATAAATATAGCGCCGCCAAAGGTATATCACGATTAATATCTTGTTCGCTATCGTGGAAAATGGCCGCATGATTTTTTTCGATAAAACTGGTGTCGAGCTCCGCGGCGGAGAATGGTTCGCTGTTGCTGATGTTGTACAAAAAATCGATATTGGTTTTTAATCCACTGATTCGGTATTCTGAGAGAGTTTTGGTTAGTCGTTGCAACGCTTTCTCGCGATTCTCGTCCCATACGATGAGCTTGGCGATCATCGGGTCGTAATACACGCTTACGTCGTCTCCCTGGCGTATACCGGTGTCTATTCGAGTGTGTCGGTCTTCATCGGGAGTGGACAAATAAGAAAGTTTACCGGTAACCGGCAAAAAATCATTGTCGGGATCTTCGGCATAAATGCGAGCTTCAAAGGCATGTCCTTGAATCGTAATGTCGCTTTGTTTTAGGGGCAAATTTTCACCCGAAGCAACCCGTAGTTGCCACTCCACGAGATCTTGACCGGTAATCATTTCGGTAACCGGGTGTTCGACTTGTAGGCGGGTATTCATTTCCATAAAGTAGAATGCACCTTCTTTGTCCAGCAAAAACTCGACGGTGCCAGCGCCCTGATAGTTAATAGCTTCGGCAGCACTGATCGCCGCCTGTCCCATTTTTTCCCGGAGGCTGTCTGTCATGTTGGGAGCGGGGGCCTCTTCTATGACTTTTTGATGGCGACGTTGGATCGAACAGTCGCGTTCCGCGAGATAAACGCCATTTCCCTGTTGGTCGAAAAATACTTGAATTTCGACGTGCCGCGGTTCAGTTATGTATTTTTCGACTAACATTTTATCGTCGTTAAATGAGTTTAGTGACTCACGCTTGGCGGCGGTCAGTGCCTCGTCAAAATCTTCTTCGTACCAAACCTGCCGCATGCCTTTGCCACCACCACCGGCACTCGCTTTTAGCAGCACAGGATAACCCATATCAGTGGAAGATTGTTTCAGTAGAGCTGGCTCCTGATTATCACCGTGATAACCCGGAACGAGGGGGACACCGGCAAGTTCCATGATCGACTTGGCAGCGGCCTTAGATCCCATTTTGTTGATGGCATCGATTGGAGGGCCAATAAAAACGATATCGTTATCTAAGCAATCTTGTGCAAAAGCGGCATTTTCGCTTAAAAATCCATATCCAGGGTGAATTGCTTGTGCACCGGTTAGCTTAGCAGCATCGATAATACGTGCTGATTGCAGATAGGATTCTCGCGAAGGTGAAGCCCCAATATGAATTGCTTCGTCAGCCATGGATACATGCAGGGAATCCCGATCGGCATCTGAATACACGGCGACGGTCAATATGCCCATTCGTCGGGCCGTTTTGATGACGCGACAGGCGATTTCGCCTCTGTTAGCTATAAGAATTTTATGGAACACGTTATGCCTCATTTATACAAGTTTCTGTATCTAATCCAGTTGTCAGTTTTCTCACACACATAGGTAAGCATTGGTCATTCTTGTCTAATAATCCCAGCCATTGAATCCTTGTTGTCGAATCTTTATCGTTGAATCTCTATCATTGAATCCAATGCTGCAAAGGAAATAGTTACATCCTGAAAACGCCAAACTTAGTGTCTTCTATAGGTTTGTTCAAGCTGGCTGATAGCGATAAGCCCAGCACCATCCGTGTTTCTGCTGGATCGATGATACCGTCGTCCCAAAGACGAGCAGAGGCGTAGTAAGGGTGACCTTGATGTTCGTAGGTGTCGAGAATAGGTTGCTTAAATTCGGTCTCTTCCTGTGCGCTCCATTCTTGCTCTCGCGATTCAAGTTGATCGCGTTTTAGTTGAGCCATTACGCCGGCGGCCTGCTCTCCGCCCATGACAGATATTCGAGCATTAGGCCACATAAACATAAAGCGAGGGTCGTAGGCGCGCCCACACATGCCGTAATTTCCAGCACCGAACGAGCCGCCAATGAGTACCGTTAGTTTTGGTACCTGGGCACAGGCAACAGCAGTCACCATTTTGGCGCCGTGTTTTGCAATGCCGCCCGCTTCGTATTGTTGTCCAACCATAAAGCCGGTGATATTTTGTAAGAAAATTAGCGGGATTTTTCTTTGTGCACAAAGCTCGATAAAGTGAGCGCCTTTTTGAGCGGATTCAGAAAATAGAATACCGTTATTTGCGACAATACCCACGGGATAGCCATATAAATGCGCAAATCCACAGACCAGCGTGGTGCCGTATAACGCTTTGAATTCGTTAAACTCCGAACCGTCGACGATTCGGGAAATTACTTCTCTAACGTCATAAGGCTGGCGCGTATCTTTGGGAATGATACCGTAAATTTCCCGACTGTCGTAAAGTGGTTCTTTCGACTCTTGTAGGCTTAGTGACGCTGGCTTTACTCGGTTCAAATTGCCAATTGACTGCCTCGCTAACTCTAATGCGTGATGGTCATTCTGCGCAAAATGGTCGGTAACGCCCGACGTTCGACTATGCAGTTCGGCGCCGCCGAGTTCTTCAGCACTAACAATTTCTCCTGTCGCTGCTTTAACTAACGGCGGTCCGGCCAGGAATATCGTTCCCTGTTCTTTGACAATAATCGACTCATCAGCCATGGCCGGAACATACGCGCCCCCGGCCGTACACGATCCCATCACCACCGCTATTTGTGGGATGTTCTTGGCTGACATATTAGCTTGATTAAAAAAAATTCGGCCAAAATGTTCTCTGTCAGGGAAGACCTCGTCCTGTTGCGGAAGATTTGCACCGCCTGAGTCAACCAAATAAATACACGGCAGGTGATTTTGTTCGGCAATAGTCTGCGCGCGAAGGTGTTTTTTAACGCTCAACGGATAATAGGATCCGGCTTTTACCGTCGCATCGTTCACGACAATCATGCATTCCTGGCCCATCACTCTACCAATGCCTGTAATGATGCCAGCAGCGTTGACTTCTTCAGCATAGACTTTATAGGCGGCCAGTTGAGACAGTTCCAGAAATGGCGAGCCAGGATCCAGCAGTGCATTAATACGTTCACGGGCTAAAAGTTTTCCGCGCGCTGTGTGTCGGTCCTGATATTTTTTACCGCCGCCGAGCTTAATAACGGCTAATTTACTGTGCAGATCGTCGACCTGGGCCTGCATTTTCTCGCTGTTTTGAAGGAATTCGTCGGAGCGCGGATTGGCTGCGGTTTTAAGAATAGTCATTGTGTGCATCCGTAGTGTCTTTTTAGAGGCCATTCGGTGAAAGTATAGGGTGATACGATCGCTTTGTTTATGCTGACTCTTTAAACAATTCGCGACCGATTAGCATACGCCTGATTTCAGAAGTTCCCGCACCGATTTCGTAAAGTTTGGCATCCCTCAAAAGTCGACCAGCGGGAAATTCGTTAATATAACCGTTCCCCCCCAAGGCCTGAATTGCCTGCAATGCCATCTGGGTGGCTTTTTCTGCAGTAAATAAAATAACACCGGCTGCGTCTTTGCGACTTTCGCTACCGCGATCACAGGCTTTTGCAACCGTGTATAAATAAGCGCGCGATGCATTTAATTCGGTATACATATCGGCAATTTTTCCTTGCATTAGTTGAAATTCACCGATGCTCTGGCCAAATTGTTTGCGGTCGTGAATATAGGGCAATACTAAATCCAGGCAGGCCTGCATAATACCTACGGGGCCACCCGACAAAACGGTACGTTCGTAATCTAGTCCAGACATTAATACGCGAACGCCTTCACCTTCTCGTCCTAGAATATTTTCGGCTGGAACTTCGCAATCTTGAAAAACGAGCTCACAGGTGTTCGATCCACGCATACCCAGTTTATCGAGTTTCTGTGCACGGCTGAAACCAGGGAAGTCACGCTCAACTATAAACGCTGTGATGCCTTTCGGCCCTGCGTCGGTATCAGTCTTTGCGTAAATAACATAAGTATTGGCGTCGGGACCATTGGTGATCCACATTTTGTTGCCATTTAATAAGTAACTATCGCCTCTTTTTTCCGCGCGTAATTTCATACTAACAACGTCGGACCCTGCGTTGGGTTCTGACATGGCTAGAGCGCCAACATGTTCCCCGGAGCAGAGTTTTGGTAAATACTTTTGCCGTTGCGCCTCGTTGCCGTTTTTAAATATTTGATTCACACACAGGTTTGAATGCGCGCCATACGACAAGCCGACCGACGCAGAGGCCCGGCTGATCTCTTCCATGGCTACAGTATGTGCCAGATAACCCATGCCAGTGCCACCATACTCTTCACTTACGGTCATTCCCAGTAAACCCAAATCGCCCAATTTTCGCCATAAGTCCATTGGAAATTCATTGTCGATATCCAGCTGGGCTGCCCGCGGTGCTATTTCATTACTGGAAAAATGATTGACCGTGTCGCGAAGCATGTCGATTTCTTCGCCTAGATCAAAGTTGAGCGTGGGATATAGGGTGTTCATGCTGTAATCCTTAAATAGTTTGGCTAAAGTGTGTGCAGGCGCTTCTCGCTGAAGCAGAGTGCTAGAGGATTTGAAAACCAGTCGCTAACCGTTCATTGCTGGCCAGATTGTCGGTCTCTTAATGGTTCCGCTTCCGCTAGAGCCTGCAGGCTTTTTTGCTCGGCGTCATGTAAATCACCAATCATCGTTTGTAAGTCATGGAGTTGCTGCTCAAGCTGCTGTCGCTTGTCCCGAAATTTATTAATGAGTTTTGTCAGTTGTTCAACGTTGCCATGGGCGGGATCATACATGTCAATAATGTCACGACTTTCTTCCAGGGTAAGTCCCAGGCGCTTGCCTCTCAATATCAATCGAAGTTTTACTCTGTCCGATAGGCTGAATACTCGATTGCTGCCTTGTCGTAGTGGCGATAACAGGTCTTTTTCTTCATAAAATCTAATTGAGCGCGTCGTGATGTCAAACTCTGAGGCTAGCTCAGAAATCGAAAATGTTTGCTGTTTCCCCATCGATGATCTCCAGTTGGCCAATATAATAGTTAACCTTTACGTTAACGTCAACTTGAATAGAGGTGAATGTGTTTTTTTATGGGCATGGAAGATGATTAATGTCGTGGTTATCTGCGCTTGTTCTTTTAGCCGGGCCAATAGAATAAAAGCGAGAGCGGGGGATGTGAAAAATTGGCCGACACCGTATAATCGCGCCTGAATATTTCTTATCAGAACCAGATCCGCAGGATGTTTATGACCGTTCGCACTAGAATTGCCCCTTCGCCCACGGGTGACCCACATGTTGGGACAGCCTATATTGCCTTATTTAATTTGTGCTTCGCCCGCAAGCACGGAGGCAAATTTATTCTGCGAATTGAGGATACTGATCAGACTAGATCAACGGTTGAGTCTGAGCAGGTGATTTTTGATTCCTTGCGTTGGATGGGTTTGGAATGGGATGAAGGTCCAGATGTGGGTGGCGATTTTGGCCCCTACCGCCAAAGTGAAAGAAAAGACGATTACCGTCAATACGCGGAACTGCTAATTGATAAGGGGCATGCTTTTCGCTGCTATCGGACGCCTGAAGAACTGACTGAATTACGCGCCGGGTTAAAAGAACAGGGCTATAACAGAGCATTAAAACCATTTGATTTGGAACTGCCCGCCGATATTGTGGCCGAGCGCAAAGCACAGGGCGCACCTTTTGTCATTCGTATGAATGTTCCCGAAGAAGGAAAAGTTGACATAGATGACATGTTACGAGGCACAATGGAGCTTGATTGGGCACTCGTCGATGCGCAAATACTACTGAAATCTGACGGTATGCCCACGTATCACCTGGCCAATGTGGTCGATGATCATCTAATGCAAATTACCCACGTATTGCGAGGAGAAGAGTGGATAAACTCTGCGCCCAAACATAAATTACTGTATCAGTATTTTGGGTGGGATATGCCCGAATTGTGTCACTTACCATTGCTTCGAAATCCGGATAAATCCAAACTGAGTAAACGTAAAAACCCTACCTCCATACTGTATTACCAGCGTATGGGTTATTTGCCGGAAGCTCTAACAAATTATCTTGGCCGGATGGGCTGGTCTATGCCAGATGAAAGCGAAAAGTTCAGCTTGCAACAGATGCTTGATAATTTTGATATTCAGCGCGTCAGCCTTGGAGGACCTATTTTTGATGTGGAGAAATTGAGTTGGCTCAACGGACTATGGATCCGGGAAGATTTATCGGAACAGGAATTAGCCACCCGTTTACAAGAGTGGGCATTCAATAGCGAGAATCTGATGAAAATTCTCCCACACGCTCAAAAACGTATGGAAACCTTGAGTGATTTTGCGCCGTTGGCGGGATTTTTTGCGTCGGGTATATTACCCATCACCAATAAAAGCTTTGAGGGCGAAAAATTACAGGGTGATGACTTAATTCGCGCACTGCAGTTTGCGTTGTGGAAACTGGAGAATTTGCGGACATGGGACCGCGATGAGATTTTCGCGGCAATGAAAACAGTGTCCGATGGTTTAGATCTAAAGGTAAAGGATTTTTTTGCGCCGCTCTTTATCGCTATATCAGGCACTGCGGCATCTATCTCAGTGATAGATTCCATGGATATTCTGGGGCCGGATATGAGTAGAGCGAGAATTCGCCATGCAATAGATGTGCTCGGTGGGGTTGGAAAAAAGAAACAGAAAGCCCTGGAAAAAGCCTATCTGGCGCTAGGTAACTAAGAGAAATAGCGTTTTAGCCCATTGCCGTTTCACTAACGGCGATAGATATTCTCCAGTGCATTTGATCGATTAACGGCTAGCGGTAGGTCGATATCGACAGCTCGGGGCCGAAATGCCGAACTATCGCCAGTGCTTCGGGATTCAGAACGCTGACTAATTGGCGTATTAGCATTGATTAGGTGTAAAACTGTTATAAACTCTATGCAGCAACCAGCTTTTTTGGACTAAGATAGGTAGTAAAGGAACGTACTATGACGGACTCACGTGAAATATGAATACTCGATACAATGATTGGAATTTGTTTGCGGGCCATGGAGCGTATTTTACCTTTTTTAGTTGCTGTGCCATTACGTTGATCTGCTGTTTTTTGACGGCGTCTCCATTGATGGCTATGGGCCTGGGTGATATTAGTTCTTCTTCGCCCTTAGGTCGTCCGTTGCAGGCAACCATTGAAATCACATCGGATCCCGATCAGTTCGGTGCGGATGAGCTCCGCATTCGGCAACTCGATACAAAGCAAGCAAAAAATCTTGGCATCGAATTGGCTGGTATCTATAAAAGTTATCTTTTTAAGCTGGTTGATAAAGACGGTAAATTGATTGTTGAAGTAACCAGTAGGAAGCCCGTCAATGAGCCGTTTCTTAATTTTCTGGTCGAATTGACCTGGGTTACCGGTAAAGTCTATCGAGAGTATACGCTGCTGCTAGACCCGGTACTGGTGACTTCGGAGCCGCCATCACCAGAAAAATCCCGTCGTGTTTCACCGATTAACGCAAGCTCTGAGATTGGAGAGGCTTCTCTAAATCCTAGTGATGAAAGCTATCGGGTTCGCTCCGGTGATAGTTTGTCCAAAATTGCTGCGAGCTTGTTAAGCGGGAGTAACAACTCTCGTCAAGGCATGATGAAGTGGTTGGTTCAGAATAATCCTAAAGCCTTTGTTAGCGGTGATATGAATCGCTTAAAAGCCGGTGCGTTGTTGTCGTTACCCGCTGGTGATGGTATTGATCCCGCGAGTCTAGCTGCAACCCCGAGACAGACTGTTCAGCGTAGCTCTGCGGCCAATAATAAACTTGTGACGAGTAAAAAGACTGAAACTCAGGCGGTCGATGTTTCTGAGCCTGCCGGCGATGAAGCTAAAGAGCGCTTGAGTATTGTGACGCCGGGAACAGGGCTGGGGGGTGCGACGGTTGATGCATCTGAAGCTGCTCGAATCATTGAACTACAGGGGCAAGTGGCTGTTACTAATGACATTGTCGAAAGGCTTCGTCGGGAAAATCAGGCGATGCGGGAACGTATGCTCGCTATCGAAAAGTCCGATTACGTTACTTCGCTTGAACGTTTGGTGTTACTGAAAGAAGAAGAGGCAAACGAACTTCGGACTAAGTTAGATAACCGTGACGAAGAACAGCAAACTGACGTCTCAACAGCAAAAGAACTTGAACAGGACAGTGAGAAAAAACCGATGGTGTCCGAAGGAGCAGGTCAACGTCTTTGGATCCTAGGTTTGTTGATAATAGCGTTGGTTGGAGCCGTTTATTTCTTTTATCGCTGGCGAAACAGAGAACAGCTAAAGAGTTCTGACCAAGCAGGTAGCCGGTCTGATGACAAGGGCCTATTGGAAGAGCTCGACAAAATTATAGCCTCGCGAAGCCGTGTTGATAATTCGGCGTACAAAGAACCTGTTACGGATGCTACCGTTGTTGCCGATACATTTGAAGCATTTAATAAAATTGGAAATGCAGGAATTGATGCGCCTACTAAAACGAAAACAGCTGCGGGCGCGAATAGGAATACAGGATCGAACATCGGTGCAGCTGCAAAGCCGGAGATTCGTCGTTCTGATGAAATCGTGAAAAAGAGCATTCTGGAAAAAACTCTCGACTATACACCACCTGAAATGGAAGAGTTTGACCTGGATCTTCCAGAACCATACAGTGTAGATGATGTTATTTCAGATGCAATTGCCGCAGCCAATCGTGGTGCTTTCGATGTCGCGGAGGCATTATTGCACGCTGAACAGTCGCAACAAGCGGTCGATAGTGAAATGTCTGACGCCAAAACCGATTCGCGGTTAGCGGTAACCTTGCAGTACATTGCTAAGTTACGAGAAGCAGACGGAGATAAGTAGCGTTTAGTGGCTTGATAAGCCGTTGATTCACTGCGTATTTTCCCTTTTTTGTTGACAAGAAGCATTCCCGACTTTATGATGCGCACCTTCTCGATTTTCGGGGCCTTAGCTCAGCTGGGAGAGCGCAACACTGGCAGTGTTGAGGTCAGGAGTTCGATCCTCCTAGGCTCCACCATATAACTCGTTGTAATCTATACACCTTTTCCGTCCACGTTGTTTATTTGAACAACGTTATGGGACGAGTGTGTCGTATAGTGTGCCAACCTATCCACAGCCTCCTTAGTATCCTGCGGTGCAAGGTGCGCATACTTCTCCGTTGTTGTTACAGAACTATGTCGCAATAGCGCCTTCACTTTCATTAGTGAAACGCCGTCTTGGACGAGCCAACTGGCACAAGTGTGTCTCAGATCGTGGATACGAAAGTCTTTGATCCCGACCTTTTTGCAGGCACTTGTAAACGATCGCTTAATATCTGTGATTCTTCCTTTGCGTCCAGGAAATAGCCAGGGAGAGCCAGGATACTGTTCAGCAGCAACACTCAGGCGTCTCAAAATAGCCTGTCTGGCGACTGCATTTAACGGCACCGTGCTGTACTCACCACTCTTTTGATCATTCGGATTGAGATGAATGACGCCGTGGTGTAGATCGACACGGGAACATTCCAGCCCCAAAATTTCCTGTTTACGCATGCCGGTATGCAAGGCAATTTCAATGAAATCCCCCAGGTAAGGTGCTTCGCTGTGTGCCACGTGTATCAAGCGTGTCGCCTCCTCTCGATCAATCCAGCGAATACGCCCTTTACCTTGTGGCGGCTTGCGGCCTTCAATGACATTCGGGATGGGCCAACCCCATTCCCTCCTCGCGAAGTTAATTGCGGCACTAAATGTTGCCAACTCACGCCGAATGGTCGAGTCCTTAACCAAGATTCGACGTTCTTGCTTATAGTGCGCAACATCCTCTGGTGCCATATCAGCCAATAACGCACCGACAAAAAATTGCCGAAGATTGCGTATACAGCGCATATCAGCGATTCCTGGCTGGCGTTCAACAATATAGCGAGTCATCAAGTCCTCAAACAACCATCGGGTTTTTAACGGATTGTGGTCACTCCATAAGTCTATCTCTAGCTTATTTGCCGCTACTTGTGCATTTGCTTTCAATGCCTTTTGTGCCGGGATGCTAAGAGATCGTCTAACAGGGCCACCGTTTGGCCCTTTGCATCTGGCCCACCAGTACGGGGAGCCTTTTCTTTTATAGATTGTTGCCATACGCTTTCTCCTAATGGATTGGCGCTGGCCGCTGTGCAGAAACGATTATCGGATAAATGAGTCAGCTGGTAAAGCGAGGCTTCTGTAATCCTAGGCGATCGTGGTGTGAGGAATATGCGATCCAGACGTCCACAGTCAGCCAAACGGATGACCGTATGGTAAGAACAGTTCAAGATTTCAGAAGCTTGTTTGTAGGTAAAGAGTTGCTGAGGTTGATGCACAAGACCAGTTCCTTCGTTGAGCCGGTCTCCTTAGTTGCTCGTTAAATGATGGGGTCATTATACCCATTGTAAAGTCATAAAAACAATTGCTAGAAAATTATTATTTTCCGTTTTAGTTTGTCAAATCAATGAGTTACATATTTAAAGTTATTTACAGGAGCATTTTAGTAGAGTAAAGTAAATTTGAAAATGACGAAACCCTATACGGAGACCTGGGTACTGTGGTTGCTAATTGCAATCACTTTACGGGTCGCGGTATAGGCTAACCATTAGCCTCCGGGACGAAACATAATGTCCGAGCATGTGCGGTAACAGCACGTGTTAGAGGTATAAAAATATGGGTAGTCAGATCAATCCCCTCCTTTATCACTCAACGAGTGATTCTTCGCCCTTGGCGCTGTGTTTGTCCTGCTCTTTCAATCAGCAGGAGAAAACGATGAAAAACTCCAAATTACCCCCAATGTATACGGCAGCTGATGCCAACACGAACTCAGAAATACTCAATTTGACAAAAAAATGCGTGGGTTTCGCCCTCGCCAGCCGTATTGACCACGGCGATAAAGCGGGGCCGTCGTTGGGGGGAATATCCACTGCCACAGACATTAAATTTAAGGCAACGGTAACGCCGACTGAACATTCGAGGTGTAAAAAATTTAGAAAGCGCATTCCGATAACGCAAGACGGCGAGATTCGACATCGATTAATTTTGTGGACAGTTCTTTGTGATCGAAAATTTTGCGTTGATTCAATTAACCCAAAAAATCAATCGATCGCCTCCTGCAGTTGCTGCTCTCAAGCTATAGAGTTAAGTGATATTGATTGCAAGGAGCATAACTAATGAAACACGAAGACTTGGCCGGTCAGAAATTTGGGAAACTGCAACCGATAAAAAAAATTGGAGTAGATAAAC
>ENA-OSET01000659-OSET01000659.1-sediment-metagenome-genome-assembly--contig:-NODE-659-length-38021-cov-5.860268_pt1 | contig 38021 bp, 39 predicted proteins | sample MGYA00237882_ERZ534229 | MGnify/ENA primary metagenome ERZ534229 (study PRJEB26408, sample SAMN06266212) | sediment metagenome | isolation source: Hudson Canyon methane seep mesocosm | place: USA:Hudson... | reverse complement strand
AGTTTGAAGCTGTTGTTCATCGGCGATTTAGGAAAATCGCTTAGCGCCACCACAAAATATCCCGTAAATAATCTTCCTGGCTCACCTGGAGCATTAGTCTTGGCTGGAATTTATCAAAATTGCTATCAGGCAGTGTGCTCTTGAAGCCATTCTATAAATTTCTTCCCCATCAACCTAACTCATTTATCTAGCAGCATTACAAATCACCACATATTAGGCTCCTTCAAATAGAGCCTGTCCCAACTATCCGGGTCCTATTCTCGCTCTTATATTTGTAGAAGGTGCGGGTCACCTGACCTTCTGTCTCAATCCAATCTGTGATCGACCGGTACCCTGTCACCGAACCCACAGACGCATTGTACGGCTGGTAGTTTTCAGTTCCTTTATTCTCGAATAGCTGCTGGCAGATATCATAGCGACTGCGGCAAAACCACATCCGGTCGTTTCTTCTTGAAGGACTATGTTCATAGGGAAATATACCGCGTGTAGCAGCAGTATTTCTGTAACGTGGCACGAGCAAAAAAAATATCCGATTGTCATGGCCTTGCAATAATGAAGTCGAGCTTGAATTGCTAGTGTATTTTGTATTCACGTGGAAGCGCCTTCATTCTCTTTCTTGGGAAACACCGTGTACCACAATGGGCCAAAAACAAGCCAAACACCTAGAGTCCAACCAAGTATCAAAAACCAGTAAATCAAAGACTCTGTTTGTTCCGCCTTATTCACGATCAAGATTGCAGAGATCAATATGCCGCAGGTAATACTACATGCAACCAATGCTCTCGCCCATAATTTCCACTCATACAGCGTATACGCCCATCCGTGAGTCGGTGGCCGCCAGGGCACCGGGCCACTTGCAAATCTATAGGCGAATTTCTGGTCAGCCCATCGGATCATACTTTTTCCGAACGCAATCGTAAACCCAAGATAGGCAGCAGCAAGACCATGAGAAAAGTCTGCGATCGTCCCCCTATATAGGTCTACTCCGGTGGCGATCAAAAGAATGATATCCGACAGCGGCACACAAAGAAGAAGGGCAGAACCAGTTTTACGCCATTGAAACAAATAGCGAGCAATCAAACCAAGTAGCAGAACAATCCAGAATCCAATTTCGCAAGCAACAATCAGCCATAACAACATATCTACAAATCCTAATCACGAGCGGGGGTGACTTGAGCTATAACGACGCAATGTGCGGTTTTTACAATCAGCTACCCATTGAGGATTACGGTGCCAAAATAATGATTCAACGTCAAAGAAAGTAGCATCTAAGCAACTAATTTCTTTCTTGTCTCGTTTGAAATGCAAGTGAACTGAACCCGGGTTCTCATGAGCTAGATATCCCCTTATTTGCGATATGTAAAGTCCCGCCGACTCGGCAGCTTTCTCTACCAACGGCATCAAATTTTTTTAGTCACTCGCTCTGGGATATCAATATAATAGCTATCTAATTTCTTCTCTTTCATATTTTACCTCCATATTGAATTACAATTACTTCATGTCTAACGCTGCCATATTCTTCCGTCTGGAACACAGCGTAAGGCGGTCAAATTGGTGGCTTTGTTAGACGGTATCGGCGCCCCGTAAACGAGTGATAATGTAAATTAAGGTAAAGTAACCAAAAATTGGACCTGCACCAAATCCTAGTAACGGCATAGGCGTTAATTGTGTCGCCGCAGCCAAAATGTAGATCGAAACATAATAAAGCGCAACGATGAAAAATTCGCTTTGGCGAGTAGAAACGCCACAATATATCAGCCCAAGAATTGGCATGGCTAATCCAAGAATCGCCGCAACTACAGCAATATGGCCGATGCCCAAAGCCAGATCTATAACACCTTCAACATGGAGAACTGGATCTAACGGATCTGGCTGTCGCCACGCCCACAACGTACAAACAATAAGTCCCAGCAGGGTTATTATCCTAGTAATCGAGGGAGATTTATTTATATAAAAAGTAGCCCCTGCCGCTACGGAAAATGCGGTTACCTGCGAGGCATCAGGTTGGAGCGCAAGGGACAGAGCCACTGCGACATATGCAAAGTAAATCCAATTCCATGAAGAAGCTGATCGTTGTTCCGCAGAAGCGAGAAGTACTAAAAGTGACGGCAGAATGAAAGCGGAAATGTACAGCCGAAAACCAGCTATGTCTAGCCACCGCTGTGGGCCTTCAGCGCTGCCCAAAAAAGAGGGTATTAACAAAAGGAAAAGCGAAACAAGCACAATCCAGAGATTGGATTTTTTTGCAATTGGTCCTCGCGATTTCCTAATTGCGAAGCCACAAATCAGTAAAGACAGAAAAGCCAGCACCAATTGCTGCGTCCATACTAACGGGCTAACATTGGCGATTTGCATAAGAAATATGCTACCAACTAACGCGGGGATAGACGCAAATAAAAGTGTGTATTCCATGAGTTCTCGTTATGTAAATATCAGCGTAAAACTGCGCAATACCCTAGTGTAACTGCATATTCTTCTAGCCCATCCAATATTTCAATTTGATTTTCGAGAAAAAGTTGATGGAAATCACCAACGTCATCTCTATTCTCGACATGAAATGCAAGCTGGGGTAACCCTACTGTTTACCTGTCGTGTTCATTTTGGTTTCCCGCTTGATGCATGCCAATTCCAAAATAACTTACAATTCATCTTTCCAACACCAAATTGGCACATCTCGCTCATTTAGATCTTCTCGGCGAAATACAAGGCGCGGAAGCACTAGATAAAAAATGGATATAGATTCTTCTATACCCCTTACCATAAAATCGATCTGGTGTGGATATCCTCTCGTTTATTGCTAGCTCCACCCTCCAAAACAGCGTGTTTAATTTTTTACCTCGTGGCATTGATTATTCCAGCGATAACAAGAGCAATCACCGCAATGATGTCTGCAATTACAACTTTGTGAATTGAGTCGTTATAACCCCCGACGGACCATGCTATGACCATAAATGACACAACACTCACAAATCCTGCAACTATTGCTAACCACTGTAGAGATGGAGTAAATGCAGCATATAGCAGAAACAGACCTAGCAATCCAAACAGCACAGCGCGGTGCCGCATAAGAATTTCTAGGTTGGGTTCACTAATTGAATTGCCGTACAAGGCTGCGAGACGCTCGACCCCTAGAACTCCAGAAAGTGGCAACAAATGAATAATGGCTACTAAAACCAACAGCCCAGTGATAATCTTTTCCATCTACGAACGACCTATCTAAAGTTAAGGTTTCAAGCAACGGGCTTCCAAATAAACCGAAAGCGTTAGCTTGTTATGAGCGATTCCGAGTTTACTCGTGTTCTAGCCAGCAAGCTCTTTCTGGTTTTCTTGTCCATTTTTTCGATTGCATACCTGATAGTCGGCCTGGTCATTTTAGCAAAGTTATTACTAATGTACTCAATAACTTCCCGCTCATGCTGTTGCGATGTTACCTTTAACAGCCAACCGATACTTTTTTGAACAAACACATCTTTATCATCGAGAAGTACATCGCAATTTTTAAAGACAAGTCTGGTATCCAGACAGTAGGTAGACTTGCCAATTTTTCGCTTTATAAACTTCACCCACACAACATTGCTCGCTCGCCGACACCACGAAACCTCCGAATAAGCCCAGTGTTGTGTTTTTTCGATTAGGTGAGGACGAGCCATAAGAAACAGATAAATAGTTTTTATGCAAAGATCGTCGACTTGAGACCAGTTGTCGGCATAGTGCTCTAACCAGAACTCAAATCTATCCAGCAAATTGTCCTCGTAATTATGTTTCACAAATTTATTGATCATCGCGAAAGCAACTAGATTCTCTTCATTGTACTGAGAATTTTGCAGAAGGTACTCGGCAATAGAAAGGGCTCCACTTGCGGTAAGCTCAGAATGGCGGGATATAAAATTGGAAACTATAGATTTAATATCTGAAGCTGAAGCGCCAATACAATTGACGCCACCCGGGAAGTAGCGGCGACTTGCTTCAGCCTTCTCATCAGTACTTATTGCTTTAAGGTCAAGCCGTAGTTTATCTGCGTATGTTTTGTATCTAGTCATTGATGATTTCATTGATGTTTTTGATCCTAGGAAAGCCTATCGTTTTAAACCAACGATTGCCGCCTAGGCTTCGAGCGCACGCTTTTGGTACGCGTTGTTTGTTGGCTTGTATGTGTCGCACCTCGCTCTTGATCGGTTGTCCCGGGGATCTCCGGCCCACCAACTCTGTACCACTTCCGGAGGGAGTTCGTCGTCCTGTAATTTTCACTGGAGATCGGGACGATGAGCAGTGCCTCTTACAAAATGGGCACCTACAGCCAGAAGAACACACCTTATTACAAAGGAGCGAAACCATGAGGCAAAACCTAGAGCCTCTACTGACGCCGCCATCTCCTGGTGAAAAACAAAGTAAATACCAAGTGCCGCAAAGATCTTTTTATCTACTGCTTGGGAGCTCGACACTATGTTCTGTTGGTTGTGGAGTAATGGTCATTACCTTGACGCCCTTAGGTGATTCAAAACGATGCCACATACCTTTTGGGACTACCAGAATTTGATCCGATGTCAATCTGTTACGTTGCTCTTGATTATTACACAATAAAATCAACGTCGTCTCGCCATCCAAAACCTGAACAAACTCGTCACCATTAGGGTGTCTTTCCCATTCACTAAAACCAGCGTAGTGAGCAATGTAAATCCCACCATCTCTGTATTCTGATAATAAAGCGAAAGCATCTTTTGCTTCTTCATCAGTTGTCTCAGGAGCCCTGTTTTCGAGAAACTTAACTCTCGAAAATGCATCGCCAATTGTAATTGCAACAGATTTCGGCATATACGGGGCCCTTGTAGAAACATAACATTGTGCATATCACACCCAGTGGTCCGTTGAATACTTTTTAAGCCTGGCAGACTGCAAAGAAACACTTTATCTCCGCATTCTCACCAAACCCTATTAATGGGGTGTCTAGTCTTATGTGTGCGTCGTCAGTTTCTTTTTCTTGGGCCGCACACACTTCATAGTCTAGGACAGCACATACAAATGCAGTCTTGGCGTCTGATACTGTTACATAATTTGACGTGCTCTCTTCGAAGTGGAGGAGACATTCCTTACTCTCGGAATCAATTTCAATTTTAGTGACTGGCTGAGCACTACCCGACTGCTCGACCTCACCCGATTCATCAACGAGTACTTTAAGGACATGAAGCTGAAAGTCATCCGCAATATCTACTTGGGATTCAAACTCGTGAAGAAGATCTCTGACACACTTACTCAATTGTTCGTTCCTTATGGGTCTCAACGCAAAATGCGGCTGCACATTTATCCGTCGACTGACTTGACTTGCTAATTGCGCCCACCTACGATAATGCGCATTGGTTATGCGTATAAATTATAGCGTGAGAGATTGTAATGCAACCCTTAATTGATAGCAGTGCCCCGAAGAAAGCAACAAACCTTAGCATAAACAAAGAGTTACTAGCTGAGGCCAGAAAACTAAACATTAACCTTTCTGCGACACTGGAGCAGGCCCTTATTAAAAAAGTGCGCTCAGAAAGGCGCAAGCAGTGGCTGGAGGACAACCAAAAAGCCATCGTTACCTGTAATGAGCTAGCCGAAGAGAATGGCCTTTTTGCTGACAAGCATAGGATATTTTGATGAAACAATTTGATGTGTATGTGAACACCAATAAGGATACCAATAAGACATACCCTTATTTTGTTGATGTACAAAACAGCATGCTCGATTCTTTAAATAGCAGAGTAGTAATACCGTTAACGCCAATGGGTAAACCAAATAAAAACTACCCAGATAATCTTTGTCCTGTTATCGAAATAATGAGCAAAAAATTCGCTTTACTAACTCATCAGATCACTAGTGTTTCAACGAACTTTCTAAAGAAACAAGAGGGGACAATGCTCGATAACAAGGATGAACTTGTTGAAGCAATAGACTTCCTGATTAGTGGCATTTAAACCCCGCAGCAGACGCGCGTCTTTTGCGTCGTATTGTCTACGCTTGTTAAGTGCTTTACTCGAAAAAACAGAGTTTGTTTTTATCCAAATCTCTCACATAGGCAGAAAAACGAGGCCCTCGTTGATTTGGCTCGCCCTCGCAGAGGCCGCCCAATTCAAGAGCCTTTTTATGAAGCCTTTTTACTTCTTCGGTAGAACCTACGCTAAAACCAATCATTGTTCCATTTCCATTACTTGCGGGTTCCTCGTCAAAAGGTCTGGCTATTGCAAATGCAAAATCTTCACCCTGCCAGAAGGTCATTCTTTCAGTTGATAAAACTTGCTTAAGTTCTGTTTGTTCGAAAAGTGAATCATAGAATTTGATCGAAGCTTCCATGTTGTTTGTGCCAAGAACGCAATAGCTCATTTTCATAACCTAATATCTCCTACTGAATAGAAGGCAGATTATATCTTCACACTGCTGACAGCGGTATGTCAGCAGTGTCATGACGGCTAAAGTATATTGAACTGCACTACATTCGAAAGCGGTCGTTTAAGCCTCAAAAGAACAGCGCGTTAGGGCTTCCTGCCGACAGAGCGATGTAGTCTTTGCTTGCTAGATTATTCGCCAATAATCGTTGGCGGTAAATAAATTGTAAACTCATTAAGTGGCTCTATTAAAACACTATAGGGGTTCTGCTGTTCCGACTCGTTGACAATATCAAGCTCGACCAAGAGCTTAAAGCTAGCCGTTTTTAATGTCGCTGGTTTAACTTCTAACGCCTTATGCCAAACTCGATATGTCCCCAATTTTCGATCTCTTCGGTAGTAAAATCCAGCGAGCGGATGGGTCAGGTAGACAAGTGCAGACTCCGTATCGGGGAAGCCGGGAAAACTAAGTGTGTCTTCTGGCGATTGCTCAAGCTCAACAGACGCTTCCGCCCAGTTTGATTTGGTTTCCATTTTATATTTTTCATACAACCCGCTTGATTCATTAAACCTACAATCAAAGCAAACTTTCCCTGCGTACCATGGAAGATTCCACAAGAATCTAGGGACTGCTAGAGTCCATGAGTCTAATGTTGTACCGAGGAACCAAACACAACGCTCTTTTGTTTCTTTGTCGATGATGTAAATCCGATAATTTGTCTGCCCCATGGTGAAATTGGGAAAAGGAAAAACAGCAGAAGTAAAATCGACATCGATAAATGGGACTACAGATATGAGCCCCATAGTTTGTCCCCCAAGCACGATTTTATCTAGTTCAAATCTGTCAGGAAAAACTCCTTTAAATCTGCTTGCTGGCACTGCGTAAGTGATAATTGCAAAGTTCTTTAGGCCACAAAGAACATCTAATCCTTTCGGGCTTGGTCTCTCTATCAAATAGTCTTTAAGCTTTCTTGATTCTTGCACGATGCTTCCCTACAACTTAACGCTTGCAGCAAGCGCGTCGTTTTTGGGCGTCGCCTGCCTGTGATTGTTAGACGACGGACAACTAAATCCATGCTGGGAAATCTGGGAGTCGGGCCATAGATACGCAGCAAAGACCCGTGCCATTACAAAATTTCTGCACATTTGCAAACCCTTATTGGCCTAGCTAGCGCACCTGCGGCCCAAATAATATTATGATGTTCGATGACCTTTTCTGCATTCAAATGAGATCTATCGCTTAGGGAATGACCATCGTCGGGAACTGTGACGTCGTAATCTCTTGCCAGCGCACTTCGAATTGTTGAATCAACACAGAACTCCGTATCGCAACCGGTGACTATCAACCTACTCTCACTTGGAACTCCCAGCATGGTTTCGAGATCTGTCGACTGGAAAGCGTCACTCGCCGTCTTACTAAATCTAAGATCACTGGACTCTACATTAAGCTCCGGAACTAGCTTCCAGCCGTCCTGGCTACGATCGTACGGCGTTCCAGGAGGCCCGCTAAACTGTACGAGGATGACTCGACCGGCATCAGCACGTACTCGGTTGGCAAGGGAGTTAATTCGTTCAACAAGACCCGCAGCATCAAAAATTGGCGCAGGCCGTCCGAAGGTAGCTTGTTGCATGTCTATGATTAACAGTACGTATTTCAATTTCGGTTCCTCAAAGCTGCTTTTGAGTACAGCAGATGCCAGATTCTTATCACTAATTATTTGTATCGACATCGATAACTGCGTGCCAAGTAATCAGATTTGTTGCCCATCTACGCTGTGTTCATTTGCCGTAGACTATTGGCGACTCTTGTGCGGAGCTTTTGCAAAAAAGACGACAATGGTCGAAGGTCAAATGCTGCACCTGATTATGCACAATGACCGTTATCAATACGCTAAGTCTATGAATATTCTATCTCTCAACTCTATGGCTGAGCACTTTATTGAGCTTGCAAGGGTCGATTAAACCATTTTCGTTAATTTCTATAAAGTATGGCAACTGCCAACGCTGAGTTCTTTTACCTGACTCTGAAAAGACCTTCGTTCCTACCACGCCTCTATCGTGACTCCACGGTGGAAAAACTCGAAACCCGGTTTTTCCTTTGCTATTTACTGAAGAAACAATTCCTTTTTCAATCAAAAGTGAAACAGGGAAAATGAATATTCCATACTGAGGATTATTCATAGATGCTTCTGTACTTGTGACACTGGATTGTTCCTGTACTCGTACAAACAAGTAGTCGAGTTCATTGGATTTTAAAGGAATAGGTTTATTTCCATTTAGAGTTGGTGACGACGGGCGCTGCCAAACCGCTAAATAGGCTCCCGGCCTATCTGGTGTGACTTTTCCTTTTCGATAGACAACATTTTTTTCGTCTAGACCAAAGACTAATGCTTCATATTTTGAGCTTTCAGGAACGGCGTCTAATTCAATTTTTTTAGTGATGCTGTAGCCGGCAGGAATAAATTCTTTAATTAGCAGTGATTCTAATTCATCACTATAGCTATTATTCTTCAAGACAATCCACTCCCAATTTCAATATTGGTATAACTGCCCCACAATGGGCGCGGAGCCAAAGGTGAAGCGCCCCATCGACATAGTGGCAAATTAATTGCTTTGTTAGATTTGCCTATTGTCATATGTCCAACCAAGTGTAGCTTCAGGGAAACTGTCAATGACGAAGCCTGTCGTGTGATATTTACACTTTACCATGCTGCCATCCAGCTGCACTATACTTTCAGCCAGTGGTGAATATTTTTTGATGAGTTTGTTGCTGAAGTCCAAAATTCATTATCTGCTGATGTAACAAGCAAATTTGTAAACATCGGGGGTTTGATAGTAATGGAAAGTCTTAACGCCCGCAGCACGCGCGGCTTTGTAGTGGAGGCGAAGCCGCAACGAAAAAGCCGTCGACGTGACTGCGTTTGTTATGCTGCGGACTCTTGGTTAATGTCCCAGCCGGGAAAGACCAGAACCGATGGATGGCAGTTGAGCGCTCTACCCAGAATTTTTGCACGCTCGACGCCAAGATTGACCCGATTATTTTCGATTGCCGACAGGGTAGACTGAGGAATACCTGTTAGCTCAGCAAGTTCATTTTGGCTTAGCTCTTGGAGTTCTCTAATTATCTTAACTGAATCACCAACAGATACGTCGACTCGTTTTTTGGCTTTTCTATAATCACTCATGCTATTTTCTCCGGTAATCGTGTCCAGTGACATTGACCACCTCGACTAAAACACGGTCTTTTTCAACCTTATATATCACTCGATATTGAAGATTTAACCTGGACGATCGAAATCCTTTCCATTCTCCTTTAAGTGACTCGTCGTTAAACCCTCGAATGCGTTTTAGACCATCAGGCCCTGATATCGCAACAATATCTTTCCATTTTTCATACCGTTGGATCACTTCCAAAGGTATTCGGCCTAGCTGCCTGGGGACTCGCTTGTGTTCGTATATTTGCCACATACCATAAATAGTATATATACCATTTATGGTATGTCAACAGTGTGGGTCATAACACTTAAAGCACAGGCCGCGTTGCTGGTCGAAGCAGCGGTTTTAGTGGTCCAGCCCAAAGGGCGATTGACTGCACTTGTTAGGCACTTGTGCTCCACTCAGAACGAAGCATGGCTAAAACCACTGTATCCCACCACCGACCCTTGAAGTAGCGATTTTCTTTGAATAGAGCTTCTTTACGCATGCCTAACTGCTCACATAGAATCACTGCTGCATGGTTACGGCTAATAGTCTCGGCGTAAATTCTATGCACATTAAGCTCACTGAAGCCAAAGCCAGCTAATGCAATAGCGGCCTCCTGCATTAAGTTCCGACCTTGATGCTGCCTAGCTAAGCCGCAACCCATTGATGCTTGATTGTCTACCTCAAGTCGCAAGCAAATCGTACCAATAAGATCTCCGGTTTCTTTTAGCTCTATTGCTAATTGATACGCAGCCCTGGGAACCTCTAGAGCTTGACTAATAAATAATTCAGCAAGCTCCTTATACTTATCCGGATCGCAATCCTCTTCACTATAAAATCGTTGATACTTTCCGTCTTGAGATAAAGCTACAAATGTATCTTCATCTTCTTGGCGCATATCGCGCAGAATCAAATTTTCAGTTTCAATCGAGAACACGAAAATCCCTCGGGGGCCTAACGCCGCTGAAAGAGGCGTTTTTGCGTAGTAGAGTTTTGCGGTAACGTGGCGCAGCCACCGTAAAACGGAGCGGAACAAAAAACGTCCTTTTGACAACTTCGTTAGGCACTTTCAATCACTCCTATATAAACATTAGCCAGGTGCGAACGCCTACGTGGTCCCAAAGACTACGCTCGCGAAAAGAATGGCGCCTAAGACTGACAGAACCAATAGGTGCAACTTGGGTCGCTTGGTAATAGCCAACACAAGAAGACCCGTAGTCAGCGCCAGCGAAATGAAAGCAGGCGTCGTTTGCTCCCCAGGCACCAGAAAATCGGAGACGTACGAAATTGCCGTGTATGCCGCCGCGCACCCGAATGCCCAGGGTGCAACCGAGAAGTAGTGCTCTTCAAGGTCGATTCGGCCATCCGCAGGCAGGGTCGGGGTCAATATGAAAGCCGCTGCCGCCGCAAGTATCGATGGAAAGAAGAAAAGGAGACTCTGGTAGATTCGTTCGAACTCCAAATCCCGATACGCCGAGACGCCCAGCCAGTGAAGAATAAGGCTTAAGAACAACCAGCCGGAGCCAGCCAAATAAAGACCGGGCCTTACGACGCGATCGCGCGACTCGACGATGCGGCCCCAAGACGAGAGAATCTCCGAGAGCGCGAATGCGATCAGAATCGAGATAATTACGGTGTTGAGTTCAAAATCTGAAATTGTACAGTCCTCGATGTAGGCCTAACGCCGCCATAATTTGCCGTCAGGTCGAGTAGGCCAAGGGAAGCGCCCCCTTAGCCTCTCACAGAACCGTACGTGAAACTCTCGCTTCATACGGCTCTTCCTATCCAACCTTCTATTTATTTCAATCATCTAAGCAGCATTCCAATGGGGAAACCAACGAGGATTTTCCATAAACCAAGAGCGCTGCTCTATAGTGTTACCTGGGAAGTCGAGCACTACCGACACCCCCTTATTAAGCAACACTACAACATGCTGAGCAAGCGCTGATTTTAACCGCTTTGAATACTTCCTGTAGTCTGCTAATTCATCTATTTCTTCGGGATATAGCTTAGAAAGCCATAAATCCTCACCGAGAAGAATTGCATTCTTTTCCAAAGCGATTTGCTTCGATAAAGTGGACTTCCCTGCGGCAGCTTTACCACAAAATAAGTGTAACTCTACTTCATTTTTCATAAATATATGATTCTCTTTTGACCTGTATGCCTCTACTACTTAAAGTCTTTGGAAGGGGAACATTGTGGCGAAGCCACGCTCTAATTTGTCCTGCTTGCCAAACTGGTTAAGCATCACCTTTCCCGCTCCTTTTTTGATCCTGATAGAGGAATACCAATGTGAGAAAGGTGCCGAACAATAAAAGCAATACTCGAGATGACGCTGCAATAATTGGAATTTGGGCAGATATTCCCCGAGATTGCAGCTCTTCGAAGATTGGCACAAGTTCTCGCGAAACAATAACCAGACCACCGAATACATAAACTGTCACCAGCAAATAGAGTAAGCCTATAAAAATACGATAGCGTCCAGTAAGCCTTGGTCCTGCTACGAACGAGGCCACAATTACCGCAAACGAGGAAGTGAGCCAAAACTGCGTCTGTGAACTTAGCGCTTCCCTGTGAAGGAGAACAAGCTCCAATAGGTCAGCAGAATCAATCGACTCCATGCAATGCTCCAGTGATGTTTAACGTCTTAATCAGCCGTCGCGTTAACGGTCGACTGGATTGATTTGTTAGAATTTTCTTGGGTTAGCAAATATATACCCAACCAAATAAACCAAACAATTTGTGATAAACCAAATACTTCAGTAAATAGTTCGTAAGGATAAATCGTTGCAATGCCCGCTATACCTACAAGAAATCCAAGATAATTAAGCGTCCGGGGTAACCAGCCCGCTTTTATAGCTGCTACACTAATTAATAGAACCCAAAGTCCACCCACTAATTCATTTCCTCCGCCTATACTTTCTGTTATCACTGAGACGATTATCCACATATCAAGAGCTTTTACCGGATCTGCATCCATCAGATCGATAGCATGAGCAAGCCCGATATTTGAGATCATTCCACTTGCTATCACCAGACCAACCCAAATGACACCAAATAAAGATCCAATTGTAACTACTGGACTGTTTGTATGTTTGAGTCTTTCATGGATGCCAATAACGAGTACGGCTAAAAGAACACCAAACACCACGTACATCAGGAAATAGATCATTGAAAATAGAAACTGATTTTCTGCTAAGTGAGTCATTTTTTCTGCCGGACTACCATCGACAGGGTATGACCAAAAAGCACCGAAGTATACAAAAGCTACAATATAGATAAGCCCCTCAGAAATTGCCGAAATCCCGGCTGATTTTTGTAGACCCTTCATTCGATAGAACTCCGTTTTTTGTAATGCTAACGCCTAGGTCAGCGGCATTTTTGGTGAAGATTAAATTGTGCTAGGCTTGTCCTGGCGTGATTTAAGCTTTGCCGAAAATGTCCGACTGCACCTATTTGTTATGCTATCTTAATCTTGTGGCTCGGCACAAAACATTACTTCATAAGTTACTAAACAGACCATCAAAAGTGCGACTCCTCCAGTAAGAACGACAGAAGATGCATGACCCGCTAAAAAAGCTAAGATAAAAGACAGTACAGCAATGACTATTCGGGCTACCATTTTTTTATCAAAGAGCATGCCCCAGCTAAATCTGTTTAATATTGAAAGGGATATCAGGTAAAGAGGTGGTGTGAATACAATCAGCAACCTTTCTATAAGTGTTGAATGGCCACCATGTTCTTGTGAATGGATTGCGATCTCAACTCCTGCTCCAAAAGCGGCAATAAGAAGAAAAATAACAAAATGTCCATATCCAAATGCAAACAGATTGGATATGCCTTTGAATGTACTTACATTATCAAAGTCCCAGTTAAAGTAGGTCCACCATATACATGCAACGGCAACATATCCAAAAATTGCCGTGAGAAATACACCTGAACCTGGTGTTGCATCAATACCAGCCGAAACAGCGACTAGGGATTCTCCCAAAACAATGATGGTGAGCAGGCAATAGCGCTCGATGACATGGTTAATATGGATTGGAATATCAAAGTTCTTAGTTTTCCATGCGATGTATGGTGCAGCCACCTGAATGACTATTGCAACAAGCCAGGCATAGTATTGCTCGGGAACGGGTAGCACTAATGATGCAATCCATACGATACCTCCGATGACAGGGCCAATGAGAATTTTCAGCGAAAATGATTTGAAATCCTGATTGTTAAAATAAACACGAATCCAGCCGGCAGCCAAGCAGAGTTGGATGAGCGCATAGGAAAGTACAAAGAGTGTAGTCTCTCCCTTGGGTATTTTTTCTATTGAAGCGGCAAGAATTAGAACCGATAAGATAGCGCATAGGTACATGACTCTAAAAAAAACGTCGTTATTGTCAAAATGGGTGGCATACCACGTGAGTTGATTCCACGCCCAAAAAACAGGAAAAAATAGAGACACATAGATAGCGAGCCCCTCAAGTGTGGGGTTGTGCACAAGCATCGTGGTAAGAGATGCAATGGAAACGACAAAAGCCAAATCAAAAAAAAGTTCTAACCATGTAGTCTGTCGATGGCCTTCATCTACTCGAAGTGAAACCGGCTTAAATAACGGAGATGTCTTCATGTATCCTCATCTTAGTAAGTGCCATTTTGTAAAAGGAGCATAACATTATATTCAATGTCCCCGAGACGTAAAGTTTTACGTCCCGACGACGTGATAGTCTTAATTTTTCTTAATCCAACGAAGAAAACACTTCGCAATCAAACGCTTACAGTCATCTATAGTCTACGACGCAAAACATTACGTCAACTACTATCTAAAGACTGTTAAAAAACAAACGTCGCTAAGACATATATTTCTAGCAGCACCGACTGGGCCATTGCTCGTTAGGCCAGCGTTCATCTTGATTTATGGAAATTTACAGTTTCTGTGACGCAAAATATTACGTCGCAAATTCAACGCTAAAGACTAAATCTTCCTTGGTGAAGGGCGAAACCTCTTGGGTTGTATTCAGTTAATTTCAAATTCAGGTCCCGCGCGGGTGGCACGCCAAAAGAAAGACGATACGCCGATACCACAAGCAGAGCAGGCCACAGGTACACGGCTGATCAGTAGTGCAAGTGTCTAAGGATGAAGTGATTTTATTTGCCTGATCCAGTCGGTAAAGAGAATTCAGATCTAGCGAGTGAATCGAAAACATTAGCCAGCGCGTCGTCATTCGTGTGTTGAAAGTTGCTTTTCAACAACACATAATTCACTATAAATACCAAAAATGGAGAACCTTTTTCTGCCCACGGAATCTTCATGGTGGCTTGGCCACTAGCACGATTGAGGAACCCGAAAACTGACTTGGCGCAACTCGGTAACTGCGTTTTCCCTTAAATCACCTATAACTACCTAGAGACACACAATGAGCGATTTTGATATCGAAACTACCCTCCGACAAGTTGATGATTTGGAATGGGAAGGCATGTTGAGCGACCAATGGAATATTGGCAACAACCCCAATGGTGGTTACCTGCTAGCGTTAACTGTGCGTGCTATCGCGCAGCTGTTTCCAGAATTTCCGATACCCGTTAGCGTAACTGGTCACTACCTGCGCCCGGGCCTTTCCAATAAAGCATGCCGTGTAGACGTTGAACTTATTCGCCGTGGAAGGACTATGGGCACAGCGAGCGCACGCTTAATTCAAGATGGCAAAACGAGACTTACTGTGATTGCTGTATTCGGCCTAGCAGGAGACGGTGTATTAACTGACCCACCGTTAACGCGTACCGCTCCACATATTCCTTCTCCCGATAAATGCATTCAACGCTCAGGGGATCAACAGGGCGTAGAACTACCCATTCGCGCTCGCCTTGATACCCGACTCCACCCCGACCAGGCACTAGCAGCCCAGGCCGGTGAGGCAAAGATTTCCGGTTGGATTCGCTTTAAAGACCTGTCTCCACCGGATTGCTTAGCACTACTGATGTTCAGCGACGCTTTCCCCCCCTCCGTATTTGGTTTGTTTGGCAATATCGGCTGGGTACCCACGGTAGAACTAACCATCCACGTTAGAAGAGCACCCGTATCAGGGTGGGTCTTAGGGGAGTTTTTGACCGAAGACCTGCAAGATGGAAGAATTATCGAATCGGGTAATCTCTGGGACGAAGATGGTCACTTGGTCGCCCAATCTCGACAAATAGCGCTTCTTTTACCTTCCACCTAAGATCCCGGTAGCTACGCCATTATCATCTCAATCTTTCATTTGATGAGCTGCTTTACACTCCCGGCTTACGGCCGAGATTGGGTCGAAACTAATCCTGTAAGAAATAATTAATACGGGGAAGTTCGTAAATTTGCGCTTATGAAGCGTAAATAGCAATCGGCCATGAGGAGGATCTCCTGCTCGATTTAATGGCAACTCTTTAATGTGAAACAGTACCCTTTGGGTTTTCACACAAGCTGAATTATTAACAGAACCAACCTCTTCCAAATTGGCTTGCATTTTCGGTCCTACCTCTTCTTCTTTTCCTCATTATCAAAAACATCTGCAACCGATATGACTCATCTGGCGTCAATTACAGTACAAGGACGGATTAAGGCTCACGCAGGAAGTGACAATAAAGAGTCGGTAAAAAATGGAGCTTGGATTCATGTCTATCCACAGATTGAAATCTCGGCATGAAAAGGACGAATACTAACGCCTCTACTAGGGTTTTCCTGCTCCAAACAGGAAAACAATTTTGGACCAACAACAAATTAGGTTGAATTATGAACATTACTTTTAAATCACTCTCGATGCTTGCCACGATATTTTTTTGTAGCGTGGCAATGGCCGATTTACCCACTGAAGAACGCGATGATGTTTCTGTCGCAGGCGATTTCGGTGATGTACCGATAGAGCTATCCGATGTTTCTGCGCAAGGTGACTTAGCAGAGCTACCGACAGATATCGCTGATATTTCAGCCCAAGGTGGAATGACTGAACTACCAACAGCCATCGCTGACGTCTCAGCGCAAGGGGGTTTGGCTAATATTCCTACAGAACTCGCCGATGTATCAGCTCAAAGCGGAATGGGTTCAGAGCTGGACAACGCGATGGAAACTTTATCAGAGTTCCCTAATCTGCACGAGTCAATGGATGACAGCGACGCTCACGTGTTAGACGGCCTTATGCTAACCGGGTCGGCAAATTTGCTTAAGTTAAAAGAGGTACAGCAGTAGTTCGCTGTCGTCGCGCCGAACCTTAGCTTTTCTCACTGATTTCCGGTGTGTGAGTAAAATATCTACAGGATCATTGCAGAGGCTCTATTTCACCGGAATTGGAGCCCCTGCGACCCTATGAGGCGTTTGCACAGCCATTTAATGGCTGTGCTTTTTTTCGACCCTTTACGATCTATTTACCAAACAAAGTCTTGTTTTTTCGTTTCGGAACAACGCGACAAATCACAACAATTTCGTAACGAATTTTTACAAATCAAAACGGTTCATAACGTATGCTAGATAAAATAATTGCAACCCTTTTTTCCCCGTATTCGTCAGTACTATTATGAAGAGTTTTTTGAAAATTTTCTCCCCGAATTCGCGCCAAGAGAAGTTTGAAGCTTTGTTACGACCACATATCGACGGTTTGTATAAACAGGCATATCACTACACTGGCAACAATTACGATGCTGATGACTTGTTGCAAGATGTACTTTTGAAGACTTTTCGAAAGCAGCAAGAGCTCAAACAAGTAAAAAACCTGCCCGCGTGGTTAAACCGCTGCATGTACTATCGCTTTGTGGATCGTCATCGAGCATATCGGCGACAACCAGAGTTTGAGGACGTCAACAATCATGAGTTAGAAGCACAATTGCCAAGTGAGTCTCTTTCTGAAGACCAGTACTTCAAGGTCCAATTACATCGCGGGCTGGAAAAATTAAGCTCCGAACAACGCGCGGTGATTAATCTCCACGATTTGAATGGCTATAGTTTACCGGAGATTAGCAGCATGATCGATATGCCTGTTGGTACACTAAAGTCACACTTGCACCGCGGTCGCAAACAGCTAGAAAAACGCCTAAGACTAACACCTGAAATGCTGGAAACAAGTCTAGCCCACCGAGGTTGATAAGATGAACTGTAAAACTATTGACGAATTTCTTTATAGTCGCAGCCTTGATGAACTTGATCTGCCTCACGATGGATTAATGTTGCACCATATAAAGCGCTGTGAAAATTGCCAAGACTCTTACAACAGTGTTAGGCACTATTTGAAAACATTAGAAAGAACTTCAACTTCGACATTGGCACCTGAACGTGTCGAGTTCTTTTTACGCACTGCACGTACAACACATCAACAATTGACAGCAGGCGAAAGATCGTCCCCCTCTTCCTGGCTCGGACAAGGTTTGGCCATTGCCTGCGGAATTCTCCTAGTATTTACGCTGGGTTTTTTCTCCCAGACGTCTCTACAGCCATCTTCGTCGGCCGATATCAAAGAAACCGTTTTCGCACAGCAAGTGCTAAACGCTTCAAACATATCTCTTATGATAGAGGTACCTGCAGATATGTTACAGGCTAACCTTGCTTTGGAGTTTCCCGATCAGCTTCGCTGGCGTGGCCTTGAAGAAATGCAACGCATCGAGTGGCCGGTGAACTTGGAAAAAGGCGTCAATGTACTAGAGCTACCCGTAACTTTAACCTCTCAGCTAGAGAACAAGAAACCCTTAATTATATCCGGCAGTTTGAAATATCAAAAAAGCACAAAGCATTTTCAACTACCCGTGAACATTACTACACAGCGACCGCATCCGCAGCAAACGAAAACTTTAATTTAGGTTATTAGTCCAATGAAGAGATTACTATTTTCATCCGTATTATTGAACGCACTGCTTTTCACATCCGTCGCCTCAATGGCAGAAATGAATAAAATTGATATGGATGATGTAAAAATAAAGCTGGTCGGAAGGGGTGATCTAGCTGTAAAAAAAATCACCGGTCCGGACAAAGCCTTATTGCGTTTGAAATTGGCGAAAGAGTTAAAGTCATCCCAAAAAACGCCTGAACTATTGCAGCCCGAGAATCTAGAAATAGACGAGATTAACGATACTCTAATCTCTACGGGACCTGGTGGCAATGATCTACCGGGACCCGATGATTTACCGGGACCCTCAGACGCTCCAGATCCCAACGGAATGGCAATAGAACTCGATCAATAACCCACACAAAATAACAGTTTCGTTCAACGATCAAGACTTCGACGATAAAGCATCTCATCGGTCGACCTATATAAGGAATGCCTACGCGTGTACAAATTCATTTTCGTATTTGGCCTCTATCTATCGTCTGCAGCTTTAGCAGACAGTCGATTCACCGAGGCGTCAGACGCCTTTACCAACGGGGATATCAGCAGAGCAATTGAGCTATTTTCCCACCTTGCGAAAACCGATGATAGTGCCGAAGTTATTTATAACTTGGCCATTTGTCATTTCAAACTCAAGCACTGGATCGAGGCCAGAGAGTTATTTTCTCAGCTGCAGGAAGCTAATCCCAGTGAAGATTTGATAAACTATAATCTCGCCATTACGGAGAAAAAACTCGGTAATTTCCAGGCAGCCAAAATTCATTTCGAGACAATGATTCAACACTCTGAAAACGACAGCATGATAGCCCTGGCACATCGCCAGCTTATAAGGATGGCCCGCAGTAACCCAGAGCGCGACAGCGATAAGCAAGGAAGCTGGATCCTAGGTACAAAGATTGAAACGGGGAACTACGATAATTTGTTGACTCCATCTCAAGAGCAAAACACCGGTACTAGCGACAATCTAATCGAGTCGCAGGCGTATTTTCGTTGGCAGACCAATGGCAATCGAATGAATAAATGGTTAGTCGATGGGATTTTGTATAGCTCAAAGTACGAAAAAACCACACGCTATGACGCTAATTTTGCCAAATTGGGTGTCCGAAAATATACGGAAATAATAGATGGGTATTGGTTCGCTGGGGTAAACTTTGACACAAGCCAACTTGATGATGAAGGTTATCTACAAAATATTAGTGCCGAGGTGGGGTTAATCCAACGTTTTAGAAAGCTGGGACATTGGGGCGTGAACTATCGCTTTCGTGAAGTAGACAGTTTAAATACTTTCTACGACCCGAATTCGGGCCATAGTGAACAACTAAAACTGACCATTGGCAGTCATATTGACAGCCATCATAGCTGGGAGTTGAATTATCGGTTCGAGCAGGATCGTCGCCAGGATGCTGAGTCACTGGCGAGTTATCGAAGCTTCTCACCTGATCGTCATAGCCTCTTAGGGACATGGTTATACGAACAACAACAATGGCGCTTGAATATGACACTGGAATATCGTGACAGCGAGTATCAAGACCACAACCTTTATCTCAGCGGTTTGCGAGTCAATCGCGACGACCAACGCTACAAAGCCAGCTTGCAGGCAAAGTGGAAATTCTCCAAAGAGTGGAATATCAATGCCAGCTTGAGCTATATGAACAATCAATCCAATATCGAAATTTACGACTACCAACAAAGACTAGTTAAACTTGGAATTGCCTGGGAATTTCGGTAAACAAGCGCAGTTCCATTTACGCTTACCCCTGTGGAGGCGTCGCCAATGAATCCAATGAATCGAATGAATAGAGGCAGCTATTATCTCCAACATAGGGAGCGCTATTTCACGCTTGTGAGAACAAACGCTTTAGGCTGATCGTTTTTGGGAAAGTCGGTAATTGAGTTAAAGTACTGGGCTTGATTTTATCGCTGTGAGTTATGTTTCGAACAGCTCTAGCAAACATAAATTCCAAGATTCCCTCCCTATTTTGGCCGACTATATTCCGATGTCGGCAAACGCTATTTAGATAGACTCAGCGATTGATCTCAGCTCGTCACCTTTTTACCTTTTTACCTTTTCAATAATTTTGAGACACTCGACTAACGCTCTCAGTAAAACTCTCGTTTACTAGAGAATCCCAGGGGTGAACTGTTACATGTATGACATCATGCAACTTATCTAGTTGAGCGACCAATTGTTTAGCTGCCCCATGACCATTGACAGTCAGAGTCATGTCAAAGCGTTCCCCCCGCTGCTCTGCCTGCATGCTTTCCAATATAAAACCCTTGACCCGAACAATACGTAACATGCGCTCGAGCACTCCCGGCATGGCATTCATTTGGCAGTTGATTCTATACATCGCAGTTCCCCTCTAACATATGTGTATTTGGTGCGCCAGGTGGAACCATTGGCCAAACTCCGGAGTCGCGTTCAATGACTATGTGCAATAGTGCCGGTCCGCGCTCCGCCAACAACCAATTCAAACCCGATTCGACACTGGAACTATCTTCGATTGTTTTTCCCGCAATACCAAACGCCCGAGCGATATCACTAAAGCAGGGATTGTCGTCTAAGTCAGTTTCACTATAGCGTTGCTGATAAAATAGATTCTGTTGTTGGCGGACCATCCCCAGATGAGCATTGTCTAGGACGATGATTTTTACCGGCAGGTCGTAGCGCTTTAACGTTGCCAGCTCTTGTATATTCATCATAAATGAACCGTCGCCGCAAACACTAATAACGGTGTTTTCCGGGAAACGGACCTGCGCGCCGATAGCGGCGGGCAGCCCATAACCCATAGTTCCCAAACCCCCACTGGACAGGTGTTTTTCCGGCCGCTCAAAATCCAGATATTGAGCAACCCACATCTGGTGCTGCCCAACGTCACAACTGACAATGGCGCCTGTCGAACAAAGATTCAAGCGAGCCAATACGTCGGGGCCATTGATTTTCTTACGCGACTTCATAGCCCTAAAGCCGTGCTGTCGATGCAAGCTAAGACAGCGGTTTCGCCAGACCGAAACATCGAGCTGTGCCAGCGAAGAGTCTGATAGGGCGGTTAGATTGTGCTTAAGTTGTCCCGACAAAAAAAGCTCGGCCCTCTTTAGTTTATTATGCTCGGACGGATCAATATCGAAATGGATAATGGTCGCGTTTGCAGCAAAAGAGTCCAGCTCACCGGTTGCACGATCGTCGAAACGGGCGCCTACTGCGATGAGTAAATCACACTCATCGACAGCGGTATTTGCCGCACGGGAGCCGTGCATTCCCACCAACCCCAGGTTACCAACACTATCGTGGCCAGCGTTACCCAGCCCATTGAGGGTTTCAACGCTGGGTATGCCGGTTATTTCACGAAAATTCCGGTATTCACCTAACGCTTTTCCAATGGATACGCCGCCGCCACTGTAGAGGAGCGGGCGCCTCGATCGGCCAATGACCTGCTTTACCTGCTGAATCAAATCTAACTGTGACTCGGTTTTTTCGTTTCCGTCGTCATGGTATTTCAGGGCAACAGGGCGACTTGAATGGAAGGAAGTGATTCCTTGCGATGATTCTTCAAGTGCAGGTATTTCGAAAGAAGCGGTCTGCACAGAAGATGATTTCACTGTCCCTAGTAACGCGTCTTTACTGATATCGATCCAAACAGGACCGGGACGGCCGCTTTGGGCTAAAGAAATTGCTTCCCCGACTGTTCTCAGAATGTCTTCCGAACGGGTCACAATATAGCTGTGTTTGGTAATACCGAAAGTCATACCTAAAACATCGACCTCCTGAAAAGCGTCTGTCCCGATCAAGGGCGCCGGCACCTGTCCCGTAATGACCAGCATCGGAACGGAGTCCATAGCTGCATTAGCTACACCAGTTATCAAATTGGTCGCGCCAGGTCCCGAGGTGGCAATGGCCACCCCAATATTCCCGGAGGCTCGAGCATAACCATCTGCAGCCAACGCGCAGGCTTGTTCGTGACGGCACAGGTAATGCTGAATGGGCGAATCCGGTAATGCGTCATAGAGTGGCATAATACACCCTCCCGGGTAGCCGAAGACCTGTGATATCCCAGCCGACTCCATCATTTTTAACAGGGCATGCGCCCCCGTAATATTCATTTTTTTCTCCAGACAAAAAAAAACCCCCGAACTTTCGATCGGGGGTTTTGATGTTAATTTGGTTTATTTTAAGTTAACCAGAATTCCACAAGCCCGCCCCCGTTTGGTGTACGACCACCAACAGGACCACGAGGCTAATAAGTTGTTTCAGGTTAAACATGTTTTTCTCAAATTCGTATTTCGTGCTGGAAGCTTAATCTCGGACTCCGAGAAAAGCAAGTATGAAAAGCTAAAGTCGGCAGATATATCGGCTAACAAACTGACTAACAATTTCAAATGGAAGCTGAAACCGAATTAACAGTAAACACTGTTAGTTCCAACCATCGAGACAAACTGCAGGAAATACTTATTCTGTAATTGTTGCCTCGCCATTTTTAATGGTCTTATTTTTATTTTGGCTACTTTCCCACTAACGCCGAACTGCTTGGGTCGCATCTCTTATCGCTTTAAACTCAGAACCAGGTTTCCACTCAGGCCAGCGAGTAGAGCTACCCAAATCCTGAATTATCCATTGAAAGAGCTCGATATCCTGAACCGCGCCACGCAAATCCATGTCGGCACTCCACTCATCACAAGTCTGGTGATAACAGCTGCTGATAAAATCCCTTATCCACTGGTCACCCGCTTCTCGCCCACCTTCAACCAGATCGGCTCCCCCTGCGATGCCCATTAACAACAATACAGGCACACCGACTCGAGCCATAGAAAAATGATCTGCTCGAAAAAACAAGCCATTCTCGGGTAAGCTTTCGGGAGTGACGAACCTACCTTGTGTAGCGGCTGCGCGCGATAAGTCGTCCTCAAGTTCACTTTGGCCCTCTCCGATTAAAATGACATCGCGGGCGGGCCCCGCCGTTTGTAAAATATCTAAAGTGAGGTTAGCGACTGTTTTTTCTGGAGGGTATAGTGGATTTTTTGCATAGGCTGAAGAACCCAACAAACCACTTTCCTCGGCAGTCCATACGGCGAATACCACACTGCGAGCTAGCGGTTCCTGTTCTTTTAATACTCGGGCAAGCTCTAGAACTCCAGCAGTACCGAGTGCATCATCATTAGCGCCCGGCCTTACAACTCGCCCCTGTGCATCTGGTTTGCCAATCCCGTACGCATCCCAGTGAGAAGACACCATAATCGTCTCATCCACTTTCCGGGCACCAGGCAGCAGCGCTAATACATTTTGGCTTTGAATCGACTCGACTTTGTTTACAAGTTTTGTACTAAAACTAACACCCTTGAGCTCAAACGCTTCGAAACTCTCCTTCCGGGCCAAGCGACGTTGTTCCGTGAGATCCAGTCCCGCCATTGAAAATAATTTCGCCGCCGCATTATTATGCAGCCACCCTTGCAACTTGACGGGCGAATCAGAACCCTCTGACACAGCGATCGAATAGTTTTCGCCCGGCGACGACGATGCAACATTCCAGCCGTAACCAGCGGCTTTATCTTCGTGAATGACCAATGCCGCTATTGCTCCGCGCCTGGCCGCTTCTTCAAATTTGTAGGTCCAGCGGCCATAATAGGTCATTCGACGATTGCCGAAACGCCCTGCCACTTTCTCATCGGGCTTCGCGGCGAAATCTGGATCATTGACAAGAAATACGGCAACTTTATTCTTTAGATCCATATCACCAAAATCATCCCAGTTTCGTTCCGGCGCGCTAGCGCCAAATCCAACAAATACAACAGGAGCCTGATCGATACGTATCTCATTGAGAGAAGACGTGCTACTCATCTCCACATCCACCGTTTGAACAAGCGGCATGTATTCCATTCTTGACTTAAATCCAGCAGAAAAAGGTGCTTGGATTTGTGTATGCCTGAGCGGTACAGATTGAGTCCATTTCCCGTCTTCTCCGCCGGGAGAAAGTCCAAACTGTTTAAATTGCTCAATAAGATACTCAACAGTTTTAACTTCACCGGCGGTACCGGGCGCCCTACCCTCGAATTCATCGGAGGCCAGAATGCGAACGGTATTTGAGATTCTGGCAGCCTCTATCGATGCAGCCGAAACTGTTGTTATCTGCAGCAATAGCGTTAAACCCAGTGATAATATTGCAGTGACTGTCTTAACCATAATAATTGCCCTAATAGACTAATGCGCAGAAGTATAACTTAATTTATATTTTTCGTAAGAACTAGGCGTTATTGGATATCCGCGAATACGTAACGACTGATTTTCCTGCAGGCAGTGTTTACACTCCGTCGGAAACGACTCAGGGCCTAGAAGCAACAAACTTTATAGCACGCGACAAATACGTTAGTAAGGCAAAAACCTGTTTCAGTTTTTCCCATATCAATCGTGGCATATTATTGTCGATTCAATCCCATCTTTATTTGACTACTGAGCTATGAAATTAAGACACCGGGCTTCTTGGCCAACATACTAAACTCTTTTCTTAGCCAGATTACGGAAAACACCCTGTACCTAAGCTCACTCACCTACGCGCTCTCTATTGCGCGACTTGCTTTATCAAATTGTGTCAACAGCCGGGATCGCAAGTTTAGAAACGATTGAACACTCGTCCTTTTCCTGTAACTCGAAAGACAAAAAAGCTCCATTTCATATCGCTGTTCACGAGTTTTTAACGTTAGTGAAATCACCGAGGCCGGGAGATTGTGCTCGCAATGCTCGAACTCATTATATTAAGGAAATGAGCAGCCAGTAGATATATACTACGTCGATTAATCACTGTCAGTTCTTTCATGGAATCAATATGCGCGCTGTAATTTGTAAAGAATTTAATTCTCCCGATCAACTCACCGTCGGTGAAATAGAAACCCCGACTCCAAAACCCAATGAGGTTTTAGTGTCGATAAAAGCCACGGGGCTTGGTTATGTCGATGCTCTAACCGTTGCTGGCTTGTATCAAATCAAACCAAACTTACCGTTTATCCCAGGCAATGAAATATCCGGTGTTATTGCGTCGATAGGAAGTGAAGTCTCAGGCTTAACCGTGGGCCAAAGAATACTGGCAATGCCTTCCTATGGGGGCTTAGCTGAAATGGCTTGTATACCCGCCGAAAAGTGCATAGCTATTCCCGATGCCTTAAGCCATGAAGGTGCGGCCGGTTTTCAGGTCAACTACTGCACCGCGTATCACGGTTTGCTGTATTGCGGTAATCTCAAAGCGGGCGAGACCCTACTGATATTGGGCGCAGCCGGTGGTGTTGGCGTAGCGGCGATTGATGTAGCAAAAGCAGTAGGTGCCACGGTTATTGCGGCCGCCTCGACAGAAGAGAAACGTCAAAGCTGTCTCGAACTCGGTGCCGATTATGTGCTGGATTACAGTAAGGAAGACTGGCGCGGCGATTTAAAAGAGCTTCTCGACGGTAAACCACTGAATGTTGTTTACGACCCGGTAGGCGGCGATTATTCGAACCCGGCTCTGCGGTCACTCGGTCCCGACGGGCGTTTTTTGGTGGTCGGTTTTGCGGGCGGCGGCATTGCATCCATCCCACTCAACCTAACCTTGTTAAAAAGGTGCTCTATTGTCGGAGTCAACTGGGGAGGTTACGTAAGCGCTAATCCTACCGAGGCGCTACCGGTCATGCAAAAGTTAATGAAATGGATTGAAGAAGGCAAACTTAATCCCGCAGCGGGACAAAGTTTTCCGTTGGACAACGCTGGAGATGCGATGATGAAGATGCTGAACAGAGAAGCCGTGGGGAAAATTGTTGTCAGTCAGTGACATCAAACCCGATCGCAATCGGTTGCCGCCCTGAAAAAAACTGATTGCAAACAACTCAAAAGCTAAGCCATGAACTACAGTATATGTTGCGCGTAGCAATCGCGGGACAAAACAATTACGCTACGGTTCTCCGGCCAACACAACGGAACATTGAAGGCGATTATAAGGCCCGCAATACTCGTAACTGACAATAATAACTAACAATATTAGTAACGAACAATGGCAAAAGCATGAAGAGTGACAAACAGCCGGCAGACGACGTGTTCAGCTACGACGAGTTGCCCTATGGAGGAAATACTCACGCCTCAACACACCCGCGGCGTATCGGCGCAATCGCGCGACTATTTGGGATTGAACCGGTAGACCTTCAACACGCTCGGGTGCTCGAGATCGGTTGTGGGCTAGGCGACGATTTACTTCCCCTCGCTGCAGCCTATCCAGAGGCTGACTTCATTGGTATCGATCTGGGTCGACGGCATGTGGATGTTGCAAACGGTCTGGCCAGGGAGCGCGGACTGGCGAATGTGAATTTTCGACAGATGGACATCACCGCCATGGACCCAAACCTCGGGCGCTTCGACTATGTCATCGCCCATGGCGTTTTCTCCTGGGTGCCGCCACCGGTCGCCCAGGCGCTTCTACGGATCTGTGAATCACTGCTGACCGATCGCGGCCTCGTTTACATTAGTTACAACACTTATCCGGATTGGGAGCAAATGGGCAAGGTACGGGACGCCATGCGAGCCCATGTCGCAGGCCTGCCATCGCCTTTGGCGCAAGTCGAAGCAACGCGGCGCTTTGTGGCGAAAGAAGTCCTTGCCAAGAGGCCCGACACTTCTAAAAACCAATCCTATGACACGGCCATTCGGCGTGTCGCGGCGCGAGTCGAGCACGCCTCTGACTCGTACGTATTCCACGAATTCCTGTGCGAACACAATCATCCAATCTGGTTTGCCGATTTCGTTGCTAATGCGAGCGACCATGGTCTGCGATATGTGGGCGACACCGACCGGACCGCGATGTGGGGCGATGGAGATGGCGCCACGTCAAACCGCATTGAACGAGAGCAAGCGCTGGACCGTGCCCTTGGCCGAGGTTTTAGGAGTTCGGTACTCTGTAAAAACCCACTAGAACCGACGAGCGAAGCCCTGCCTGAGAGCCTTCTCAATACTTGTTTGTCAACCCAAATGCTGGATCGAGGTGAGGGACAATTTGGGACGTCGGATGCGGTGCAAGTAACCGTGACCGGGACTGGAATCGTCAAAGCCTTGCGGGACATCACAAAAGCGCAGGGGCGCCCTATTCCTTTCGCGAGTGAATGGCTGCAAGATAATGAATCGCAATCGGTATGTGACGATCTGCTCAATTTAATCAAGGTCGGCCTAATCGATGTCGGCGAACCGGGCGGTCCAGGGGCCACGCAAATTGAAGAGCGTCCCGTCGCCTTCGAGATCGCTCGCGCGCTTGCGGCAGAGGGGCGCGACCTCGTCGTTGGCCTCGGGCACCGCGCCACGACACTCGACTCGATCGGTCAATTTATACTGCCGCGTCTGGACGGCACTCGAGACCGAAATGCGCTCGCCCGCCAGGTGCTTGCGGCGATGAGAAGAGGAGAACTTCCAGCACTCGCACCCGGAACCAAGAAGGCAGATGCTCAGAAGCAGGTTCTTACGGATATCGAATCGTGGCTCGAGCGCACGTTAGCTAGCGAGCTACTAGTCAGCAGTTTCAAGCATAACTAATGTTTACACCTTTCGGTAAGACTCGCGTTCTTGAATCCATTCCATAAGAAAATTAGCAAACAATAAGAAACGTTCAAGCCACCTACAGATATTCACATTGTCAGTTTTCAACGCTTATTCATTGACTTCAGCACACACCAATCACTCAGTTTTCGTTCCCTGCTATTAGGCTCGATCCATGAGCCCACTGTACTTATCCCGATCAGAAATGGCTTCATCAACCACCAATCGAGGTTTTAATTTTTTCAATGAATCAGTCTAGAGAGCTTATTTGTATGAAGGAAGAGATTATGATTATTGTTGACTAGCATAAATAATGAGAATATATTTGCACGCCTGCATATTTATGGCCATTCAACGACTCTCGAATTCGATGGTGTCCGCCGACAAATTGGCCAAGCAATCGAGGACTCATAGAATGTTAGCAGCGAAAACCTCGTAAGTCCGTAACCCACCAAAAGCAGCTTTGAATCCTCACGGATCATTGAACGTTTAAGTCATTCATTCAGGAGTAAAACGCCATCAGTATTTTATCTGCAAAGGAGAAATGGACCTACGCGATTGGCAACATGCCGTTCTCGGTGAAAGACGCGGCATTCATCAACTTTGTGGTATTTTACTACACCCAGATACAGGGCTTAAGCGGCACATTGACCGGGCTAGCGATGTTCCTGGCCTTGTCCTGGGATGCAATATCAGACCCGGTAGTTGGTAGCTGGTCTGATAATTTTCGCTCCCGCTGGGGACGGCGGCACCCGCTGTTGGTCGCCGGTGGCCTGCCCACTGCGCTGCTGTTTCTGGCGCTTTTTTCCCCACCCGAGCAAATGGGACAAATGGGGATCTTCATCTGGTTGCTAGGGGTTTCTATTCTTCTTCGCACCTTTTTAACAATATATTTCATTCCGTATAGTGCATTGGGTGCCGAGCTGTCGACCGATTACGACGAGCGAACCGTTATCGCCAAGGCTCGGGTCACCATGGGCTGGCTTGCGGGTATGGCATTGCCGGCGATCGCGTTTTTGGTTTTCTTTGGACCACAAGACGGTGTTGACGGCCGGTTGGTTGCCGACAACTACTGGAACTACGGCTTACTTTCAGCACTCGTAGCGGGCGCAACAGCCGTCGTTTGTATTGTGGGTACAAGCAGTGTTATTCCGAGGCTACCGAAGCCCAGCGCCGCACGAAAATTTTCCTGGTGCGATCCAATTAACGATTTGCGACTCGTGTTTGAAAACCGCAACTTCAGAATTTCGATGGGAGCCAATTTGGCTTTCGGCATGAGTGCCGGCGTGTACACAACACTTTCTTTGTATCTCGGAACTTACTTTTGGGAGTTTAGCGCCGACCAACTGGCAGGAATGATTATTCCGACAGCGGTTGCAACTCTCGCCGCATTTGCATTACTGCATCGTCTGGGAAAACGCTTCGACAAGTCCCATTTACTTGCTGCTTCCAGCTTAGCATTAGCGATCAACGGATTGTGGTTTCTCGGTAGTCGCCTGCTGGGTTTTCTGCCTGATAATGGTCACCCGATAATTTATCCGCTACTTTTACTAAACTCGGGAATCGGTGTTTTTATGATTGTCAGCATGCAGGTTTTAGGGGCCTCTCTAGCGGCGGATATACTCGATGAGCAAGAAGTGGCAACCGGTAAGCGCCAGGAAGGCGTGGTATTTGCGGCGAGCGCTTTTGTGCAAAAAGCGACAACGGGAGTGGGAACACTACTAGCGGGCATTGTCATCGATTTGGCTGGATTAAAGCCAGGCTCGGTACCAGGCAGCGTCGATCCAAATATTCTACAATCATTGGGTTGGTTTACCCTCGTGATGACGGTTAGCCTTGCCTTGATCGCATTCCTTTTCTATACCCGTCTACGTCTCGGGCGCGAAAATCATGCTCAGCTGAGAGAGCAACTCGCGACGATGGCAAGTGCTAGCCAATAAACCCAAGACGACGATCACTAACACTGAAACTTTAGGATAAAAAAGTGTCTGCGCTGCAGGTCGTGTCCATACCCAGGAACTACCGGCTTTTCAACGTGAGTTGTATTCCGGCTGGATCGCCGGCCGCACAGCGGCAACCGACGGTATCTGACCGGTTCGAGGCTTACAACAGATCCGGCGCAATTGCGTTCACGACAGCCTTTTCAGACTCAAGCCGTTTCACGACCAGCGGCGCCGCAAAGGCCCGGTCGAGGTAGTTGCGTAACTTTGGCGCCACTGCGCTATCCACATCGAAGCCGCCATATCGAGCCTGAATGAAACAGGTGGTCACGGCGATGTCGGCAATACTGAGACTGTCTCCTACCAGATAACCTGATTCCGGGGTCACCGACTCGAGATAGTCGAGGCACTGCGGCATACCCTCTGTGAGAATGCTCTGCACCACCTCCTCGTCAGTGGGCTCATTAAAGAACTTGGGATTAATCAGCCGCTGCCGAAACAGCCCGGCGCAATTCTCTATAAGCTTCGAGTCGGCGTATTCCTCCAGCCAGCAGGCGGTCGCTTCGAGCTTCGGATCCTCCGGATAGAGACTCTTTTCAGGCGCAATTCGATCGAGATACCGGCTGATCACGCTGGTATCCGGCAGGATGAATCCATCGTGGTCCAGAACGGGGACCTTCCCCAGCGGACTGATGGCGCGAAACTCGGGGGATTCGTCGGCAGGAAAAGTCGGTATGTTTTCGTATTCAAGTTCTTTGTAGTCGAGCACCAGCAACACTTTGCGGGCAAACGGTGAGAGAGGCATGCCATATAGCTTAATCATTGTCTTTCCTTTTGTCGGTCACGGTTACTTGTGAAATTAACTAGGCTGTCAATATGTTATCCTTCCAAGGATTTATCTCGACAGTGTCAGTTCAAGCAGGGTCGCCTGCATTGGCTAACCCAGCGCATCAAACATGTTATAACAATCCAAATGCCGACATCAAACTGCGAGTGCTCAACATCAGCGTGATCAAAAGTACTGCTGCACCGAGAACGTTCTGCAGCGAATTGTTACGATAATCACCCAATTTTTCAGTATTCATTAGCCATAATAAAAATACAGTAACGACCGGCAGTAGGATGCCATTCGCAATTTGGGCGAACAAGATTATATTGATAGGGCGATATCCAAGACTAGAAACAATAACACCAATAATTAATATGCTCGCCCAGATCGATTTAAACTGAATCGAATCTAGCTTCTTATTTAGATCCATAATTCCACTCAATGCATATGCGGCAGCTAACGGTGCTGTAACAGCAGAAGATATACCAGCAGCAAATAGACCACTAGCCATCAAGGTTTTCGCCATGTCACCGGCAATGGGCTGCAGTGCAGGGGCCAAATCAGCGACGCTTGTTGGCACAAATGGCTTTCCAAAAAAGGCAGTAGCTGCGGTAGATACGATAGCGATAGAAATAAGACCGCCGAGCGGAATGGAAAACAATAAGTCCTTGCGGGCCTCGGGCAATTGATCTGCTGATTGCCATTTTTGACTCGCACTCGCTGAATGCATAAACAGATTATAGGGAACGACCGTTGTTCCAATCAGTGCGATTACCGTTAGGCTCGCACCCCCAGGGATCCTTGGAACCAGTAAACCTGAAAACAACTGTGAGAAATCGGGCCTCGCAATCACCATTGTCAGTAAAAAGGCGATACTCATAAAAACCACCAAAACAATGAGAGCCTTTTCTATCACTTTGTAGCTGCCGGTCCACAACAACAAGAATGCGATTGCGCCAATAATCAACGGCCACAAAACGGCTGACTCCATTCCAAACATACTGTCGAATTCTATTAAACTGGCCAGCCCCAGACTCGCACCGGATATGTTACCGCTTTGATAGGCACCGTTGCCAACGACTATTGCACTGACGACCAATACGATAGCAGCCGCTCTTAAAACCGGCTGCTTAAACGTACTTCGAATATTTTCGCCCAAGCCCTGCTGAGTCACGACGCCAAGCCGAGCGGCCATTTCCTGTAAAATAATGGTAGCGATGATGGCAAACAAAAGTGCCCAGAGTAAACTGAAGCCGTAATTTGCTCCTGCCAACGATGCCGTAATTACTGTTCCTGGACCAATAAAGGCGGCGGTTACTAAAACGGCTGGACCAATTTTTGGAATCTTCATCAGAGTCAATTGCCTTATTATTGTTAAAAATTATCTGGTGCACAATACAGGTTCGCTGTTGCGGCGAGTGCTTGCGCCGCCTCAAAAATACCCACTCAGCGACTACTCATAGATATTGCCACCTTAGGTGGTGCCGCAGGTCTGTTGGACCCTAGGCTAAAAGCATAATCAAATTAACTCGGGCCTGTTCTGCCGGAGCATTTTCTCTGAACTTAAGAGACAGGTAGATACTCCGCTGAACTTCGATCGGTGAAAATATACTGCTCATCGTAAAATAACCGAACCAAGCGATTTGATCATACAATGTAATAACGCGACGTGGCCATCTAGTTACAATCCTTTCGATTTATTTCGAAATTTTTCGCTCAAATTCCATACTAATCAGTGTCGTACACACTATAGCGCGACCACGTTGATTTCTGTAAGCATGTAACATATATATACAAGTAAGCGAAATTACGGACATTCGTTTTAACACTTAACTCTTAATGAATCCTATTTACTCGCGCACGAAAAAATCGAGGTCAATGAGATCTCTATTCGAATAAGAATAAAAATCACATAAGATATACCTCACAAACTAGAATAGTTAAGTATCATAACTATTAGCGAACAATGCAAAGGGCTACACATTTTATGACTAAACTCACCTGTCTATTGTCGGGAATGAAAAGGCTTTGTATTTTATTTTTACTGCTGGGCTTCACTACAAATTTTTCGATCGCCGAACAAAATAGCGGAGAATTTGAAGACATTAGCGAAAACTCTCTTGTTGGTAGATTGTGGCTTCCCGATTCACTTAATTCTAACCCAGCTATTCTTCTATTGGGCGGTTCGGGAGGAGGATATGAAAACCAAGATGCCCAATGGCTTTCTGCAGCTGGTTTCGTTGTGTTTAATGTCCGATATTTTGGGGGACAAGGACTACCTGCCAATTTGGTAAAAATACCCATCGAGTATTTCAACACAGCGATCCACTGGCTGAATAATCATCCGTCGGTGACACCCGGAAAAACCGGAGTATTTGGCCATTCCAGAGGAACGGAAGCTGCGATATTGACGTCACACTATAATCCCTTAGTCGAAGCGGTAGTCTTACGCTCTCCTAGTGCAGTGGTTTGGTCTGGCCCCGGTTGGCAAGGTTACAACGAGTCGGCCTGGACATGGAAAAACACCCCTCTTCCGTTTCTAAATATGGGCATACGGGACGGAGCAGTGTGGTTATCAAAGATACTATTAGAAAAAAAACTGATTAAAACCAGGCCCATGTTCGAAAACGCCTTGCACGACCTGGACTCTATTGATCAAACTCGGCTACCCGTCGACGAAATAGACGCTCATCTTTTATTGATTTCAGGCTCTGACGACCAACAATGGCCAAGCGCCCCTATGGCAGACATTCTTGTAAACACTGTAAAAGATTCAAACTCTACATTTAGTGTCAACAATGTCGTATTTGAAAATGCCGGCCATCGACCAGGATATTTGTCGCAGCCAGATGATACGTTTGCGAATGGTGGGACAGTTGAGGGGAATGTCATCGCCCACAAACAAACGAAAATATTAGTTAAAGAATTTTTTGACAACAAACTAAGATAAAAACATACATTGTCCGGAGGTTTATTGCCTTCGCGAGGGAAATCATCTGGACGGAGATAGAATTCGCGCGATCGTTATGTAGTTTTCGTTTTTTCGAAGTTAAGTATTTCTTCGAAACCAAGCGTCCGAGGTAACAGGCAATAGGCGTCAAGCAATACAGTTATCGCAGCTCTAGCGACTTGACACTTTCTGACGGTATTCTTGTGGGGCATATCCCGTCATCCGTTTGAAACTGCGATCAAAGGCACTCGTCTCGGAGAATCCAAGATGGAGCGCAATTTCAATAATGGAGGAATCAGATTCAATTAAGGCACTTTTCGCCATCTCCTGTATGACATTCTGTTTTATTTGACGAAAACTTGTTCCCAATTCCGTTAAGTGTCGGGTCATCGAACGTTTTGATAACAGTACATGGCGTGCGGCATATTCAGCATTACAATTGACTGTACTTAAGGTGGTGGCAATAAACGAACGCAATTGGCTAACCAAATAGTGATGCCTCTGGGCATTGTCGATAATACTTTGCACTTGTTCTCTGAGAGAGGACAATAGCAGAGGATTGGATTCACTGATTGGCGTATCCAGAATTTTAGTCTCAATAGTAAAACTGGTCACGGCTTGTTCAAAAGAAACATGATCACCAAACAGTTCTTTGTGAATGTCAGTATTCGCTGGTTCTAAATGTGAAAAACTGACTTTTCGTGGACACCACTGCCGGCCAGTATGCATCCGAATAAAGTGGGTGAGCAAGGCGAGCGTATACTCGTTATCGTGGCGACTATCCGCAACCGTCGGTAAAAGTATTCGGTATTCTAACTGACTGGTTACCGGCCCCTCAATAAATTTAAATCCCATGCAATTGCAAAATAACAAGCCAAATTGTTGCAGTGATTGAAAATGTTCCCGCAAGGTTTCGGAGTGACGTATGAAAACACCCACTGTGCCAAAAGCATCATTAGGTGTTTGTTTCGCTAGGTTCAGGCCAAAATCCGGATCACCGAGTCGCAACGCGGCCCAGTTAAGCAATGTTAAGTACTGGGGTAAATTCAAGTTATACAAGGCACTTATCCGCGAGTCGGTCGGCAGCGAAACGGACTCGAGAACTTCTGCGAGGGAAATACCGCCGTTGGCTAACAAATACTCTGCCAACCAACGAGTAAGCACAGAAGTGGTGTGGGCCTTTAGTCTCATTTTTCTATTTCCAAATCTCTAAATACAAATTCCCAATCCATTGTTTCCAAACCCGTGTATTCAAAGCTGTCTATTCAAAGCCGTGCTTTCAAAGCCGTGTATTCAAACCAGTGCTTCCAATCCATTTTTCCAAAACATCGTATTCAAACCAGCGCCTGTATTGCAGATTCTAAATTCTGCCCGAGTAGCCTCAGCCTCATCAGATTGGCCTAAAGTGTCAACCCGTTGGCGTAAAAAGTCAATCGCTCGACGCTGTCGTCCCATATATTAGCTCCTCTGGCACGCGTCCACTTCCACGAACCAACGTAGGTAAAAACTGATGATTGAATACGACGAGCTGTTTACCGCCACCAGCAACAAAATACCAAACTCAAATCGATTGCTGGAACGTGCTAAGGACAAACTCCTTTCGTCCATGGTTACCGGCCCCTATCGATTTCCTGCAAATGTCATATTTGTAGACCACGCTAAGGGTTCGAAAATATGGGATGTCGACGGCAATGAATATCTGGATATGACGATGGGATACGGCCCGCTCATCCTTGGTCATGCCCCGGACGTGACCGTAGACGCGGTCCAAAAAGCGGTATGCAATGGCACTACCTATGCCATTGCTAACGAGCACGAAGTTTTGATGGCTGAAGAAATGTGTGAAGCCATTCCCTGTGCCGAAAGAGTTGCATTTTGCAACTCGGGCACCGAAGCCACCATGATGGCGATTAAAATCGCCCGCGCCACAACGGGACGGTCGACAATCGCCACATTCGAAGGCGGTTATCACGGCGTGCATGACTATGCGCTTGTCGGCAGCCCCATCTCATCCGGTACCGGTCCGGCTCACGCCCCCGAGGCAAGTACTGACTGCAACGGCATTCCAGAAAACATCACAGAAAACATTCTAAAACTTGCCTATAACTGTGATGAAAGTATCGAACGTATTCGGCAATTTAAAGATGACCTGGCAGTTGTCATCATCGAGCCAGTGCCCAGCGGTTACCCGGTCAACATGCAGAGATTTCTGCAACAGTTAAGAGAAGTCACCAGCGAGTGCGGCATATTATTAATGTTTGATGAAGTCATCTCCGGATTTCGCTGTGGCTACGGTGGCGGGCAGGAAAAATATGACATTCTTCCGGACCTGGCCACTTATGGAAAAATCATGGGTGGTGGGTTTCCCGCCGGAGCCGTGGCAGGTTCTGCCGCAGCGATGAGCTCCTATATTTCTTCCGGAGAGATTGCACAAGACGCCAACGAACGAAAAGTTTTCGCCGTCGGTACGTTCAGCGGAAACCCGATCACAATGCAGGCGGGCGCGGCGGTATTAAAATTTTTGCGAGACAACCCGGACAGTTACCGCAAGATGGACGAGCTTACCGCCTGGGCCAAACAGGAACTAAACCAGTGGGCCGAAGATAACGGTATCGCAGCAAATATGATCGGAGAAAATTCCTGGTTTATACCCTACCTCGGAGATAAACCGTTCACCCATTACCGCGATGGCAAAGATAACGCCCATACGCTCCGAAACGTGGTTTACAGCAACTATATGCGCCACTATGGCGTTTACATACCGGATCTCCACACGATCTTTTTCTCAACCGCACACGACCAGGCAGATGCTGAAAAATTTGTAGAGACCAGTAAAAAGGTATTATTGATCATGAAGGAACAAGACATGTTTTAGTGTACGCAATGAAGCCTTTGCCAACGCGCAAGCCATAATCAGACAGCTATGGAAGAGTGTTAGTAAAGGCTAGGAGAACTCAGGAATCACGCATTGTTAAGTGTGAGTCGACAAACAAAAACCTCTTTAAGGGAAACCACTATACCTCACCATAGAATCTAGCGCGGGCTAACTCGTCACTGGGGGATTCCGGTCCCAGACCAACCACATCCGGCATTCGGCTTGGGTCCTTCATGATTCGACTCATTGCCTTACTGCGGCGGCTATCAGCCTCTGCTCCAAGGCTGAGAAAGACTTCCGTCATCCATTGCTCGATACGATGGATCGCGCCAAAATAGCTATCGTGCTGTACCGCGTATTCATGACCGGCAGCTGCCCAGTCATCGCCGGCCAATAAATGTTCGGCCAAAACGCGTGCGTCTCTCAACCCCAACGACATGCCGCAGCCCCAGATGGGATCACTCGTAGCCGCCGCGTCGCCAATCAAGGCAATATTGTTTTTAAACGGATGATCCACCCAGTTAGGTGCTGATTCGAAAGTCGCCAACGGTCCGTTGATGGAAATATTACGATACCATTCTTCCGGCATTCCCGCTCCGGTGCACGCAGAGAGAAAGTCGGGGACTTTTTTTGAACCACTTAAGGCAACGGATGATTCGCTGATATTTTGTGCAAAATAGGTACGGTACTGGTTATTTCCGATGGGAAAGGTCGACGTCATCTGTCCTCTTGCCGAATCGACAATGAAATGTGCCGAGTCTTCTTTAAGATCGAGTCCCTCTATAAGAAGACCTGAAAAATACATTGAACTATGGTCGGATTCAGAACCAAAACCGCCCCACTGTCGGACATTACTCTGGCGACCATCGGCACCGACGACAAGACGGCCCTCGTAGTTGACCTCTCGACTTCCAACACTTACTGTAACTGTTAACTGCCCATGATTTTGAACATTCGTAACCTTCGCAGCTGTTTTAACCTCAGCACCAGCCTTCGATGCAGCGTTCAATAACGCTTCCTGCATTTCTGGATGATAGAAACCCATGGCGGCGTTACCACTGGCGCTGGATGAAGGAAGATCACGGCAACTAATTAGTTGTCCTTCGTTTGTGTACTTACTCCAGCCACTGACTTCTGTGCCACAACTGTCTAACAGCAGTGAATGTATATCCAACAATTTTGCCTCGGCAACACCCCAAGGCATGAGCACCTCACCCCTGACTCGATCGCGAAATTCGGCTGCCCGCTCGAGTATCAATACCGAGCGTCCATTCCTGGCCATGGTAATCCCCAGTGCGGAACCGGCGAGACCGCCGCCTACAATTATAAGATCGTAAATCAATGCTCTATCCTTTTTTTTCTTGGTTCAGTTAGGGCTAGATTCAAAGTGGTCGCGACGAAACCAATAGACACGCAGGAATGATGCTAACTAGTGCCTATCCATAAACTAACAAGCTCAGTCATTGCGAGCGTTAGCGCGGCAATCTCATCCAGCATTGGC
>ENA-OSET01000655-OSET01000655.1-sediment-metagenome-genome-assembly--contig:-NODE-655-length-38122-cov-12.857353_pt1 | contig 38122 bp, 32 predicted proteins | sample MGYA00237882_ERZ534229 | MGnify/ENA primary metagenome ERZ534229 (study PRJEB26408, sample SAMN06266212) | sediment metagenome | isolation source: Hudson Canyon methane seep mesocosm | place... | reverse complement strand
GATTTGTTTGCCACTAACCTTGATAAAGAAACACTGATTAAATACATCGATCGTGTTTTAACTTTCTATGTTCAAACTGCTGACAGAATGCAGCGTACTTCGGTATGGATGGAAAACATGGAAGGCGGCTTAGATTATTTGAAATCAGTAGTCATTGATGACAAATTAGATATTTGTGACAAATTAGAAAATCAAATGCAGCGTGTTGTTGATACATACCAGTGTGAGTGGAAAACGACTATTGCAGATGAAAACAAACTAAAGCGTTTCCGTACTTTTGTTAATAGTGAAAAAACAGATGAAAATATTATCTTTGTTGAAGAGCGAGGTCAAATTCGCCCTGCAAATGTCGAAGAACGTCAGCTAGCACTAGCGGAGGAAGCATAATGAGTCAGTGGGTAGATGTATGTAGTATAAATGATTTAGTTGCAGACTCTGGTGTGTGTGCTTTAATTGAAGAAACGCAAGTGGCCATCTTTTATATGCCTCAAGATAATGAGATCTTTGCCATTAATAACTATGACCCGTTTGGTAAAGTCCATGTGCTTTCTCGTGGTTTAATCGGTGATATTAAAGGTGTTCCAATGGTGTCATCACCTTTATATAAACAACACTTTAATCTTAAGACCGGTGTTTGTTTCGAAGATGAAACGGTGAGTGTAGAGGCTTATGCTATCCGAATTACTGGTGACCGAGTCGAAGTTAACATCCATACTATTACCTCAGGGGAAGCAGCATAATGACACTTAATTATTACATTGCAGATGTTTTTACCAATGAATTGTTTTCTGGTGCTCAGATTGCCGTTTTTCCTCAAGCAGATAACTTAAATCCTGTTCAGATGGAAACTATTGCAAAAGAAATGAATTTGTCTGAAACGGTCTTTGTTTCAAACCCAAATAAAGATCAATCTAGCCGTAGAATGCGTATATTTTCACCATTAGGTGAAGTTGACTTTGCTGGTCATCCAATTATTGCTACCGCCTTTGTTTTAGGTGAAAGCGGTGATATCACATTAACAGATGACATTACACCACTCACGTTTACTCAAAATGTGGGCGATATTGATGTTAATATTTCTGCAACGGCTGGTAAGGTTAAATTTGTACAGTTTGCACGTAAAGTTTCATCAGTGATAGATAGGTTTACACCGACAGTTGCTGAGGTTGCTGATTTATTATCAATTAGCCCTGATGAAATTGATCATAAGAAATATTCAGTTCGATTGGCTTCTTGTGGCTTCCCCTATTTGATAGTGCCAGTGTGGAGTTATGAGTCAGTCAGAAAAGCAAAATTCAATTTCAATTCATGGAGTTTGTCTGCTGCACCACAAACAGCGGCTCAAGAGATTTTATTATTCTCACCTAAAACACCCTTTAAAGATTCAAACTTTAATGCACGTCTTTTAGGTCCAAATATTGGAATTAATGATGATCCACCAGTAGGTAGTGCCATGCCTGCATTTGCATCCTACTTATGTTCATTTGATGTCACACAGCAAGGTACGCATACCTTTGCGGTTGATCGTGGTGATGAAAACTCTAGACGTAGTGTGATTAATATTGAAATGGATAATAAAAAACAATCTGAGCTTGCTTTAAGAATTGGCGGTGAAGCAGTGATGGTTGCTGAAGGTAAGATGCATATTCCAGAATAAAAGAGTTTAAAAAAACAGAGATTATAAGAATTTTCATGGTAGACCTGCATACTGGCCCGTTGTACGGTTAATCCATAAGTAATTATGATGTCTTGTTTAATGGAAAAGGGCCCTGCTACATGAGTAGTGGGGCTTTTTTTTAAATATATATAGTTTAGGTGATACTTCCTGTAATGAAAGAAAAGCTAGTCCTTATTGGTAATGGTATGGCAGGCATGAGAACAATCGATGAATTGTTAAAGCTTGCACCAGAGAAGTACGATATAACCGTATTCGGTGCTGAGCCACACGGTAACTATAATCGTATTATGTTGTCACCTGTTCTTGCGGGAGATAAAACGCTTGGAGAGATTGTTATCCATGATTTGCAATGGTATCAAGATCGCAACATTACCTTACATACCAATACAACCATCACAGATATAGATAAAAGTAATCAAAATGTTATTACTGCTGATGGTTCGCAGACAGCATATGATCGTTTAATTCTCGCAACAGGATCTAATCCTGTGCTTTTACCTATCGATGGTAAAGAGCTGGAAGGGGTGATTAGTTTCCGTGATATTAACGATGTCAATATCATGATTGAAACTGCCAAGACACATAAGAAAGCCATTGTTATTGGTGGAGGTTTGCTCGGTTTAGAAGCGGCAAATGGTTTAATGATTCAAGGAATGGATGTATCGGTAGTGCACCGAAGTAGTACTTTAATGAATCAACAACTAGATCAAGCGGCATCAGATTTAATGTTAGTTGAATTGCAAAATAAGGGCATGCACTTTCTGATGAATCACGACACGGCAGAGTTAATTGGTCAAAATCGTGTTGAAAAAGTACGTTTCAAAAATGGAACGGAAGTAGAAGCTGATTTGGTTGTTATGGCCGTCGGCGTTCGACCTAATATAAAACTAGCACAAGACTCAGGTATTGCCTGTGAACGTGGTGTGCTCGTGGATGACACACTTAAAACCTATTCTCCAAATATTTATGCGGTGGGTGAATGTGTACAATATCGAAATGAAACCTTTGGTCTGGTAGCACCACTTTATGAGCAGGCCAAAGTCTGTGCTAATCAATTGGCTAATATCGGTGGCTCGAAATATGTAAGTTCCGTTACTGCAACCAAACTGAAAGTAACAGGCATTAATTTGTTCTCTGCGGGTGACTTTATTGGTGATGACGAGTCAGAAGAATTGGTTTATCAAGATACCTCAAGACATATCTATAAAAAACTGGTGCTAAAAGAGAACAAGATTATTGGTACGGTGCTTTATGGTGATACAACGGATGGTAATTGGTATTTCTCATTACTGGGTGATGAGATAGATGTATCAGCTATTCGTGAAGATATTTTATTTGGTCAACATCAAGTTGATGAGGATCGATTATGAGTAAAGCGATAACAATCTCAACTACCTGTCCATACTGTGGTGTGGGCTGTGGGGTTTTAGCGACTAAGCAACAAGATGGCAGCATCTCGGTTAAAGGAGACAAAGCTCATCCGGCTAACTTGGGACGATTATGCTCGAAAGGGTCCGCACTGGCTGATACTGTTGATTTAGATGGACGTTTACTCCACCCACAAATAAATGGACAGCAAACATCATGGGATAAAGCACTAGATGCTGTAGCCGATGGGTTTAGAAAAGTGATTGATGAGCATGGTCCTGATGCCGTCGCTTTTTATGTTTCCGGTCAGTTATTAACTGAAGATTACTATGTTGCTAATAAGCTGATGAAAGGCTTTATTGGTAGTGCCAATATCGATACAAACTCTCGCTTATGTATGTCGTCTGCTGTGGCAGGTTATAAACGTGCATTTGGTAGTGATTCTGTACCTTGCAATTATGAAGACTTAGAACAAGCAGATCTTATTGTTATTGAAGGTTCTAATACGGCATGGTGTCATCCTGTTGTTTTCCAAAGAATTACAAAAGCGAAACAAGATAATCCTAATTTAAAGGTTATTGTTATAGATCCTCGTCGCACAGCGACCTGTGATATTGCTGATTTACACTTGCCACTTAAACCAGGCTCAGATGCAACCTTATTTAATGGATTATTACGATACTTAAATCAAAGTGATGTAATTGATTGGGACTTTGTTAACCAGCATACAGAAGGCTTTTCTGAGGCGATTCTTGCCGCACAAGAATCAGGTCTAAATGTAGCTCATGTTGCAGAAACCTGCGAGTTAGAACGTCAAGATGTTGAACAATTCTTTCAGCTATTTTCTAATACTGAAAAAGTAGTCACGCTCTATTCTCAAGGAGTAAATCAGTCTTCTTCAGGTACGGATAAATCAAATAGCATTATTAACTGTCATTTGGCTACAGGGCGGATCGGTAAGCCAGCCATGGGACCATTCTCAATCACAGGCCAACCTAATGCGATGGGTGGACGTGAAGTAGGAGGCTTATCAAACCAACTTGCAGCACATATGGAGTTGAATAACCCAAAACATCATGATTTAGTTTCTCGCTTTTGGGATGCTGACAATCTAGCTACAACCGCTGGTGCTAAAGCTGTTGACATGTTTAATGATGTAGCCAGTGGCAAGATAAAAGCAATTTGGGTAATGGCAACCAACCCCGTTGTTACCTTACCGGATGCAGATAAAGTACGTGCTGCATTGCAAGCCTGTGAATTGGTTGTTGTGTCTGATTGTGAACAAAATACAGATACTACCGCCTGTGCACATATCTTATTACCGGCATTAGCATGGGGTGAGAAATGTGGAACTGTGACAAACTCAGAACGTCGGATTTCACGTCAACGTAATGTTCTACCTCACCCTGGTGAAGCAGAAGAAGACTGGTGGATAATCAGTCAGGTTGCTCATCGCTTAGGTTTCGAAAAGCCGTTTGATTATTCATCAAGTGCCGATATTTTCCGTGAACATGCCGCATTATCTGGTTTTGAAAATGAGGGTAAACGTGATTTTGATATTAGTGGATTGGCTGCGTTAAGTGATGCTGACTACGATCAACTTGAGCCTATTCAATGGCCCGTGACAAATGAAAATCCACAAGGTACAGAACGCTTGTTTACTGACAAACAATTCTTCACAGCAAGCGGTAAGGCGCAATTTATTGCAATTACACCTCGTCCACCTGCAAATGCAACAAGTGAAGACTACCCTTTAGTGTTAAATACGGGGCGAGTGAGAGATCAATGGCACACCATGACGCGTACTGCTCGTAGTGCAAAGTTGAATGGTCATATTCCAGAACCTTTTGTTGAACTTCATCCCCTTGATGCTGAGAAATATTCACTAGAGCAAGATGCCTTAGCTCAAATTGATAGTCTGTGGGGAAGCGTATTAGCACGCGTAGATATTACTGATACTCAAAGAGTGGGTAGTATTTTTGTACCAATGCATTGGAATCAGCAGAATTCATCATTATCTCGTGTTGATGCTGTAGTAAACCCAGTTGTTGACCCAATATCTGGTCAGCCAGAGTCTAAACATACACCAGTTAATATTAAACCTTATCAAGCTGTATGGCATGGATTTATTTTATCTAGGACGCGTCTAAATTTACCAGACACTCACTACTGTGTGAGCATTAAGGGAGAACAGTTCTGGCGATATGAACTGGCGGGTGATTCCGTTATTAATAATTATTCTGATTGGGCAAAACAACAGCTAGGTGCAGAGGGTGAATGGTTAGAGTTTTCTGATCAAAAAGCACAACGTTTTCGTGCTGGAATTATTAAAAACAATCAGTTAGATGCAGTGGTATTTGTTAGTCCTAATCATGATTTACCAACACGAACATGGTTGAGTCAATTATTTACAGAATCACCTTTAAGTGAAGAAGGCCGTTCGAATTTATTAGCGGGTAAGCCTGGTGCCGATCAACCTGATGTCGGTCCCTTAGTCTGTGCTTGCTTTGGTGTGGGTGAAAATACAATTAAAGATGCTATTGCCTGTGGTGTTGCTAAATCTGTTGAAGATATTGGCAAGCAACTTAGAGCAGGAACAAATTGTGGTTCATGTATTCCAGAATTAAAGAAATTGTTGCCGCCTAGTTAGCAACATTATTGCCGTTTTGATGACAGTATTATTACTAAGTAGTTAAATCTCTCCCATTCTGGTGGGGCTATAGCTTTGGTATAGATCGTGCACTTAAGTATTCAAAATACTATTTTAAAGAATCCCCCTTAACTTACATATATTCAAGGAAGAAAGAAATGAGAAATCAATTAATAAAAATCTTTTTATTATTTGGAATTATTCCAGCCATATTACTTACCATATTAATTGTTTGGCTTTCTGCTGAACAAGCAAGAGTCGTATTGCAGGAACAGGCATCAGAAAAGCTGGTAGCTCAACGAGAAGCTAAGAAATCTGAAATAGAATCCTATTTTGGAACATTAGCAGGTCAAGTTAAAACTTTTTCAAATGACCGAATGGTTATTGATGCAATGAAAGAATTTAAATATGCTTTCAGTGATTATCGTGATGATGCAATGATATCTATTGGAAATTATCATAAACAAAGCCTTGTAGACTTCTACACACAACAATTTGAAGCGCGTTATAAATCAAGAAATGCAGGAAAAGGCTTTGATATTAAGAATACGATTGCACAGTTAGATGATGATTCAATTGCATTACAGTACAGCTATATTAGTAATAACCCTGAAGCATTAGGCGAAAAAGATGCACTAATGTCGGCGAGTGATAATTCTGTTTATTCACAGCGACACAAGAACTATCACCCTCACTTTAGAGCTTATCTACAAGAGTTTGGTTATTATGATATTTTTCTTGTTGATGCTGATAGTGGTGACATTGTCTACTCTGTCTTTAAAGAATTAGATTACTCAACATCGTTAAAAAGTGGCCCTTATGCTGACAGTGGTATTGGGCGAGCATTCCAGCAGGCTAATGCCGCGACAGAGGCTGACTCTGTTGCACTGATTGACTTTGCACCATACTCCCCCTCTTATGAAGATCCCGCTGCATTTATTGCCTCCCCTATATTTGATAATGGGCGCAAAGTTGGTGTGTTGATCTTCCAAATGCCTGTTGATCGCTTAAATGAAATTATGACTTATGGTGAAAAGTGGGCTGATGCAGGCATGGGAGCTTCTGGAGAGACATATTTAGTTGCTGATGATTTTACAATGAGAAGTATGGGGCGTTTTCTTGTTGATGATAAAGCGGGCTACCTACAAATATTAAAAGAGTCAGGGTTTCCAGATAAGTTAATTACAACAATAGATGAGAAGGAAACAACCTTAGGTTTACAACCTGTAAAATCAATAGGCGTAGAAGCTGCTTTATCTGGAACGTCGGGGTTTTCGATCTTTAACGATTATCGAGATATTTCAGTATTGTCTGCTTATGCCCCTATAAATGTAAAAGGCTTAGACTGGGTAATTTTAAGCGAAATAGATGAAGAAGAAGCTTTTGCACCTGTTGCTAGTTTAGTTCAAACAATACTGGCATGGTCAGTAGGTGCTTTACTTATTATTGGTGCTTTAACAGCTGTTATTGGTTTTAAATTTGCAACAATATTTGTTACTCCTTTGCAATATATCACTGGCGCTCTAACCTATATGGCTAAAGATATTGAAAAAGGAAATGTTGATTTAACACAACCATTGGCTCCTCCTGGTAATAGCCAGTTAGCGAATAGAATGGCTGGAGGTATCAATACCGTATTAGATAAGTTTTCAGCGGTATTAAAAGAGCTGAGCGAAGCCTCTTTAAGTATTTCCTCTTCAACGCAACAGGTAAGCTCTTTATCTGAGGAATCAAATCAGAATATGGAAACGCAACGATCTGAAACTGATATGGTTGCAACGGCAATTACAGAACTATCTGCTTCGTCTCAAGAAGTAGCGAGGAATGCCCAGCTAGGTGCTGAAGCAGCAAAAAATGCCGATAGTGATACTAAAGCAGGAGCCGAAACCGTTAATGAAGCTGTTTCAACAATTTCTGAATTAGCAGAAAGTCTAACCTCAGCTTCATCGGTTATTCATGGCTTAGAAGAAGACAGTGAAAATATTGGTTCTGTACTCTCTGTTATTCAAAGTATTGCAGAACAGACAAACCTATTAGCATTAAATGCGGCTATTGAGGCTGCACGAGCAGGTGAGCAAGGTCGTGGGTTTGCTGTGGTTGCGGATGAAGTGAGAACATTAGCCGCTCGAACACAAGATGCCACACAAGAAATTAAAGTCATTATCGAGCAACTGCAAACACGATCAAAAGATGCTGTTTCAGTTATGGATGAAGGGTGTGAAAAAGCTAATTTTGGACTTGAAAAAGCGGTTACTGCAGGCAACGCACTTTCTAATATTGAGGGTAAAGTGGCTGATATAGATAATATGAATGCAATGATTGCTTCTGCAGCTCAAGAACAATGTAATGTTGCAGAAGAAGTCACTCAAAACATCGTTAGAATAAGCCAGCTTACGGAACAAACAACGGATGGCACAATGCAAACATCACAGGCGAGTGGAGAATTATTGCAGTTAGCTATTCGACTGCAAGAGTTGGCATCACAATTTAAAGTTAAATAATACTTAGTTAATTATAGTTATAAATTGGGCCTGACATAATAATGTGTCAGGCTTTTTTTATTGATGGATATTAAAAATCTAAGTCTTGCACCAAGAAAGTGAGTATTAGCACTAAAAAAGTGCTTTAACAGATGTATTTTAGCTAGTTAAAAACATATTTAATAATAAAATATATATATAACAATGGGATATGTTATTTCTGTCTCTCTGGCATAGTTATTGTAATAGTCCTAGTGCATATACGAATACGTGTATTAACTTCGATTAAAAGAGAGAGCTATGTCTTATTTAGAACCGACAGAATTTGTCACCAAAATGGTGGATGCAGGTGAATCTAAAGTTCACATGTCAACCAAAGATACGTTAATCCGTGCATTTATGGCCGGTGCAATTTTGGCTCTTGCAGCTGTTTTTGCCATTACTGTTGCTGTAAAAACAGGTTCACCATTATTAGGTGCCGTACTTTTCCCTGTTGGTTTCATTATGTTATATCTAATGAAATTTGATTTGTTAACAGGTGTATTCACACTTGTACCACTTGCACTGCTTGATAAAAGACCGGGTGTTGACGGTTCACAAGTTCTACGTAACTGGGGCTTAGTATTCCTTGGTAACTTGGGTGGTGCATTGATGGTAGCAGTGATGATGTCATTCATCTTCACCTACGGCTACAATGTCGATGGTGGTGCAATTGCTGCAAAAGTAGCAACGATTGGTGAATCTAGAACATTAGGTTATAAAGAACATGGTTTAGATGGTTGGATCACAATCTTTATTCGTGGCATGTTATGTAACTGGATGGTATCAATGGGTGTTGTTGGTGCAATGATTTCAACATCTGCTACTGGTAAAATGGCAGCAATGTGGATGCCTATCATGTTGTTCTTCTTCATGGGTTTTGAGCATTCAATTGTAAATATGTTCTTGTTCCCATTCTCAATGATTATGGGTGGTGACTTCACCGTTGTTGATTACTTACTTTGGAACGAACTTCCAACAGTATTAGGTAACCTTGTGGGTGGTTTTGTATTGGTAGGTTTACCTCTGTATTACACACATGTAAGAACTTCAGCTAAACGTACACTTTAATGATTACGAGTTAGCTGCTAGAAAATTATATATACCCGTAATCATTCAAGCTGTAAAAAATCAGTAAGAGTCTGTCATCCCCGTGAAAACGGGGATCCAACGATAGTGGCTACTTTCGCTGCACATGGATTCCCATTTCCATGGGAATGACGGAGTGAGAAACGTGCCGTTTCATTGATTATGGGTATATACCAACAGAACCTGATAAGTAATTATTGGGTTCTGTTGTTTCTGATATGCTTATTCTTGAACTTCAAAGGTAAAATACTGTAATGGCTAAGCAACTTAAAGTAGCTCTAGGACAATATTCAGATAAAGGCCGTAAGGAAATTAATCAAGATTTTCATGGTGTATCTATCCCAGAAGAACCATTACTAACCTCTAAAGGTATTGCTATTGCATTAGCCGATGGCATCAGTAGTAGTAAGGTTAGCCAAGTAGCTAGTCAGGCGAGCATTCGTGGCTTTTTAGATGATTACTTTTGCACATCAGAAGCGTGGTCTGTGAAAAAATCTGCACAGCAAGTGTTAACTGCAACCAATTCTTGGTTATATTCTCAATCTAGAAAAAGTGAATTTCGTTATGATTTAAATAAAGGGTATGTATGCACGCTCAGTGCTATTGTTATTAAATCTACAACCGCTCACTTATTTCATTTGGGTGATTCTCGCATTTATCATTTACGTGATAATACACTAGAGCAGTTAACCGAAGATCATCGTCAATGGATCTCAAAAGATAAAAGTTATTTAAGCCGTGCCATGGGCATGAAACCACAATTTGAATTAGATTATGAAACAGTTCAAATCGAGGAAAATGATTTCTTTATCTTAACCACGGACGGCGTGTATGAATTTGTCAGTCATCAATTTATAATTGAGTGCATCAATGAGCATCATGACGATTTAGATGCAGCGGCAAAGATTATTGTTGATGAAGCATTTGAACAGGGCAGTGATGACAACCTTACAATTCAAATTGTAAAAATAGCAGATTTGCCGAGTCAAGATGCTTCCGAGTTATACCAACAACTCACTGAACAGCCATTTCCCCCTATATTAGAAGCAAGAGAAACCTTTGATGGTTACACCATTATCAGAAGTTTACATGCAAGTAGCCGTAGTCATGTTTACTTAGCTGTTGATAATGAAACAGATGCTCAGGTCGTGATTAAAACACCCTCAGTGACATTGCAAGGCGATCCTGCTTATCTTGAGAAATTTTTGATGGAAGAGTGGATTGCTAGACGCGTTAGCAGCCCCTATGTATTAAAACCCTGTTCACAATCTCGCAAACGAAACTTCCTCTATATTGTGATGGAGTTTATTGAAGGTCAAACTTTAACGCAGTGGATGAGAGATAACCCTAAGCCTGATATGGCAACGGTTCGAGGCATTGTTGAACAAATAGCGAAAGGGCTTTTAGCTTTCCATCGCCTTGAAATGATTCATCAAGATTTACGTCCCGAGAACATTATGATTGATGGTTCAGGAACAGTAAAAATTATTGATTTTGGTGCTACAAAAGTAGCAGGTTTAGATGAGATTTCTAGTCCTATAGAGCATGCCGACATTCAAGGTACAGCCTTATACACTGCTCCAGAATACTTTTTAGGTGAAGTAGGGTCATCACGTTCTGATCTGTATTCCTTAGCAGTCATTACGTATCAAATGTTAACCGGTAAATTGCCGTATGGCGTTAATGTTTCAAAAGCGAGAACACGATCTGCACAAAAGAAGTTAAACTACACTTCGGCACTTCATGATGACCGAGAAATCCCTGCTTGGGTTGATTTCACACTTAAAACAGCCTTACACCCAAACCCATATAAACGATATGCTGAACTATCAGAATTTATCTTTGATTTAAGCCAGCCTAATAAAGCTTTTTTGAATAAGACGGCACCACCTTTAATGGATCGTAACCCTGTATTATTTTGGAAAGGCGTGTCATTTATTCTGTCAGTCATTATCGTTATATTGTTAACCAATTAAGTTGATTAATATCGCACTGAGCTGGTGCGCTTAGGTTTATGACTGTTTCATGTCAGTGCTAAAAAATACTTTATTTTAACTGTATTATAAGTTAAATCAGTGACTTATTGTTTTGGCATGATTCCAGCAATATAATGATTACCAATAATGGTCAATGTTCTAAAGTGAGAACTTTCAATGTCTACGCAGAAACTTAAGTTATTTTCATTTAGTGGAAATACCCGAATTCTCCATCTGAGTTGGATGGCGTTTTTTATTACCTTTTTAGTTTGGTTTAACCACGCGCCATTGCTAATTGCAATTCAACAGACGCTCGGCCTTACCGATCAACAAATAAAAACAATTTTGATTCTTAATGTAGCGTTAACTATTCCAGCCCGAATTGTTGTTGGAATGTTAGTTGATAAATATGGCCCAAGAATTACCTTCCCTCTATTGCTCGGGATTTCAAGTATTATTTGTTTCTTCTTTGCTTTAGCAGAGACGTTTGAGCAATTAGCCGTTGCACGATTTATGCTTGGTTTTGTCGGTGCTGGTTTTGTTATCGGAATCAGAATGATTTCAGAATGGTATCCAGCGAAACAAGTTGGCCTAGCAAGTGGTATTTATGGTGGTTTAGGTAACTTTGGTGCAGCGGGTGCTTCTATCAGTTTACCTGCTATTGCTCTAATGTTTGGTGGTGATGATGGATGGCGCTATGCTGTGGCAATGACGGGTGTAATCGCGCTTATATATGCTTTCATTTACTATCACTCAGTATCAGACACACCTAAAGGTTCAACCTATTTCAAACCTAAAAAATCAGGTGGTCTAGAAGTAACAAGCAAAGCTGATCTTTATTTTTACTTGTTTATGAATATTCCAATGTATGCAGCCTTAGCTGTACTGGCATGGAAGCTATCACCAACGGGCGTTAATTTACTAACAGCTGAAGTTGTTCAGGCGATTTATATTGGTTTATTTGCTCTGTATTTTTATCAGGCTTACCATATCTATCAAGTAAACAAAGAGATCTTTGTTAAAGCCGTCCCCGCCATTCATCGTTACAAATTTAAACAAGTAGCAGTATTAGATTTGGCGTATATGGTTGCATTTGGTTCTGAGCTAGCTGTTGTATCTATGTTACCTTTGTTTTTCTTCGAAACCTTTAGTATAAGTGCCGTTCAGGCCGGTATATTAGCTTCAAGCTTTGCCTTTATGAATTTAATATCACGTCCAACAGGTGGTTACTTGAGTGACCGTTTTGGCCGTAAGAATGCACTTAGTTTCTGTATAGCAGGATTGGCTGTGGGATATTATGTGATGAGCCAAATTAACTCTGAATGGTCAATTGCGCTTGCGGTATTAGCATCAATGGCATGTGCATTTTTTGTTAATGCTGGTTGTGGTGCTGTCTTTGCCGTTGTTCCATTAGTACAGCGTCGCTTAACAGGACAAATTGCGGGTATGGCAGGTGCATACGGTAATATTGGTGCACTCATCTTCTTAACAATATTGTCTTTAGTTGCAACGGAAACGTTCTTCTTAGTAATTGCTGCAACAGCCATTGTGACATTATTAGCGGTTCAATTTATGGATGAGCCAAAAGGTCAAATGGCAGAAATTCTACCAGATGGCACTGTACAGATGATTGATGTACATTAGATTAATCATTTAATGTGTAGAAAAAAGCATGATGTTACAAAAATATGTCATTCCCGTGAAAACGGGAATCCAACGATTGAGGACTGTTCCACTGCCGATGGATTCCCACTTTCGTGAGAATGACGAATAAGGAAGCTATTCTGTTTTTCCGAGGATGAAAAATGTCAGCAAAACTAAAAGTGAGCGTTGGCTCTTGTTCAGATAAAGGACTTAAAGAAGAGAATCAAGACTCAATAGGTCATATGATTCCTAGTAATTTAAACCTATTATCAGCAAAAGGTGCAGCCTTCACATTAGCTGACGGTGTCAGTAGTAGTGCTGAAGCGAAACAGGCGAGCCAAGCTTGTGTGACAGGTTTTTTAGAAGATTACTTCAGCACACCTGATTCTTGGTCTGTAAAAAAATCAGGGGGTAAAGTACTTACCTCGATCAATACATGGTTATATAGTCAGAGCAATCAGTTTCACGATATATCCCGAGGTCTAGCCAGTACTTTTTGTGGCATTGTACTTAAATCAACGACAGCTCACCTATTCCACGTTGGTGACTCACGGATCTATCAATTTCGATCAAACAGTCTTGAACAATTAACGACCGATCATCGAATCCATATGCCGGGTGAACAAGAGTACCTTGGCAGGGCGATGGGGGTTGATTACCGTCTAGACATTGATTACAGAAAGGTATCAGTCGAAGAGGGAGATTTGTTTTTTATCTCTACTGATGGTGTACATGACTACCTGTCAGATAAGGATATTCAGAAAGCACTGACATCGGGTGAAACTGACTTAACAGTCATTTGTGAACACATTGTTGCTCAGTCATTAGAAAATGGCAGCCTTGATAATGTGAGTTGTCAGTTATTGCGTGTTGATGAGCTTCCATCACAAGATGCTGATGAGGTATTTTCTAAGTTAACGGAGTTACCATTTCCACCTGAACTCTATGAAGGTGTTGTTTTAGATGGCTATCGAATTACTAGAGAGTTGCATGCGAGTTCAACAAGCCAACTTTATCTAGCGATTGATACTGAAACAGATGAGAAGGTGGTTATTAAAACACCATCAATTAATTTTGAAGACGACCCTGCCTATTTAGAACGTTTTCAGCTTGAAGAGTGGGCTGGAAGGCGAATAGATAGTCCTCATGTTATTAGAACAGTAGAGCAACAACGTCCACGTCATTTTCTTTATTATGTCATGGAATATATTGAAGGAAAAACGCTTGAACAGTGGATGGAAGACCAAACTGAGTTAGATTTGACGGTGATTAGAAATATTGTTTCTCAAGCAGTATCAGGTCTTCGTGCTTTTCACCGAATGGATATGCTTCATCAAGATATAAAGCCAGGTAACATTATGATTACCCCTGAAGGCTTGGTAAAAATTGTTGATTTCGGTTCCACTAAAATTGCAGGTATCGCTGATATCTCTACACCTGTTGAGCGAAAAGAATTACTAGGCACGAAAAACTATACAGCCCCAGAATATCTTATTGAACAACCTGGCACCACACAATCCGATCTATTTGCATTGGGTTGCATTGTTTACGAAATGATTACAGGAAAACTACCTTATGCTGATGGACTTGCTAAAGCAACCGATCAACGATCTCTGAACCGTTTGAAGTACATACCGATCAGTCATCATGTTGCTAATGTACCTCACTGGGTAGACAAGGCGCTACGAACAGCGGTACAAATTGATCCCAATAATCGATATGAGAAGCTGTCTGAACTCGAATCTGATCTAAGAAAGCCAAACTCAGATTATTTGCGGGAAGACCAGCTTCCACTGCTGCAAAGAAATCCATTAGCCTTTTGGAAAGGATTATCAAGTATCTTAATCGTTTCGAATTTAATATTAATTTACCTGTTAGTATCATAAATAAAGACGAAGCTGTTTTTCTAAGTTAATCTTGGATTGCTATCAAAATGAGCTTTAGTTCGAAAAAAATTTAGCGGATAGCTTTGGCTATGCTTCTTTGTTAGAATTTATCCCGCAATCTGCAATGGATCGTTTTTTATATCAGTCGGGGCATGGCGCAGTCTGGTAGCGCACTTGTCTGGGGGACAAGGGGTCGCAAGTTCGAATCTTGCTGTTCCGACCATATATAGACACGGTTTACGTAACTATAAACAGTTTGATGACTACTTACAAGCTCCCAAAGCATGAGTCATATCATCCAAGCTTGTTTGAAGTTCAGCTAAGCCTTCTCGTGCAATATCCATCTTTCCATCTTGATAGTGTTGGTGCAAGACATGAGAGATATTATGCAGTTTTTCATGGACAAGATTAAGTTGCTCTATGCTCTTTAAATCAAACATCTGCTCTTGTTTTATTTTCTTAATCCAAGAGCCACATGGACAGTGTTGACTGTTCAAAATTGGCCAATGGTCAATACTCTCAGGTGACGATTGAATATTGTCTATAAATAACTCTTTCCAGTGTGTCGTCACCAGTTTGAAGAGTTTGATCTCACTTTCTTTTGCCGTTCTAGCTTGCTCGTTACAGTTCAGCCATTGTTGATTTGGCGTGTAACTATTAAGCCATTGTGAATATTGATTTGCAGGCATCGGTTTGGCAATGCCATAGCCTTGGGCTTCGTCACAGCCCATGATGATCAGCATTAATCCATGCTCGGTTGTTTCAACACCCTCAGCAATGACTTCTCGGCCAAATGAATCTGCCAAGCCAATAATTCCATCGATGATGGCATAGTCGCTTGGATCATCAATCATATCTCTCACAAAACTTTGATCTATTTTAATGGTATTAGCAGGTAGGCTTCTTAAGTGAGTTAAAGACGAATATCCAGTACCAAAATCATCGAGTGCTACTTTGACACCTAAGACGCCTTGGCAGGCTTCAATGACGGTTGTAATAGTATTTAGGTCACCCAATGCAGAGCTTTCTAAGATCTCAAGCTGTAAGTGTCGAGAATCTACTGTTGGATGCTTGGCTAAAGCCGCGTCTAAGTCAGCAAAGAATGTTTCTGACAGCAAGTGATGTGAAGAAATATTGACACTGACTTCATGGTTAATACCTTGCTGATACAAGGTTTGAAGTTGTGCGAGTGCTTCATTTATAACCCAGTTACCTATCTTAAGTTCTAATTTACTTCCCTCAATAATAGGTAAAAAATCTAATGGTGGAATAAGGCCTTTTTCAGGATGCAACCAACGAATAAGTGCTTCAGCACCAAAGACATTCCCCGTCACCATATTAACCTTAGGTTGATAGTATAGTTGGAACTCATTATTGATCAGGGCTTGTTCAATTTCATCGAGTTGGTGATGTTTTTGAATAGTGAGCTCATCTTGTTCAGGGTTGAATAGACGGTATTGGTGTTTACCAGCTAGCTTAGATTGGTACATTGCCTGGTCGGCATGACGGAGTAATGTGTCAATATCACCATTATCCATAGGATAGAGGGTGGCACCACTTGATGCTGTTATTTTATGAGAATGACCATCAATAATGAAGGGCTGAGAAAGTGAGTGATGGATTCTTTCTAGTGTTTGTTCACATTGGCTGGAAGAGTCAATATCACTGAGTAGAAGAGCAAACTCATCTCCTCCTTGGCGAGAGACGGTGTCTTCTTCTCTGATACAAGATGTTATACGTTCAGCTACTTCAATGAGTAATTTATCACCTGTTTCGTGTCCATAGTTATCATTAATTGGTTTAAAACTGTCTAAATCAAGAAAGCAAATAGCAAGTTGTTTTTCAGTCCTTTTACTATGAGCGATTGCTTGATGAAACCGATCGGCAAATAAGGCACGATTGGGTAATTCTGTTAGCACATCGTAATGTGCCATTTTATTGAGCTCTTCTTGTTGTTGCTTACTTTGAGTTATATCGGAGAACATTCCAACATAATGCAGTATCTTTCCACCCTCATCTTTGAGTGCTGAGATAGAAAGAAGTTCGGCATAAATAGCACCATTCTTTTTTCTATTCCAGACCTCTCCCTGCCATGAACCATATTGATTGAGAGTACGCCACATCTCAGCATAAAACTCAGGTGACTGTTTTCCTGAACTTAAATGACTCGGATCTTTGCCTATGATTTCATCACGGCTATACCCTGTTATTTTACAAAATGCAGGATTAACATCAATGATGGTGCCATGAGGATCTGTGATCGTTATTCCCTCATGTGACACATTGAAGACGCGAGACGCTAGGTGAGAATTTTCTTCAGCTTTTCTACGCTCGGTAATGTCGCGAATAAATCCATTAAATTCATAGCCATCATCAACTTTAATTGGAGCAACTGTAAGCTCAATAGGAAACTCATGTCCATTACGGTGCAAAGCAACAATTTCAACCATTTTGTTGATAATGGGTCCTTTTCCTGTTGCTATGAACTGCTTTATTCCGTCTAAATGTTTAGCTTGAAAACGTAGTGGGATGATAAGTTCATGCAATTGTTTTCCAATCACTTCATCCGAAGACCAACTAAAAATCCTTTCCGCTTGGTGGCTCCAGCCTATAATCTCTCCCCTAGAGTTCATTTGAACTAAGGCATCTTGGGCAGATTCTATAATGGCTTGGATTCGGGCTTTGTCTTCTTTTTCATCATGCATTAATGTGGTTAGCTTATCCGCCATCGAATTAAAGCTAGCCCCCAAATATTTGAGTTCACTTTCTGAATCAAGTGTAATTCTCTTGCTAAAGTCACCTTTTGAAAAAGCGAGTGTTGATTGTGAAATGACATTAATATTTCTGCTTGTGATTATATATATTCCTACAGCAAGATAGAGTAGAAATAGAAACATGATGGATGAAATACCGACAGTCCAATAAAGTGTATTTTGAGCATGCACTAATTCTTGAGTGATTAGCTGTTCAATAGTGGGAAATAATATATCGTAAAGGATAAGATAACTGCTATCGATAGATTCAGTCATCAAATTAAAATAATCTTTAGCTGAGGTGCCGTAGGCTTTATCAATAATATCAGTATTAACGAGATTAAAGATTTCCTTGGTGTTTTTTGATATCTCTTGGGAAGCAATGACTAATTTTTCTTGAATATCAGGATTGTATTTGCCCATTTTTTGTAAATCAATATTTAGAGATTCAATAGAATCCTTGGATTGTGAGGCTAGAGTATGTATATCAATGATTTGGTATTCTGTAGACTCTTTTTTAGCTAATATTCCTGTGCCAAATGCACGCGTTTGCCCAAGGTATTCTTGTGCTGGACTTAACTGATGGAGAGCAGTATTAACTAAATAATAAATATCAATTCTAGGATGATTCGTTAATTTATAATTATCAGCAATATCATGAGTCATTAGCTGAACTGATTTTATTAAAGTTATATGTCTATTGAAATTTTGTTCAATAGACCACTGCATTCCATGGGCAAGAATAGCCTCCCACTGAGAATGAATATCCTGATGAACAGCTTCTTGATTAGCTGGAAGCTTATTACTTAGAGTTAAGAGTAAATTAGAAACGTGACCTTGCAATTGAGTTTGTTGTTGTATCAAACCTCGGGTTCCACCCAATATGCCGGCAGAGGCCCCTCGATGCTGTTGTAGATATTGAACTGTCTTAAATAATGGGGGAAGAAGCTTGAGGCCTACGAGCTCTTGTTCAGCAGTCTCGATTTGATCATAGAGGCGTTGATATAGGTTTGTGGCGAGCACGGAGAAAGTAGCGAGGATAGCTATTGCAATGACGATTGTTTTTTTTGTGAAGCTCAAGTGCTTCATCATTGATACAGCTGGTTCAAATAGTTGTATCAAGGTATTTTTATCTGTGGGGTGATCGTGTTCGTTAATCATGTGAAGCGTTTAATCATATCCTGTACATATAGTAAGGGTAATAATACTCTTACAGGGTAGTTTTGGTAAAGAAGTTTAATCCTGATGTAATTGATGAATAAGTGCTGGTATTTCACTTGGGTGTAGCACCGTATGGTTCGGGTTGATACCCATTTCTGCATCCAGTGGTTGTTGGTGCTGAACCCACACGGAGCTTATGCCGCTATTGTGTGCACCTGCTATATCAGATGCTAGGCTGTCACCGACATGGATCACTTCATGGGCTTGGCAATTGGCAAGTTTGAGGGCTTTGTTGAATATCGAGGCTGCCGGCTTTTGTTCAGGCTCTTGACCACCAATAATGATGTGATCGACATGGTCAGCAAGGTTTATCTGCTTTACTTTGGGAAGTTGTGAAAACTCAGGACCATTGGTGATAACCACTAGGGTAAAGAGTTTACGTGCTTCAGCCAAGAAGGCCACAATACCAGGGTAAAAATCAAACGCCTTGAGGCGATCACTATCAAACTTGTCTTGAAATACTTGAGCCGTTTCATCACTAATATTAGTGATGAAACGTTCGCTTAGTAAGTCGCGAATTAATTGTAGACGAAACATCGCTTCGTTTTGCTGCTCAATAATGGGCATATATCGCGCTCGCTGGGCATCGGACCATTCTCGGTAGATACCTGTAACATATGCATCGGCAAAGTCCTGACCATTTATACTTACGCCATACTTTTCCTCTATATTTTGAGCCATCAATCGTTTTGCACGCTCATTAGCTCCCAGTGTGTCGCACAGGGTTTCATCTAAATCGAGGAAGAGGGCTTTCAGCATGCGTAGGTCCAGAATAGGTTAAGGATGCTAATAATAGCAAAAACAGCTGATCAAGAGATAACTATTAGGTTGAACTGGGAAGATAAATCCGCCATCGATTTACGGTTAGGACAGGCAGAGCAAGGTGATGGAGCTTAAGACTCTTCTGCTTGCCATTGTGCCGTTTGACGGACACTGTCAGTAGGCCTACCCACATGATAACCTTGAGCATAATCGACACCATAACTATGTAGAAGATCTAGGATTTCCTGATTTTCAACAAACTCAGCAATTGTTTTATGGCCTAGGCCTTTTGCAACATCGACGAGTGCTTTGACAAATAGCTGATCATCAGCATTTTTGTCTAAGTCTTTAATAAAAATACCATCAATTTTGATGATATCAATGGGTAGCTCACGCATATAATTGAAGGATGAGAAACCTACCCCAAAGTCATCTAATGCAAATCTACATCCTAACTTACGAATAGCAATCATCATTGCTTTTGCTTGTTGCAAGTTTGATACTGCCGCTGTTTCTGTTATCTCAAAAATTAAGTTCTGTGGATCAATTTCATGCTTTTTGATCAGCCGCTTGAGCATAGGCATAAGAAGTGGATCATCAACAACTGAGCCTGATAGGTTGATAGCAAATTTAGTTGAAATACCTTGCTTTTGAAGCATTTGCAACTTCATCATGCCGCGCTGTAATACATAGTGGTCAATGTCATGAATAAGACCCACTTGTTCAGCAATTTCAATAAATTTACCAGGCATTCTAATTTCCCCAGTATTGCTATCTCTCATGCGGATCAAGACTTCATAGTGGGTAATGGTATTAGATTTTATTTCTAAGATCGGCTGATAATTTAATATGAAATTATTATCTGATAAGGCTGTTTCAATTTGATGCTTCCAAAATACTCTGGTTTCTAATTCATCCTTAGTTTTATCATCAACAGAAAAGGTATGAAATGTACCTTTCCCTTCTGATTTAGCTTTGTACATAGCCAAGTCGGCAAAGCCTAATAACTCATGGATATTTGCATCAGATAAAGGGAAGTGAACAATCCCAATACTGGTGGATACTTTGTGTTTCACTTTACCGTAACTTAAGTCAATAAGTGATAGCTCATGAATAATCTTCTTCGCTAAAATATTCGCTCCTTCAGGATCACTTTCAGGCATTAGAATCGCAAACTCATCTCCGCCTAAACGTGCAACTAAATCAGTAAAACGAGTTACCTTAACCAAGGTTTTAGCCACTAACTTTAATAACTCATCTCCAGCACGATGTCCGCTTGTATCATTAATATCTTTGAATTCATCTAAATCAAGAAATAGAAGCGTATTGTCATGTTTGTAGCGAATGGCTGTTTGTAAGGATTTTTCAAATTCAGACGTAAATTTTCTACGATTACATAGGTCAGTTAAAGGATCATGTTCAGCAAGCCAGACAATACGCTTTTCTGCCGCTTTCTTTTCTGTCATATCAAGACCGACAGAAAGAATAACGGCTTCATTAGTATCTCCCTCGATACGGGAGTGTAACCATGAAATTTCTTTAATTTTTCCATCCGAGTCAATTAACTCAGACTCTTGTTGTGCAATATGAATATTGTTTTCGAGAAGCTCACTAAATAGAGTGCTTGCTTCATTCCAATTTCCTGCAGGGAACAATATTGCTGCACCAGAAAATAGCATATCTTTTTCAGTTATGCCGGTGATTTTTTCAGCGTATTCATTGAATAATGTGATTTCAAGTTTCTTATTGATGGTAACGATAATAAGTTGGGCGGTATTAACAAGATTTTTTATAAAATCTCGTTCATGTTGTAGCTCATTATTTTTAGCATGAATCATTTGTGAACGTTGCAGTACATTATTATCAAGCTTTTGTAAGACGCTGGACAATTGTAAAGATGCATACTGTAATTGATTTATTTCATGATGTTTAGAGAGCGTTTCGACTAATTGGAATATTTCTTTTGCGTCGTCATATTTCTTTGATGATAATAATGGTAATGCATGTGTTATTTGTTCTAAATTATCTAGGGGCCGAGATAAAACTATATAAGTACGAATTGCAAAAAGAAGAGCAAGAATGACAAGAGCAGATATTGCTGCAGCATGATATAAGATAAAGTCTGTGCTGAACGGATCTGAATTATTGGACTGATAAAATGAGAAACTAGCTGAAACTGCAATAGCCGTAAGCCCTGCAAATATAATACTGGTAAAACTATTTGTTGCTGACTGCCACTGCAAACTGTCACGGGAAATATTAAGCATCTAAGCCCTCACTATTAATTAATCGTGACATAAATATCCTTAATAAGAAACGCAAAAATAAACCACAAAATAATCATATTTAAAGCAAGTATATATCGTAAGCTAGCGATAGTGCCACTTGTAAATATAGTAAGCAAGAGTAATAAAATAATGAAGAGTAAACTACAAAATTTATCAGAGATTGTTGCTAGGGCAGATGATATGTTCCACAGTACATTTGATACTGTAGATACATTAATGGGGGTTATGGATAAAACCCTGCGCAATCAGGGCGTTAAGGCGGATGCTGTTACAATTGATTGTATTGCTCTAGATAAAAAAATTGTTATCTTACTCCATGATGATAAGCCTGATAGTGCAAGCATCGCATTGGGTAATAAAGAAGGTGATATTTATTCATCTTCAGAATACGAGCTTGCCAAGCTATCAGAAGCCGTTATCGTTGAAATAATGGAAACGAACTTTATTTTATAAGCGATTTAGTGAAGTTTGAAATTCTTTTTACACGGTTAAAAGCACATTTAACGAAGTTACCACCGTCATGTTTAAAGCGCTTTTTAAGTGCTTTTTTAACTTCCCAAGACCCTTTAAAGCCTAATGGGAATACGACTAAATCACCCGCTTTGAAAGTCACTGATGGGCTGCCATCAGCAGGTGTCATTTCACATTCACCTTCTAAAATAAGTGCTGTCTCTGTTGTAACGAATTCCCATGGGAATACAGATACTTCTTTTTCCCATGTTGGCCAGTGAGCAGCACCCATTTCTTTTAAAAGCGCTTCACTTGGGTTGCTATCAACTGTAATTTCTTTCATGTTTATTCCTAACGTTTATATTTATTCCCAAGATCAGAATGATTTGGGATAGGTCATAGTATGTTGTTCGTCCACTTTTGCCACTATTTTACAGATAATTAGAGTCACGTAGTGCTTATTTTTACAATGTTTGAACGGGAGATAATGTGGATAAAACGCCCCAGCATAGTCATCAGACGACGACCTATATATAAAGTATAAAATACACTTAAGCCTTCTATCTTATTGAAGTAATTGAAGAAAATATTGACAAGTGAGTGTGATTGTAGTATAGTTCTTTCTTCTTTTGGCCCAAATGGCCATAACTGTTGGTAATGATATGAAACACATAATAAATACAATTTGGAGCTTATGTAGCTAGTTTAGATCATCAATCAACACTCGATGATCAGCTTGCTAGATCATTGAGTCGAAACGTTTTTTAAACCTCGACTTAAACCTTAAGTCGGGGTTTTTTTATGCCTTGAATTTATGTTCATTGAGTGAACAGAATTACAAATCAAGCTATGGCAAAGAATACTTGGCATACATTGAATACAAAAAATACATGTGGAGAGCAATATGAATACGGTACTTACAACAATGAAAAGGACACAACTATGTGTACCCAATATTTAATACGAGGCCAGTTGTACTGGTTGAATAAATTGAATTAGCTGCATTCGGCCAAAACCGAAGGGCAGCTCGTCCTCTCGGTATAGGAAAGATCTTTCTAAACCCCGTCAGGACAAGTGCCTGTCGGGGTTTTTTATTGCCTCAAGATGCAGGTGCAATCAACTAATGGAAGGGAAATACTTATCATGATTGATAAAAAACTTGCACAGCAACCGATAGATATACAAATGCAGGCAGGACATAACATTATTAACTTGAAACTACGTAGAGGAGAGAAGAGAGAAAAACGTAACTTAGTGTATGTAAATCCTAATGTGATAGGTGAGAAAACTAAGGTGGATACTGATAGATCACAAAATAACGCTGCAATGGTTACGCTCTATTCAAAAGAAAATCTGGCGAGATCATTGAGAAGAATACAAAAAGAGGAACAAGTAAAAGAGCTGAGGATGTTAGCTAAAGAGGGAAATGAGAAACGCTTGGCACTAATGCAGCATGACATGCTTGATAAATTGAAAGCATTGGGAGAGATGTTCCCTAATTTTGTAGAGGCCGTGGATTATTACCGTCAGTCTTTATTACTACTGTCTTTGGCTAGTGAATCGTTACCGATTTGGTTTCCACCTATGTTGCTTGTGGGTCCACCTGGTGTTGGCAAAACACGTTTTTTGTCGGAGTTGGCCAAGCGTGTGAATACGGGGGTTTATTCTGTCGATATGTCGACGATTACGACAGGTGCCGTTTTGAGTGGGGGAAGTAGCCAGTGGGCGGATAGTAAACCGGGGTTCGTTACTAATAGTTTACGAGATAGTGAGGTTGCAAACCCTATTATCTTAATAGATGAAGTTGATAAAGCCTCTACAGATGCACGCTACAACCCTATTTCTAGCTTATATAGCTTGTTAGAAAAGCATACTGCTACACGGTTTGTGGATGAGTATTTAGAGGTTTCAATGGATTGTAGTCATATCAATTGGGTTGCTTCGGCAAATGATGAGTTTCAGATCCCAGAACCGATTAGGTCACGGATGGAGGTGTTTCATATTAAACCACCTTCGGCGAGTAATTCTGAAGTGATTACCGTGAACATTTTTAGGGAGTTGTTAGCAGATGAAAGTATGTGGGGAAATTATTTTAACAGTACGTTGAGCGATGACGTATTGGCTAGCTTGCAAGGTGTTGTTCCTCGTGAAATACGCAAAACATTACGAAAAGCGTGTGGTCATGCAGTTGAACGTCTGGGAAGAGAGTCAATGCCATTCACACTCTCTGTAGATGACATCCATTTTCCACAACAGGTGATGCGTCGCTCTGTGGGGTTTATTTAAGCTTAGATAAGGTTAACGATACTTCAATCCTGGATAGGATTATTAAGATAAGGAGAAGGCATTCATGAAAATTGAAGCGATTGATTATGAACCGTTCCATATGGTTCACCATAAAACATCGGGATTCAATCCTAAGGGAAATGGACCTCGTACTAGAGACTTACCTTTTTATAAGGTCTATGTCGATGAGCTACCAGAAGGTATCGAGGCGATAGTGGCGACGTCTGATTTACAAGGGCGAGAAACAGGAGGGCAAAATAGATTATTAGGAGAACGAATTTCAGAGGAACTAGAGACGTTGGTGAGCCAGGGTGATATTCCGTCTATTGGGGCAGTGCTGTTAGCTGGTGATCTATATGATTATCCAGACTGTCATAAATTAGGTGGATCAGGTGATGTAGCTCCTGTGTGGAATGCATTTTCTGATGCGTTTCCCTGTGTGTTAGGTGTGCATGGAAATCATGATGTGATTACTGATGAAAATGCACTACAAGGTGATAAAGGTCATGCAACAGTTGCATTAGACGGTAGTCGCCATGATGTGAATGGGTTGATGGTAGCGGGTGTGTCAGGAATTATTGGCAAACCCACTAAGAACCAACGTAAAACGCCAGAAGCATTCTATACGCTTTTGGATAAGGTCTTAGATGATAGTCCTGATGTTCTGTTACTGCACCATGGCCCAGACAACATATCACCTCGTCAGCGTGGTGATAGTAATGTGCGTGAACGATTTGAGAAAAGTAATCGAGAAGGTTTGGTAATCTTTGGACATTGTCATTGGGACGCTGAGCAGATGTGGGTAAAGCAAGGACTGTTAGATGTACTTAATGTCGACGGACGAGTAATGGTATTAATGAAAAAGAAGTGACGTAAAGTATGGGGGACGATTGTTATTCGTCGTCTAATAATGCCCCCATACTTAACACAAACCGAGAAAAGTATAAGGAGAAGAATGATGAGTTATGTCGTAGTGGATGTAGAAGCGGATGGGCCTGTTCCAGGATTGTATTCAATGATTAGCTTTGGTGCTGTGATTGTAAGAGAGGGATTAAAAGAGACTTTTTACGCCGAATTAAAACCGGTTTCAGAGGAATGGATCCCTGAAGCGCTAGCTATTAGTGGCTTTAGTCGTGAAAAAACGCTTACTTTTAATGAGCCAGAGAAAGCAATGGTCGCGTTTAAGGAGTGGCTACAGCTGAATAACCGTAATGGTCGACCTGTTTTTGTAGCAGATAACAATGGTTTTGATTGGCAATTTATTAACTGGTACTTCTGGGCATTTTTAGGGGAAAATCCCTTTGGTTATAGTTCGATGAATTTGAACTCATTCTATAAGGGCTTAACAGGAAATATGCGAAGTCACTATAGCGAGCTTGCCACAACAATGCACACACATAACCCAGTGGATGATGCCATGGGTTGTGCTGAAGCATTAATGGTTATGCAGGATAAATTTGAAGTGAATATGACATTTAAATGAAGACAATATCATATAGCGAATAGAGGTCGAGTGAAGTCAGTTTAAGGAGTGTTATTAATGTACGAAATTGAAAGTAAACATTTGATGGAAGAAGAGTGGAATCACCTTGAATCAATTGCCAAGCTTGATGATGATAAAGACTATGCAAAAGTAATATTTGATGATGCAAATTTTTCTGATGAGCCTTCTTTGTATCTTGAGTTGAGAATACGACTGGGTGGCAAAATCGAGTACTTGTATGAGTTAAACATGATGCCTAGTTATTCAGACTTTACTCAATATACTGGAACAGAGTCTTATATATAACTATCGTTATTATGAGCCTAACTTGCTGCTAATTGAGTCGATATTGCAGGAATATGAGTGAGTGTCTTAGATGAGACTAAGCGTGAAAGTGACAGGGAATATGGGTAGCTTGAACTTAGCTTGATATCACTAAAGCAAGTAGATTGATTGAATCTCAAGGTATTAAGGAAGAAAATTATCGACCTAGCTAATGCTGGGAGGAGAAAGGGTTTAATCGTTCCATTTCCGCTGGATAACTATTTTGTTTGATGGGTTAACTAAGTTTAATGAATAAAATACAACTCGTATATATAATAAGGAATACAAATATACAAAAAACCTTAACCTCATGATATAAAAGAAATATGTCTTGACCTTATTGAATTCTTTGATATACTAAGTGACATTAAATACATTTGAGTTTGTGAAGAGCAAACATGGTTCTATTATGAAAAACATTATGCGAATACAAAATATAAATAATTAAAAGAGATTACCGAAAGGCTTAGTGATCTCTTTTGAAGATCATTAAGTCGGCGTTATTAGAACCCCGATTTATGAAGTATTAAATCGGGGTTTTTTTATGTCCCGAACTTACCATCAGAGATGGTTTTGAGGTTAAGAAGTGAAAGTAAAACAGTTAGTAAAATTATTGTTGGTAGGGGACCCACATGGGCACTACAGGAATGTAATTCAAATCATTAAGGAAACAAAACCAGAAGCGGTTATTTTCTTGGGAGATCTAGAGCCTGATGGACCTCTAGAAAAGGTATTGGCTCCTATTTTGGATATGACAGATGTTCGGTTTATTCATGGTAATCATGATACGGACACCGATGAAGATTATGACAATACTTTGGGCTGTGAATTAGCCGATAGGAATCTACACGGAAAAGTAGAAGTGGTTGCAGGCTTTAGAGTTGCAGGACTAGGTGGTGTGTTTAGAAGTAAGGTTTGGCATGAAGGAGCTAATGATGGCAAACCAAAATGGGATAAACGTGAAACATATATGCACTATCAACCTGCTACTGTTAAACGTGCTGCACAACGGTATGGAGGTTTGCCTCGGCAGCATAACAGCAGTATTTGGTATGAGGATGTTGAGTTTTTGAGCCAGCAACAGGCTGATATTTTAGTCACTCATGAAGCACCATCATGTCACCGACATGGCTTCAGTGTGTTAGATGAGTTGGCTTTTGATATGGGTGTTAGCCGTGTATTTCATGGACACCACCATGAACATTATCAGGATACGATTGATAATGAAGACCGCTCGATTATTGTCGACGGTGTGGGCTTGGCACTTTGTAAAAATGAAATTGGGGATACCGTACGATGATTGATATGAGTGAAAGACTAATGATAACGATAAGGCCACATTTATGTGCTGTTCAAATATAACAATAAGCCAGATGTTCTGGCCTAACACAATGCAATAGCTGTTCACTCTTGATTTCGAGAGGCAGCATATCCTCTCGGAACAGGTAAGTTTTATCTAAACCCCGACAGGACAAGTCCCTGCCGGGGTTTTTTATTACTCTAAATAGTGAGCCATCGGTAGGTAAAACGAGATAACGAGGAGATAAACATGACGAAAGAAATGGTGAATGAACTATCAGAATTTTTTGATCAACAGCAGTCTCAAACCGATACGAGTGTTGAAGATGAGCTAGAGATCAGAGCTCTGCGTAAAGCTAAAGGCAAGAAGCTTAAACCTAGGAGACTCACACTTGAAACATTTGATCTGAAACTGGTCAAAACTGAATATGAGAATGAGGTGGGGGGGAGCCGAAGAGAGAGTTTTTTATCAGCGATGATTGAGGAAGAACCGCGTAAATTATTGGTTGAAGTGAACCGTGAAACCTTTAGGTTGCTGAAAGCGTTACGGAAGAAGTTCCCTAACTTTAGCCATGTTATCTCCCGTTATGAAGATTCACTACGGTTGAGAACCTTAGGTAAAGTAGCAACAGTATGGCTGCCTCCTATTGTGTTGGTGGGGCCTCCAGGTATTGGTAAAACTCGATTTCTTAGAGAACTTGCCACTGCATTGATGACAGAGTTTTTCTCTGTCGATATGTCGACAACATCAGCAGGCTTTGTTCTTAATGGGGGGAATTCATCATGGAGCAATGGTCGTCCTGGCTTTGTCTCAAACAGTCTTAGAAAAAGTAAGGTGGCCAACCCGATCTTTTTAGCTGATGAGATTGATAAGGCGGGGGGGGATGAGCGTTATGATTCTATTGCTTGTTTTTACACGTTATTAGAAAAACATACAGCAAAAGAGTTTAAAGATGAATGTCTGGAAATTCCAATGGATTGTAGTGCCATTAACTGGGTTGCCTCAGCGAACTATATTGAGCGAATTCCGGCGCCACTTCTGTCACGGATGGAGGTGATTGAAGTTAAAGCACCATCATTGGAGCAAATGCCAGTAATTGTGCAATCTTTGTTTACTGAGATGTTGCAAAGCAATAATTGGGGCGAACGTTTTACACAACGTCTAAGTCACGATGTGTTGAGTGCGATGACTGTGTGCACGCCTAGAGAAATGGGCAAGGTATTAGAAAAGTCCTGTGCTAATGCAGCTAAACGAAAAGGCAGTTCAAAAGGAAAAATCAGATTAATTACTAGGGATATTGAGCTGCCCAAAGATACCAGTTCACCCAGAATTGGTTTTTAATGTGCAGCGATCAGAGTTCAAGTTGTTTAGCTTTATAGGGTTATCAACATAACAAGGATGTTATGTGATATCTCGACATGAGAAGAGGATGTGGGTATGAAGAAAGAATTACAACAGAATCTCTTTGCTGCATGTCCACTGTTTTATCGATATCAGGACAAAGGTGAAAGAAAGACAAAATTACATAATTTAATGGAATTAGGCATGTGTTGTGGTGATGGTTGGTATCAATTGTTATTAGATGTATCGATGAAAATTGAAACAGTTGCTGAACAGATGAAGTTGCAAGGGGTTCAAGAAAATTGCTTACCCGTTGCTGTATGGGTAAGAGAGAAGTACGGCGAACTATGTATCCATGTTGATAATGAAACTAGTGATATTAATGAGCTGTTAGAAAAAGCAGAAGCACTGTCTGCAACAACATGTGAAGTATGTGGAAGCGAAGGGAAAATGAGGCAGAGAGGATGGTTTTCATGTTTATGTGATCGTTGTGTTAACGCTCACCCACAGGGTTTAGGTATTGATGATTAAGGAGAGGAAAGTATGAAAGTTCAATTGTTTTCAGACTTACATTTAGAAATGCAGGGTTTTTACTTTATCCCAGAAAGTGATGCTGATGTGATTATTCTTGCTGGAGATATTGGTGTTGGCTTGGAAGGATTAGAGTGGGCAATTGAGCAGGCCAATAAACTAGATAAGCCTATTATCTATGTGGCAGGAAACCATGAGTTTTATCGTCATCACTACCAAACCTTGTTAGCTGAACTAAGAGCCTTAGCGGAGACCTGTGAAAACATCTATTTTCTTGAAAATGATGAAGTACAAATCAAAGGTGCTCGCTTTTTGGGAACAACATTATGGACAGATTATGTTGTGGATGGAAAGACAAAACAGGATTTTAATATGCAGGTGATTGGCCATATGTTGAATGATCACAGGATGATCGGCTTTGGTGATGATCGTTATGATTTTACACCTAAAGACGCCTTAGGCTTGCATAAGTCTAGCACTACTTGGCTAGAGGAAAAACTAAGCGAGCCCTTTTCAGGTAAAACAGTTGTGGTCACACATCATGGTCCTAGCTTGAAATGTGCCCACCTCGATTATGGTCTTGATCATTTGAGTGCAGGGTTTCTTTCTGACTGTGAGTCATTAGTTGAGCAAGCTGATTTATGGTGTTTTGGTCATACTCATTCGAGTTTAGATGTGTCTATTGGCAAGTGCCGATTGGTCAGTAACCAAAAAGGCTATCCGAGAGAAACTCTGCCAGTCGCATTCAATGAAAACTTAATTATCGGAGTGTAGAGCAATGGAAAAGAAGTTAAAACAACCACTGTTTATTGACTTTGAAGCATCAAGTTTAAATATGGATAGTTACCCAATTGAAGTTGCATGGTCATTGGAAGATGGCAGTATTGAAAGTCATTTGATCAATCCTGATGAAGTAAAAAGTTGGACGGACTGGGAGGAAGAGTCTCAAGCTATTCATGGGATATCGAAAGACACTTTATCGTCAATTGGAAAACACCCTAAATGGGTGGCAAAGCGGATGAATGAGGTGTTGGTTGGCAAGGTGTTGCTAAGCAATGCCTATGAGTTTGATTTGGACTGGTGTGAGACCTTATTTAAAGCTGCTGATGAAGTGATGGAATTTACATTTGGTGATGCGTGGCATGTATTTGGTTTGCAACTACACGCTAATGTGAACATTGATGAAAATGGTGAATTAGACAGATCAATTAGACCACAAGAAATTTATATGGCACTTACCGCTATCAGTAATACAGCATGGGAGAGAGTGGAAGGTAAGCAACACCGAGCCAGTGTGGATGTTGAGCAATTAATTGAAATGTGGAAAATAACAAAGAGTAGTAAGAAATGAGATTGTCTATATATAATATATTATGAATATGTATTTGTAATAATATAGATATTCAGCGTACGTTCATGTTTGTTTGTTATAATGACTTAATGTTTATAAAGAATAATAATAAAAGACGAGAAATATGTTGCAAATAACATACATAAATTAGGCATCACTGCTTATTGCTTAGTGATGCCTGAATAGAGATTACTAAGCCAGAAAACCTGGCTGTCACATAATGAAGCTGGGTTTTTTTGTGCCTAAAAATCCCCAGCTTTTTAATAAAGGAGATACATCACATGAATACTATTCATGCCACTGAACCGACGAGCCATTTAGTGCCTACGGTTGTTGAGAAAACACCTAAAGGTGAACGGTCTTATGATATTTTTTCTCGGTTATTAAAGGATAACGTTATTTTTTTAACGGGAACCATTGATGATCAGCTCGCCAACCTTGTCTGTGCTCAGATGTTGTTTCTAGAATCTGAGAATCCTGATAAGGATATTAGTTTATACATTAACTCACCAGGTGGTGTTGTGACCGCTGGAATGGCTATTTTTGACACGATGAACTTCATCAAACCAGATGTCAGCACAATGTGCATTGGGCAAGCATCAAGTATGGGGGCTTTTCTATTGGCTGCCGGTGCGAAAGGCAAGCGGTTTTCAACACCTAATTCACGGGTGATGATTCATCAGCCGTTAGGGGGCTTTCAAGGTCAGGCTTCTGATATTGAGATTCATGCAAAAGAGATTCTGTCATTGAGACATAGGCTTAATAGCATGCTTGCTGAACAGACTGGAAAAACGGTGGAAGAGGTTGCTGAAGATACAGATCGAGATAACTTCATGACGGCTCAAGATGCCTGTGACTATGGCTTGATCGACAAAGTTATTAGTAAACGAGAATAGAGGAAAAGGTAATGAGTACACTCACTAAAACCACAATCAAAACATTGGCCTTGGATTTAGAAGGAACATTGATTTCAAATGCCATGAGTCAGTTTGCGAGACATGGTTTGTGTGAGTTTCTCAATGCCTGCGATAGGATTTTTGGCCAAGATAATATTGTCATATTTACAACAGTCAATGAGCAGTTGTTTAGACGTGTTGCTGCTCAACTATATCAAGATGGACAGGTTCCAGAATGGTTTGTGACTATGCAGTATATCAAGTGGCAGGGTGAGTGTAAGGATTTACATTTTGTTGATCAGTATTCCCCCGAAAGTGTACTGCTTGTTGATGATTATGAGGGGGTTATCCATCCAGACCAAAAGGAACAGTGGATTGCTATTAAACAGTTTGCACACCCGTATGAAGACGATATGGAATTGATGGGTGTTTATAGTAAGATAAGAAATATATAATAATTACAGATTGGTTATTTATAAGAATGCATTTAATATGTTAATATAAATTTATAAGTAATGCGTTAAGGAGTGGTGATATGACAATTATACAAGCGGTTTCAGATACGCATATAGAATTTGATGGTGGGGTAGGTGTGAACAAACAAGACTTTGTTTTAGCTAAAACAAAGTCTGACGTTATTGTTGCGGCAGGTGATATTTTTCATCAACACCTTGGCATCGACTGGGCAGCAGACATTGCAAAGGAACATCAAAAGCCAGTTGTCGTGGTGTTTGGTAATCATGATTATTACCCAATTGACAATGTAGCTACAAAAGGAATTAACACTATTGTTGATGAGGCGAGACTGCAAGCCGAAGACTATAGAAAACAAGGTGTGCCTGTTTATTTTCTAGAAAATGAAACAGTCATCATTGAGGGGGTGAGGTTTATTGGTTGCACATTATGGACTGGCTTTAACTACGGTAATCAAGATGTGATAGACCGTGCGGGGTCAAATTTGAATGATTGTTCTTCTATTGGCGTCAGACCTGATGAACTATTTAACCGTCATCTAGATAGTGTGGTGTATTTATCCAAGACCTTATCTACCGCTTACAAAGGGGAAACTGTTGTGGTAACGCATCATGCTCCTAGTTATCAGTCTTTTAGTAATGTGGAAGATAATTATGAAAACGGCGAGTTAAGTCATTATTACTGTAGTGATTTAGAAGGGCTTCTTGAACAATATAAACCTGCTTTATGGGTGCACGGGCATATCCATGAAGTAGTCGATTATAAGCATGATCAAACACGAGTGGTGTGCAACCCACGGGGATATAACACATTATTTAATTTAGTCGATGAGTTTGAATCAGATAGGACCGTAACGATATAAAGATGTAAGTAAAAAGTGTAGTTCGAAGGCAAAGTGAGTATTTACATTAATAAGTAATTAGAGGTGATCAGCAATGACAGATGAAGAAATTAATTTACTTCGTGAAGCAATGGAGGGTGAGGAATACCCATTGAGGAAGCTGATGCAAATCTCTGATGAACTAACCGCCAACGAACGAAAGAAAAAGGAGAAAGATATGGTCGCTATTTATGATGAAGAGGCACTCAAAGAGCGGTTGAGAGGGATGGATGAAGGCACACTTCACTACGAAACCCTGCAACCATTAACGTTAACGCCTGCAAAGAAGCCATATGCACAAGTGACGAAAGATATCTTAGGTGACTTAGATGAATTAGAAGTTAAATTCCCTAATTTTTCTGAGTTGATTCAAGAGATTAAATTATTACTTCGACTTGAATTTGCTAGTGAGCAACGTGCAATTAGATTACCTCACTTTTTATTGTGTGGCCCGCCTGGTGTCGGTAAAACACGGTTGTTGAACGAGTTGACCAAGGTCTTGCAACTAGGTGATCTGAGACTGGTTGATATGGCTACAGCATCAGCATCATTTATTTTGGCTGGCGGGAGTACCTCATGGAAAAATGGTAAGCAAGGTGTTGTTACTCGACATTTGCAAGAAAGCGATGTTGCGAACCCTATGATCTTATTAGATGAAATTGATAAGCCTCTATCTAATGATCATAATCCAATTGGTGCTTTGTTTAATTTGTTGGAGAATTTTACATCAACAAATTTTATTGATGAGGCATTGGACTTTCCCATGAACTGTTCACAAATTATTTACTTTGCAACGGCTAATAGCCTTGATTCTGTTGACGACGCGATTAAATCTCGTTTTGAGATTGTTCATATTGAATCGCCCACACAGCAGCAAATGGCGGCTATTACAGATTCCGTTTACCAGGAAATGCGTGCTGAATCTAGCTGGGGGTGTAGATTTTCAGAACATCTAGCAGATGAAGTCGTTGTGAAGTTGCAAGCATGCTCCCCTAGAGCCGTTCGTCGCCTGCTCAAAAAAGCGTGTGCCAATGCCTTAGATCGTGTTGTAGAGCAGGGTATTTCTGACGATGTTATTACGTTGGCGGCGGAAGATATTGTTCACACAGAGAACAATAATAGCCGTACTGGCAATATTGGTTTTTATTAAATCATGAGTGACATAGAACGACTCAATGATAAGGAGATATGCAATGTCTAATACTGAAATGGCACAGGCCGTTTGGGATTATATGAACCAGCGGGCAGAATCAGAAGGAGTGCCCCATGACTTAGGTTTGGACTTTTACAGTGTATGCCTAGAAGGAGGGATGCGAGATTTCTTTGGCATTATTGTTAGTGATGATGGTTGCCGACTGCTAAAGGATGAGCAAAACCCTGAGTTTTTTAAGACATATAGTCATCATTAGGGAGAATAGGATGAAAATGTTATTGATGCTCTGTACGTTAATCATATTGCCTACGGTGACTTATGCGAAACACGCTATTACATATGAGTATTACGAGATAAGCCCTAACAGTATTAAAGATGTTGAAAAGCAGGCGGTTAAACACACACCGGTATTTATCGATGGACATAAGTATTTAGCAAAAACAAAATGGTCGATCCAAACAGGCTTTACTGGCTATAAAACGGTGGAGGGTTACGGCGTTGGAAGTATCAATCTCGATATTAAAATAAGCTATGTCATGCCACGTTTAGCTGATAATTGTTGTGATGAGGACATTGTAAGCTTCTTTAACGCTGCTTATGACAAGTTGCATTTGCATGAGAAAGGTCATGGTCAGATTGCTATTGATTCAGAACAGATGATTAAAACGTTTTTGATGGAGACACCAATACAAGAAGACTTTGAGACACTTAAAACAGTGTTTTATCAGCGTAACGGGGAAATAATCAATCAAATACAAGATATATCTGTGCAATATGATAAAGAAACGGAGCATGGATTTACACAAGGTGCTCATTTTATGGTTACAAAATAAAACGCATTAAATTCAGCAGTCAATACATTACTAATTCAAGCTAAGGAGCCGTTATGCAAAACGAACAAGCTATCGCTTTACCATCAGATGATTACCAATGGCATAGTAGTGATGAGTCGTGGGTAGATGCATCTGACGGACAAATTGACTCAAGAACATTACTTCGTCTTAAGACATTGGTGTTTCCGGTATTTGATGGGGAAGATATGTGGATTGATTTTCTGAAATCAGCTGATCGATTATCACGCTTGTTGGAGGCTGCACAGATCCCTGAAGAATATATTAATTATGAGTGTTATCAATACCAGTGGTCAGATATCTTCTGTGAAAACTGGGGCATTGGATCGGCATATTGGTCAGACGCTACGCCCTTTGAGTTGATGATTCGTGAGACGGTAAAAACGCTTGATTCAAACTGCTGGTTGATTGAGGAGCGGTGCTGGCAAGAAAAAGAAGCCATCTATAAACGTTTTGAGGCACTAGAAGGCTATGCAAAAAGCAATGAACAAACACAGTTTCGAGTAAGGCCGTATTATCCTAGCGACTATCACCTGTTCTCAACAGATGATGAGTGGGTATCAGCATCACCAGGGTGCCTTCGCGAGCACTATCTTGATGTGCTCAAAAAGTCAGTTGGCGAGTCAAGTTGGATTGGTTTTTTGAAACGCCCTGATCGCCTGCAGCATATTATTCGACATGGCGAGCCCAAAGCAGAACAACGTTCTATTCTTGAAGGGGGCGTTTATCAGTGGGAGGATTTAGCATCACCCATCTGGGGGCTGGGAAGTAAAGTTTGGCCCGATCCAACAGCCAGTGAAATTGAACAGGTAAAAGAACTGTTTAAAACATTTAAGGCTTGGAAGTCTACAGAAGAAAAGCTGACATCATTGCTGGGTGAAAGTAGGTATTTGACAATGGGCGAAGAAGCATAAAGGAGTTGAGTAGAGTGAGTAATAGTGCAACTGCTAACAGTCATCATGTTTTAGACATTAGCTTTACTGAAACCTTATCTGCAAGTATTAGCTATTGGAATGAGGGGATCACATGGCAGCTAAAGTCTAAAACACGAGAGCAAGTGCTTGGGTTGTTTGCACCACCATTAGCCCCATTGGAGTTACTGTCTCAGCGCGAAGATTGCCAAGACTGGTATCTCAATATTCCTGAAGCCATAAGGACTCGCATTCACGACTATCGACATATTGACTTCGCTTTATTGTATATAACAAGTCACTATCAATATGCCTATGAGCTATTTATTAGTCATCCTCATTTACTGTGGCTTTTATTGTGTGAGGCGAAAGAAAATGAGTGGACAGAGGAAAAACTGATCAGCATTATTGGGCTGCCACGAAAAGCTATTTTAGCTGAATGTGGACTACCTGCAACACAAGCGAGCGTGAGGCTATTAGCCAAATTTAACTTTGAACGATATGACATGACAGCACGTTCTGTTATTAAAAGTGTATTTGCATTGTCGTCACATGAAAAGCTTAACCACCACCGTTACACTATCAATCTTAGGTTAACAAAGCTGATGGTTCGTCATCCTGTTTTAACCAGACAAACGTTTATGCACAATCTGGCAGAAGATGAGTGGAATACTCATATCAGCACAACATTAAATGATGTATTTAGATTGGCAGATGAATTAGACCAAGCCAACATTATAAATGATATTTGTACCTGCAAATCCAATAGCGATTTGATTGAACTGCATGACCGTTTAACCAGGCGGCTGAATCGACGGATGTATGCCCAAAATTATAGAAATAAGTTCGATGTTGATTATCCTGCACCCCCTTTAGAAGGCACCGAGACGATCATCCCGATTAGAAATGGCTTGAGCCTTATCAAAGAAGGGGATGACCAAAGACATTGTGCTGCGAGTTACCATAAAGACATTGTGAATGGTGAATACTATATCTATAAAGTATTGGCACCAGAGCGAGCCACATTGGGCCTTATTCTAGCCTACGGTCAAAAGCCGAAACTGGAACAGGTCTATTTGAAACAAAACAAAGAAGTCTCAGCAGAAACGATGAAAGTTGTTTTGGGCTGGCTAACAAAAGCCCCTATTAAAGGGGGGCTAGATAGGAATTAATCTAATGTGTATTATCCGTACACATTGTATGTAATAACAAGCTAAGGAATTGAAATGTTTTTTGAAGATGTATGCAAAGAAATTAAAAATAAAATCTCTGACCAAGAAGATTTTAGAATAGATGTGGAGAAAGACGATTCCTTAGAGATTTATTATGACGGAGGCAAGCAGTTAATTAGCTTCATTCCTAAAGATGAAGAGTCCATTATTGTCGTCTTTAAAAATGTAGCAACATCCATGGCCGATGGGAAAAAAATACTTGAGCATAGGGATAATGAAGAGCTTCAGACTGATTTGGGAGAGTTTACCTTTATTGTTAATGAACAGTTGGGACTTCTTTTTACACTCGATGTAAACCAAGACAATAAAGCACATTTTACTGAAGACTTTATTTCAATTGCTAAAGAGGCTTTTGATGGATTGGAGAAAGCATCAAAAGCTGCAGATGCTGTAGAAGATGATGAAGCTAAGCCACGGGAAGAAGGTCATCAACAGGAAGAAGACGGGCATGAAGTAAATAGTACCAAGAGAAACTACCGTCAGAAGCCATTGGATGTGGTTGAGTCATATTTAACAAGCAAAAACTTTAATTTTAACAATGTTGGAGGCAGAATAAGGGCAGGATTTAAGCTAGACAATTACACCGATTCTGAAAATAATAATCGCATCCTGATGATCTATCAGGACTTAGACGATGGTTCATTCCTACGAGTAGATGTTCCTCAGTTATATGATATTTATAACGGCGTAAATACTATTGAAGAACGTTATGAGCGTTATAGACTGGCATCTATGGAATGTACTTCGATTTCCATGAAATATAAATTAATTAACTACTGGGTTGACCCAAGTGATGGTGAAGTGCGACTACAGATAGATTTCCCA
>ENA-OSET01000654-OSET01000654.1-sediment-metagenome-genome-assembly--contig:-NODE-654-length-38136-cov-3.865761_pt1 | contig 38136 bp, 34 predicted proteins | sample MGYA00237882_ERZ534229 | MGnify/ENA primary metagenome ERZ534229 (study PRJEB26408, sample SAMN06266212) | sediment metagenome | isolation source: Hudson Canyon methane seep mesocosm | place: USA:Hudson... | reverse complement strand
GGTGAGCCTAATGTGTCGCCAAAAGAAATGTTTATTTCAAATGGCCCTGAACATATCCTTATAGCAAATATTGCATCACCAGAAAGTGTACAAAATATCTATTCAAATGCATCCGTGTGTTTGAGCTTCATTGATGTATTTAAGCAAAAGGGTTTTAAGGTTAAAGGTTTAGCTAAAGTTATTGAAAAAAACAACACTGAATTTCAAAGCAAAATATCAGTTTTGCGAACGCTTGGTGGTGAAGAGTTTGAAATAAAAAGTATTATTGAAATTTTAGTTAGCAGTGTAAGTCCAATAGTAGCGCCTAGTTATTGGATGTTTCCAAAAATAAAAGAAAGCGCACACGTTAAGCAAGCAATGAACTCTTATGGGGTACAACCAAAAATCATTTAACGAACAGGTAGGAACGACTTTCTGGTGTATGACTCCAAAACCCTTAAATACTAATTATTCCAGACATATACTTAACTGCTTTTCCTGAAATTTTCACTATATCACCCTCTATAGAACAGAATAGATCACCACCACGCTTTGAAGCTTGAAAGGCCTGTAGTATAGGTTTTCCAAGTTTTTCTGCCCAGTAAGGTGCAAGGCCTGCGTGTATTGAACCTGTTACTGGGTCTTCATCACCACCATTAGCAGGCCAAAAATATCTGGATATAAAGTCATATTTCTGTGATGCGGCAGTGACGACCACGTCATATGGTTTCAATTTTTTAAGCTGTTCTTTATCTTGCCTAACATTAACAACATGCTCTTCTGAAGAATAGACGGCAAAGTAAGCTTGCTGGTTCAGTAATACCTCATCTGGCCTTATAGAAAGCCCATGTATTAGCGCGTCAGGGATTACGTCTATGGGCTCAGGTTTTCTATTTGGAAAGCTCATTTGTATAAAGCCAGAATCAGCTTTACGGACGTTAAATTCACCTACCGCTTTGGCGTAGAACACTAAAGAGTCAATATCGGTATGTTTGTTAAATAGAACATAGGCTGTCGCTAATGTAGCATGCCCACAGAAATCTATTTCTGTTAAGGGGGAAAACCAACGAATGTGAAAAGTATCGCCATTTTTAACTGAAAATGCAGTTTCGGATAAATTATTTTCTGCCGCGATAGATTGCATTAAATTATCTGACAACCACTCGTCTATAAGTATTATGGCCGCAGGGTTTCCACCAAATATAGAGTCCGTAAATGCATCAATATAATTTACTTCTAAGTTCATTTTTTGACTCCTAAATGTACAAAACTATTTCTAATGTCGGATTAATTTATTTGGGTAAGTGGGCAGCTTTTTTTAAAAAATGAACAGTTAAATTAGATCTTAATTTTTTCAAATAGAATTGGTTACGTATAGCCTACTTCAGTATGTTTTCACTTTTATTCTTCAAAAGAAAGCCTCAATTGCACCTAAACTACGACCCGTCAATATCAATAGGTCAGTTAGCGTTATATTTCACGCAAGCATCTGGTTCACTGGAAACGGGGTTTGACTTCTGTATCTATATTGCGACTCGTCGCTCTGCTTCAGATGTCTGGAGTAATACTAGGCAGATAGATACGATTACTGGGGGTGTCATAGAAGGGCCATCAATTTCATTTGATGGTGAGTTGCTTTACTACCATCAGAAATTGTTGGCAAACACAGCATATTGGTAGTTAAACGTTTATAGAACATAATCGGCTGTTGACCTACATCAATGAATTTTATTTTTCTGAAGTCTATTCTGGTCTTGGATTTAATCAATAAGGGAGTACGACTATATGCCTTCACATCAGAAAATAATCGAACAAATAACTAAGCGGTTAGAGGCGTGGGATTATAAAATAGACCGATTAGAGAGCCGGGTTAAAGGTTTGCCTGACGAACTTAGAGCCTCTGCACATGAAAAATATCAGAAACTAAAGCAGTATCAAGAGACATTAGGGGAAAGAGAACGTGCTCTGAAAGCTACAACTGAACAAGCCATTCATGATGTCGAAGATTCATTTGAGGAAGTTTGGGATACTTTTAAATTATTATTCGAAGAAGTAGAAAAAGAAGAAGTTGAAGATACTTAGTTCTACGGTTGGGTAACGATAGTAAGGTGGAAGGGGTGACTGCCTATCTATCGTTTAGTGTCAAATAACCTCAAAGGCTCATTATATCAAACAAGGTAGGCACAAACCGAGCTACCTGAAGCTTCGTCGATTATACATTGACACTCTTCAGGAGCCTGTCATCTATATGCGTAAGGACTGTTACGTTTGCCGTTCAGAAGGCTTTAATGCCCATGCCCGTGTAAGTATTTCAACTCAAAGAAAAACTATTATTGCCACGGTAAACGTGGTCTCCAATGATTCACTTTCACACCAGGAAGTTGGACTTTCTGAGTCAGCCTGGCACCGGCTCGAGGCGCAAGATGGCGACAAAGCTTATTTTCATCATGCTAAACCTGCTGAGTCGATGAGCTATGTACGTGGTAAGCTCCACGGAACTCGCTTTAGCGATAACGCCTCCCACCATATTATTCGCGATATTACCCAAGGCCTATATTCCGACATTCAATTAGCCGCCTTTGTCACTTCCTGCGCCGGCGATCGCCTTAACACCGATGAGGTGATTGGTTTAACCAAAGCTATGGTCGATGCTGGCAGTCATTTAAACTGGGAAAGCGATATGGTGATGGACAAGCATTGCGTCGGCGGTTTGCCAGGCAATCGGACAACACCAATTGTAGTCGCCATTGTAACTGCGGCAGGTTTGACCATGCCAAAAACCTCATCTAGAGGTATCACCTCTCCGGCGGGAACAGCCGATACAATGGAAACCCTTGCACCCGTCAATCTAACGATTTCTCAAGTACGGTCAGTTGTTGAGAAAGAGGGCGGCTGTATTGCCTGGGGCGGTTCGGTCAGTTTGAGTCCTGCAGATGATATTCTTATTCGGGTAGAGCGAGCGCTTGACTTAGATAGCGAAGGGCAATTAGTGGCTTCCATCATTTCCAAGAAAGTGGCCGCAGGTTCAACGCATGCCTTGATCGATATACCGATCGGTCTAACGGCCAAGGTCAGAACGCTAGATTACGCAGAGACGTTAGCGGATAAATTGATTAGCACTGGTGCCGTACTCGGGTTAAAGGTGGAAACCATATTTAGCGATGGTCAGCAACCGGTAGGCCGAGGCATCGGGCCCTCATTGGAAGCCAGGGATATTTTACTGACGCTTCAAAATAAACCAGACGCACCACAGGACTTGCGTCAGCGGTCATTGATAATAGCGGGTAAAATATTTGAGATGGGGGGTATCACTGTCAAAAACCAGGGTATTTCTCTTGCAGAAAAAATACTGTTATCTGGGCAGGCATGGTCGAAATTTCAGGCAATTTGTGAAGGGCAGGGTGGCATGCGAATACCTCCTACAGCAACATACAAGCATGAGGTGATCGCTGACCGAGCAGGCGTCGTTTGTTATATAAACAACCGCTTAATCAGCAAACTGGCAAAACTCGCCGGAGCCCCCGCATCACCAGCAGCGGGGCTTGATATGCATATCCGTTTGAGCGATAGAGTAGAGCTTGGCATGCCATTGTTTGACTTATATGCGCAGTCCTCAGGTGAATTGCAATATACGCTTGATTTTCTAAATGAACATCCGGGCGCTATACAAATAGAAGAAGATGTACTTTAAAATTACTCATTTTTAGTCATAATTTTTAGTCATCATGCCTCAAAACAATTTGTTGATTCGATAAGCGGTGTTAGTGGGGAGAGTAAGCCTTAGTCAACACCTTACGAGATCTAGGTGACGGTGAGCTTACCCTCATCGCAAGTGTTTTTTAACATAGGGTTTGGCAATTATCTGATAGGGGTCACCTATGCCCTCAACCGCCGCCCATTCTAACTCACTCAAGCTGCTCTTGAGGCGCCCGTCCATAGCAGACAACGCAGCGAGTCCATGTGCCCAGGTACACCGATTTGCGAATAGCAGGCCATCGGTATCTAAGGTACCACCACGATTAATATACCCCAATGCCCTCGTATGCTCTGGACCTAAATCGAGCGGCCTGAGAACCCCTAAGAAACTCTCGGGGCGGCCATGACTTAACATTAATCGAATGCGAGGTGAGCCAAATATGTTAGTGACTTCAGATTCATTCACGAACGCCGCTTCATGAGCATCCCTTGGTGAACGAAATCGACCAGGCTCGGCCAAATAAACAACACTACAAGCAATTTCATGCTGCTTAAGACGGCGTTGAATTTTACCAGCTTGTTGCAATTGATAAGCGCCAATGGCTATCAACTGAATATCGTCGTCATTCTTCCCTGATAAGCGAATAGCGCCGTGGTGAGCCAAGAACCTGGCTTGCTCTGTCGTGAATTGATTGGCCACTTTAGCCTTTGGCACGATCATGGTAAACACTTGCCCATTACTCTGATAACAACTGCGCATTAATTCAAGTGCACTCGCACTATCGGCCGGGAATACCACACGAGATACGTCGGACATTTCAGCCATCATTGCTTCACAAAATATTGAATCCTGATGGCTCTGCTCGTTTTTGCCATTTTCCCATAAATGAGAGGTCGCCAGCACAGGAATAGATAACCAAGGGACGAGCTGAGCTTGCTGCTTTTTATGGCGGGCCAAAATAATTTTCTTTCGTAACGCGCCCAACATTTTTGGTGCAAAGGCCTCATACGATATAGCGAGATTTAAGCCCTTGCGGTTCGCCAAGATAGCTGAGATCACAGCTTCTTCGTTCAACGCAGTAATCACGGCGCCGTCAACCGCTTCAGCAACGCCCACCTCCGGATCGGTCACACGGTGTTTCAAAAAGTCTAGAGTCTTATTAAAGCGGTTTGAACGCAACTCATCAGGGTTGCCTACTCGGGGACGCAAAAGCGGGTTCGCCTTAATCATTGCAACAAACAAAAGATCTAAACTGGCCATTGGCGAAGTCATATCTTCGTCGAATGGCACTGCAAATTCGGGAACCACCGCTTTTATTTCTGTCAATAATAGACTGCTTTCACGTTCCTTAATCCGACCGGTGCTTGTATGATTGTTCAGCAAAGCAGCAGACGCACGCCAGTCGGACTCTGATACAAATAATCGAGCAGCGCACTGGTTAAATAATTTCAACGATTCATCGTGATATTTTGGATTTTCCGGCAACGGCGTACCATGTGCGGCATTCGTTCCTTGACCATAAAACCCAAAGCCTTTTTCAGTTTCCGCAATGCCGTAGGGAAATTTAACAGGATAGTGCTCAGTACCTGCTTTAACCCTTTCTGCTGACTGACGCAAGCGCGACTCTTGCCGAAGAATATTAATGGCATAGGCTGCTGGATCTCGGCCATCAAAAACCTCTGGATCAAAATTATGCCCTCGCAAGTGGCGCACAAAATAGTCAGTTCCACCCAATTGCTGAGCGGTGGTGCGTTGATCGATACGACGCCCATTGGCAATCATAATTGGTACAACCAAGCCGCAGTCTTCGTTACGCCACCAGCGTGCCGACCAATCGCTGCCGCGTTGTTCTTCAAAGGCGCCGTCGCTTAAAAATGCGACCAATTTTTCACCGGGCAAAGGCTGGTGTACATAATGAAGACCGGCAAAGCCCAAATAACCACCTTCAATACTGGCACCGGCTGTATTGACATTGACATGACTGCCGACAGGCGAGGCCGCCGAGCCATCAGATGAAATGTCGTAACTATAAAAATCTCGTGTTAAGCGACTTAGTCCTTGGTCTGATAAGGGGTAACGTTGCTCGTGTAAAGGCAGGCTGTTCTGTAGTAATAGATTGACTGAATCAATGGCTGATACGCAGTGCCCCTGACCCATTAACCATTCACGACTATCTCCTGAAATGGCGTTTGCGGTAAGGTAACCCACGTAAGCGGGCACCATATTCAAAGAGCCTCCGGTATGTCCTTGCGGTGACTCTTTGAAATCCGAGGCAGCGAGTGCCTCTCCGTTAAGCTTAACTCTAGTCGCGTAGCTCATGTGAATCACTAACCACATGGCCTGACTACAAATTCGGTCAGCGGCTTTAAGTAAGGGGAGGGCAAAATCTAGCTCAATTTCCAAACGTTGAAGCTCAGAAAATACCATCAATTGAGTATCATCAGTATGTTTGATTAGCCCGTAGCCTTCAGCCCAAGCGCCAAATTTTGGAAATTTTCGGCGTAATTGAGCCGCGTTGAGCGTTTCTGCAGACATGATATGCCTCCTTTGCAAGCATTGTTGTTGAGCAATTACGATGGCGAGTTATTCTCGCGATGATTTATTAGGACATCGAATTTTATCTGCAAGCATAATTATTAGCGCCCCCACATGTCCTATTTCAACTGTTACTCAATAGATTCCGGTACTTTAAGGTCTCAACGAGAACTTCTATTTTCTTGCCCACTGCGTCAGTGGGAGTCTTTAATGAATTCCATTTCCTTAGACAATTTATAAGTGTTTGCTTCAACCCTTTTGCGAAGTTTTGTTAAGCTTCCAAGTGGCTGGTCTATCACAAAACTATTGGCTAACCATGACGGTAAATTCCCACTGGGGTCTGCATGAGTTTCGTATTCAACATATACCATACCGTTTTGCTTCGGTGTGAATCTCCAAAAACCTGTTAGCTTGGTAACAGGTACGCAGTCTTCGTCAGATTTAGAAAACTGAGTACTTGCTTCAAAATTCATCGTAACAATAAGTGTTTCTGGGTCTTGGTCTATTCTTGAATGCAATACATAGTCTCTATCGCTGACAGGCCAAGGAGCAGAAGTACGTTGATAAATATAAAAATCCCGACCTGATACCTTCTGTATTATCTCGCTTTCTATACAATCTTGAAGCCAGTTTTTCATTTGTTCTATATCTGTATGGTGTGCGACCAAGTTTCGTAATGAAGTTTTAACGAGCACTTCACCTCTAAACGCTTTAAAAGATGAACCTTCAATTTCTTGGGTATAAATTTTTATTCCCTCCTCCTCTAATTCTATTTCCCAAGCTGATACTTGAGTGAATGTTAGAAAAAAAACAAATAAACCGAGTAGTGTCGTTTTCATGGTTAAAATCCAGGTTGTGTGAAGCACTTATAGCTACCCAAATGATATATCTTAATCCGCCTTAATTTCTGATATAGATCATTAGGACGATTAAAATACAGATTTTTATCTTCACCGATCGTATTTGTCATACTATATTGGCATCGAAATTCTAATTAGTGCCCATACAAAAGTTGCGACCGCAGTAGGTGTCAATTCAGGATGGACATTTACTTTGTAGTTCAGGAGACAAAATGATCGGTACAAGTCGAGAGAATATAAAACCAGGAGTGAAAGTTGCCATTGTATTGAAAAAGGATCAACGCTCTGGAGAGCTCACAAACGGTGTCGTTAAAGATATTTTGACTAAATCTCCCTCCCACCCTCATGGTATTAAAGTTCGTCTTGAGAGCGGTGAAGTTGGTCGAGTAAAAGAGATTCAAAGTGAATGAGTGTGAGGGGAAAAACAATGGCAGGCCAGACGTAACTTCATCTAGATTCAAAGGGTTTATAAAAACGCTTAAAGACTCGGATATTCGTCCGGCAAAAGGGCTCGCTTATTTAGAGCAAGATGATCAACTTCAGAACATCTTTGTACCAGTGATTCCTCATCCAGAATATCAGCCCTTGTACTGTTGGTTTAATTGTCTCGATTATCAACAAAATAAGGGTGGTAAAGTGATTTTTGGCTGGGCTATTTGGCATACAGAGAGAAATACCCTGTTAGCTCAACACCATGCTGTTTGGCAGTCAAGCAAAGGGGAATACGTTGATATTACGCCTAATGAATTGTCGGTCGAGGAAATCTTATTTCTGCCTGATAATAGGGTGCCATTTGATTATCAAGGGCTCCGTGCCCCATACAGCTGTGAACAAGACAAAAATGGCACTGCTGTATGGGTGGCATCTGAAGGAGTAACGGTTGGCTTCTTTTCTATTCAACAACTAATACTTTCAGACAGTGACCTGCAAACCTTAGCTAGCTTTGATTGTTTAAAGCAATTTGCTTACAACAAAATACACCTAAGTAAATGTGACCAATAAATAGTATTTATAGCTGCAAGAATTGTAGTGAGAATCATTATCATTTGCCGTGTAGTAAGTTATTTACACATCATTGGTTTTAATTCTTTGGAGAAGGGTATGACTACTTGGATTGACAAGCATTGGATAATAATTTCTTCCTTCGGTATCACACTAGGTCTCTGTATATTTCCTTATATTTACTCAGTTGATCGGAGTCTGTTCTAAAACGTTCCTCATTCTTTACACATTTCCTCGATATTTATTGCACCTTTTAGGCTTAACCTTACTGAGCATTACTCAATAGGAGGACTATAAATCGAACATTCATGATAAGTAAGGGTTTGATTTAATGGTTGTTTAGTCTAGTGAGTTCTAGTCAATACCTGTTTAATAATCGCGATTTTTTGATCCATTTCATCCACTGCTGTATTTGCGAAACCTAAGACTAAGCCTTGTTTTTTAGCTGTTCCAATATAATAAGACGATAAGGCACTGCAATAGATACTTTTTTCTTTTAAACGTTCAACGATGTGGATATCAGAAATTGCTTGCTTAATCGTAGGTGGCTTTAGAATAAGTACAATATGCATGCCCGCACCACTATAAATTGGCTCAGCGTAGTCAACTAAATGCTGCTGGCAAGCGAGGAGAATCGCCTTTAGTTTTTCATGATAAAGCAGGCGCATTTTACCCAAGTGACGAACAAAATGCCCCGCTTCAATAAATTCGGCTACGGTAGCTTGTTCAACCAAGGCTGTTTGCCCAGTCATCAGGTTTTTAGCCTTGATACAGGCATTGGTGAGTTGTTTTGGTACAACCATATAACCCAAGCGAAGCCCAGGGTAGAGTACCTTGCTAAATGAGCCAATATAGATAACTTGTTCAGCTAAGCCCAAGCCTTGCATTGCGGCAATGGGCTTATGGTCAAAATGGTATTCACTGTCATAGTCATCTTCAATTACCCAAATATTATTATCAGCTGCCCACTGCAGAATTTTGAGCCGATTGGCGAGAGGGATAATACCGCCCATAGGATATTGGTGAGTAGGCGTTAAGCATATTAACTTACCACGAGGCTTTTCGGGCAGTTGCTCAATATCGATACCTTGTTCATTTACATCGATTCCGGTGGTTTTAATCCACTGATGTTCAAAGGCCAAGCGCATGCCTATGTAGCCAGGATTTTCGAGATAGGCCAAGTCACCTTTTTCTAACAGTACTTGAATCGCAATGTTCACAGCTTGTTGGGCACCCACCGTAATGATAATTTGTTCAGGAGAACAAACGACCCCACGTGAGGTGCGTAAATACTCAGCTAAGACCCTACGCAAAGGTGCGTGACCTTGTAAATCATCATACCCTAGCAGCGAAGTACGTTGACTATGGCGATGTTGAATTTGGCTCCATTTTTGAAGAGGGAAGGCTTTAAGATCTGGGAGTCCGGCTTCGAAACTTTGATTGTTATAGATTCTTGGCTTAGTCTTGCCCATGAGTTTTTGACCCCTGGCCGATAAAGATAAGCTGCCGGGGTTATTGGTCTTGAATGCTACCTTGGGGTTAAGTTTTGCATGTAAATAATCCTCAGGTAATTCGTCGGAAATATAGTGACCCGCGCCGGGTTTTGTTTTGATATAGCCTTCAGCTTTCAATTGTTCTAATGCACTGTTGACGGTATTTCGGCTAACGGATAAGTCGGATGCTAAGCCTCTACTTGAGGGTAGCTTTGTATCAGCGGTTAATCTGCCGCTGAGTATTCTTTCTTTTAGTCCTTGATACAGTTGAAGTTGCAGTGGGGTATTTTCTGACCGCTGAAATTCAAAGTCTCTTAATGCGTCAAATTCCGACATCAATATTGGTACCCTTAATTCTTAATAATTGGTGCTTATGGTAGGTCCAGTATTGAGTGATACTTATGCTATGTCAATTACTAATGAAGAGAGGGATTAAGTGTTAGCAAAAACTCAACGATCTAAAATTAAGCGTTCAGCACACCGAGCAAGCTATAAAAAATCAGATTTATACCCACTGATTGATGATTTAAAAATGGGGCATATTTGTTTTGTCCAAGATGGCTGTCCCATGTCCATTCCAATGCTCAGTTGGCGGGTTGACGATGATATCTATATTCATGGGAGCCGTGGAAGCAGGCTTATTAAAAGCCTGACCGGAGAGAATCAGTCTTGTGTTTCTTTTGCAGAATTAAATAGCTGGGTGATGGCTAAGTCAGCCTTTCATCACAGTGCCAATTACCGTTCAGCGGTGTTGTTTGGCTTTTTTGAAGAGGTTGAAAATGATCAAACCCAAAGAGATATATACCAGAACTTTGTAGAGCAGTTGGAACCTGGACGTTGGGAGCATATACGCGCACCAAATGAAAAAGAAATGAACGCCACGACCTTGCTCAAAATGCCCATAGAGGAAGGGGCTGTCAAAATTCGAACTGGTGGGCCAGTTGACGATGTTGAAGACCAAAGCCTGCCTGTTTGGGTGGGTGAGTTGCCTTTGACAAAAACATGGGGGGATAAAATTGAATATTAAAACCGGTCAAATAAACGGTCTAATAGGCAGGATAATAAACGGCGTAATTGTAGGACTAACTGAAAGCCTAAAAACAGAGCATAAGCTCTGTTTTTTATATTATTCATTAAAGCCGGTTAGGATAAGTTAGGATGAAAAAGTCGAGGTTATTTTCTTTTGTAATTGCTTAGCCACTACTTTTGCAGGGGATATGATGCGAGTCGGGCGCCTAATTAATTCCCCCTGACAATTTGGGCAAATATGTTGGTGCTTTTCTTCAGTGCAAGTCGCACAAAATGTACATTCATAAGAACAAATGAATGCAAGCGACTTTTGATCAGTTGGTTGTTCACAGCTTTCACATTTTTTTTTCATTTTCAGCATTATGTTTCCTTTAAGCTAATAAAAAGTTAGCAATTTTGAAAATTTTAATTCGTCCACTTAATCAATCATATAAGTCAAAGTGAGTTTCAAACAGCACCAGTTTAAAATTTTAGTCAGAACCAATTTAAAAATAATTTCGTGCAAAGGGCTTGAAAAACATTTCGCTGTCCTCAAATCTTATAGGGTGGAGGTTAGGACTCTAAGAGTATGACCGAAGCACTTATACAAATCTTTGAGCAACTTGCTAAAGATTTCTTTGATCGAAAACTATGTATTGCTTTACTGGAGAATATATTATGAACACAATTGATTTAACCCCTATTTACAGAAACAGCGTTGGCTTTGATCGTATGGCTTCACTGTTGAATACTGCACTCAGCTCAGACTCTGGGACTACAGGCTACCCACCCTACAACATCGAAATAATCGATGAGAACCAATATGCTATTACCTTAGCGGTGGCTGGTTTTGATGAGCAAGACTTGGATATTAATACTGAGAAAGGCGTACTCACTGTTCGAGGTAGCAAGGCCAAGGAGGAAGAAAAACATTACCTTCATAAGGGCATTGCGAACCGTACGTTTGAACGCAAGTTTAATCTGGCTGACTACGTCGAAGTCACTGGTGCGGACTTAAAACTGGGTATCCTCACCATTAAGTTATTGAAAGAAATTCCTGAGGCAATGAAGCCCAAGAAAATTTCAATTAATGGTAAGAGCGAGACTATCTCTCAATAAGCTCTCATTTTGGGAAGAATGAGTTAGTTGTATGAATGGCAGTAATGATCAGTATTAACGATCCATAGTACTGGTCAGTAGTACTCTTGCCCCAGTGAAACATTAAACTGGGGCTTTTTTACGAAGGGCCTTTTTGAGTAGTACATTTAAAAGGTAATTGAAGGCTTGTTTGTTTTTGATATGCTTCTATCATTTCTTTTTCTTCTTTTAGAAAATCACCAATTGCCGCACGGAAACCTGGTTCTTTGATCCAGTGATTAGAATAAGTGAAGACTGGACGAAAGCCTCGCTGAATTTTATGTTCCCCTTGAACGCCGGGGTCAAATCGCGTTAACCCTTCTTTGATGCAGTAATCAATCCCCTGGTAATAACAGGTTTCAAAGTGAAGATGTTTAAACTCCTGAAGGCAACCCCAGTAACGTCCATAAAGTGTATTGCTATCTCTTAAATTCAAGGCTCCCGCAATATATTCTTCGTCACCTTCATTTTCAACTTTAGCGAGTACCAACACTAGTGATTCGGGCATTGTTTTAGCTAACTGTTGAAAGAAAGACTTACATAAATAACCACCGTGACCACTGCGCTTAGCGTAGGTCATTTGATAGAAATAGTAGAAACGCTCCCAAATATGTTCTGGGATATCGCTTCCTTCAAAGACCTCGAGTGAAATACTTTGTCGTGCCACTTGTAGGCGTTCTTTTTTAAGGTTCTTACGTTTGCGTGAACTAAATAGAGCCAGAAATTCGTCAAAATTAGTAAACCCTTCATTGAACCATTGAAAGTGAACAGCCGTTCTTTGCGCGAATTGGTCTGATGAATGCTCTGAAAGATGATCTAATTGATCTGAAATTGATTTTTCCGGGAATAATAAATGCCAGGAAGATAGTTTATGTGTTCGACAATACTCTATTATGAATTCTTTGATCGCATTGTGAACGGTTGCTGCGTCGTGGGTAGGCACTATACATATTCTTTGCCCGGTGACAGGTGAAAAAGGAATAGCACTGACCAGTTTAGGGTAATAGTCTACGCCATGTCGATGGTAAGCGTCGGCCCAAGCATGGTCAAAGACATACTCAGCAAAGCTATGTTGTTTAAGATAGCTTGGCATGATGGCAATAAGGTTTGTATTATCATAAACCAATACATGTCGTGTTTCCCAACCACATTGTTTTCCTGTGGCTCCGCTGGCCTCTAGGGCATGTAAAAATTCATGGCGGGTGAAAGGGTAATCGGTTCCTGTTACAGCATTCCAATTATCAACAGATATTTCTGTAATACTGGATAGTATTTTAAAAGTATAAGGCACAATATTAGGTATTTACCGCGTTTAGTCGATGATGATCATCGCGTTAGAGGCCAACCTTAAACGAGGATATCTACCTTGACCAGCACTTTTAGATTTTTCTAATTTTAAATATCCGACTTAGTTTATTGCCAAAACCAACGTTGGCTTTCAATCATCGCTTGAGCGCGTGTGATACCTATATCATTCAGGGCACTGTCGCTTAGCTGCTTTATCTGTTGACGCTGTTGATGGCGTAGGTAAACATTATATAGCTGCTTATAGGATGCATTGAACCTGAAGGGGCGTAAATATACGGCTTTGTTTAAGGGGCTAGTGAAAACGTACATAGTCATGATCTCTCTGTATATTTGTTGATATCTATTTAAGCGCTAGGCAGCAAATTGTTCCAATCGTAAAAATGGATGGCCGTCATTTGAAATCGTGATGGCGTTTAATGAGCTAATGTCGTTCAATAAAGCATTAGGAGGTACCTATCAATGGGATGTCAGGAATACCAATGGAAATAAACCAGTTAAAAACTTTTGTGACAGTTGCCCAAGAGAAGCACCTGACACGTGCAGCCGAACGATTATTTACGAGTCAACCAGCCGTCAGCGCACAATTAAAAGCCCTGGAAGAAGAGTTGGCTGTTAAGTTATTTGAACGCACGCCTAAAGGCATGGTACTGACGCCATCGGGTCAGCATTTATTAGCACATGCTGAAAAAACCTTAACGGCAATGGAAAGCATGTTAAGTGAAGCTAAGTCGATTAAAGGAACTGTGATGGGGGGGCTAAAAATAGGTGTAAACTCAGACTTCCCGTTTTTATGTTTACCTCAGCTAATGGCCAGTTGCCGAGAGCACTATCCCGGCTTGCAACTATCGATGGTGGGCTCAATGTCGGCCGATATTATTATCGACATAAGAAAGGGCAAGCTGGATTCAGGTTATTTCTTTGGACCTTGTACTTCAGCTGACCTAAGCATTATTAAGTTAGCCGATATAGAAACGGCAGTGGTTGCTCCGGTTGGTTGGGCCGACAAAGTGGTGGATGCTAACATAGAAGACCTTGCGCTTATGCCTTGGATTTACACAACGTGCAGGTGTCCTTTTTATTCCTTAAAGGAAGAAATTTTTCAACACTCGAAAGTGGCTCCCCAAAAAGCCGCCTTTGCTGACACAGAAGATGGTATACGAGAATTAATTAAAGCCGGCTCGGGGGTATCACTTATTAGAGCTGACGACGCTGATAAAGCAGAAAACGAAGGCTGGGGTATTCGTTGGAACGGTAAGACGCCTTCTGTGTCATTGAATATTGCCGTGCAGAAGAATAGATCACAAGAGCCAATCATCCTTGCATGGTTAGATGAACTCAGAAAATGCTGGGGTCTCGATCGAGGTCCCGAAGAGGCTCAAAATGCTGTTTAATAGGAACGTAAAATAGTGCCAGAAAAAGAAGCAATATTAGTCGGTATCAGTTCCTGCTTATTAGGCGAAAAGGTTCGTTATGATGGTGGGCATAAACTGAATAATTATTTGAGCGATACCTTAGGCAAGTATTTTACTTTTAGGCCTTTCTGTCCTGAAGTTGATATTGGCTTAGGTACGCCGCGAGAAACCATAAAGTTGGTGCAAGTTGAGGATGAAGTTTACTGTGTCGGTACTGAAACAAAATCATTAGATGTCACCGAGGCTTTGCAAAATTCGGCGCAAAATCAAATTGACTGGCATCAAAATATTTGTGCGTATATTTTCAAAAAAGGTTCGCCAAGTTGTGGTCCTTCCGGGGTGAAACTTTTTGGTTTAGATGCGTCAAAACCAGAAGAGTATCAACTGGTTGGACAGGGTATTTATGCAAAGCGCTTAGCTGAAAATTGTCCTCAGTTACCGATTGAAGATGAAGAACGCTTAGGTGACCCAGAAATTAGAGATAATTTTATTAAGCGGGTTTTTATCTATCGCAAATGGAAAGCGCTAAACACTTCTAGTTTGGATGTCGATCAATTGATTGATTTCCATCGGCAGTATGAAGATATCCTAAAAAGTCATGATGAGCTGAGAGCCGCGAACTTAGAAACAGAGTTAAAGGAGAGGGAAGGTCAACCTATTCAGCAATTAGCTCAGTGGTATTTTGCTGAAATGATGATGATATTGACACTTATCGCGACAAGAGAAAGCCACGTGAAAGTCATCAACTCGTTATTGAATTACCTATCAGGTTCGATAACAGAAATAGAGCAAGAAGAGTTGAATGAGATGTTGTCGGCTTATTTGGAAAAACAGTTACCTTTGCTTGTACCTTTGACATTACTAGCCCATCATTTTCGAAACAAACTTCATACCGAAATGGCTCCTGATTTAAAAAGCCGCATCATGAAATCTAAGTACATATTTCCAGATATGGCTGAAATGATGTACCAATTCTAAGTATAGTTTGTTAATGAGACTCTAAATCTAGTTAACATTAAGTTTGTCTAAAGATTGTCTATTTGATGAGCCAAGACTAAACTTAATTGATCGTTATTTGTACATTTTCTAAAGATGAAGCTGTTTCTGGCAAAATGAAACCTTCAGGAGGAAGCAATGTTCAAGCTTGATGATATCAATAATCCTGCCTTTACTCAGCAATCTGCAGAAAGCCTGAGGCAGTATATCTCACCTACTTATTGCCTAGAAGAGAATCAATTTGTTCAGCAGTTAATTGATTTGAAGACTATAGATCCACTCTTGAATGACTCAATATCCTCTCAAGCCTCCGCTTTGATCGAAGAAATTCGTAATGAAACTGAAGCAAGCAATGTATTTGATAAGTTACTGCTCGAATATAGCCTAGATACCGAAGAAGGTATTTTACTGATGTGTCTGGCAGAAGCCTTACTCAGGATTCCTGATGAGTTTACGGCAGATGCGTTAATCGCTGACAGATTGGCAAATGCAGATTGGGATGCCCATATTCAGCACAGTGATTCCTTGCTCGTCAATACAGCTACCTGGGGGCTGTTATTAACGGGTAAGTTAGTCTCGATGGATACCGGTATTCAGGGTACAGCAACGAGTCTGCTTAAACGCTTACTGAAAAAAATGAGTGAGCCGCTTGCAAGAAGTGCCATATATAAAGCGATGGAAGCAATGGGAGGGTACTTTGTTTTAGGGCGTTCTATCAAAGAGGCCATTCAAAATGGAGCGGAGGAGAAAGCCGCTTGTTATTCTTTTGATATGCTTGGCGAAGCAGCGAGTTGCGCGTCGGATGCAGAACGATATTTACAAAGATACCGATCAGCGATAAGAGATGTGAGTCAGCATAATAATGTAGGTGATGGTAACCCATCGTCGGTATCGATTAAATTATCTGCGTTGCACCCACGATATGAAGAACAGCAGCGAAGCAGGGTAATGACAGAGCTGTATCAAACGTGTTTAGGTTTATTCTTGGAAGCCAGAAAGTTAAATGTAGATATTACATTGGATGCGGAAGAAATGGACCGTTTTGAGTTGTATCTGGATTTGTTTGAGAAGTTATATCAATCTCAATGTTTAAAAGGCTGGAAGGGGTTTGGCTTGGTGATTCAGGCCTATTCAAAAAGAGCGATACCCACCTTGCTTTGGTTATGCGCTTTAGCCAAGGAACAAGGTGATCGAATTAATGTGCGCTTGGTTAAGGGTGCTTATTGGGATAGCGAAATAAAGTGGGCACAACAAGCGGGCCTACCAGATTTTCCGGTATTTACCCGTAAAGAATCAACCGATTTAAGTTTTTTGGCCTGTGCTCGGTTTTTGCTTACTGAGGAAGTAAGACCTCATCTGTTTCCTCAATTCGCTACGCACAATGCGTATACCGTATTGTGTATTACTGAGATGGCTACGCATCAAGAATTTGAATTCCAACGGCTTCATGGCATGGGTGGTGCTTTGTATCAGGTGCTGACGAAGAAGCAGCAGCATACTACCAACTTAAAACCTTATCGATTCAGAACGTATGCGCCTGTCGGAGAGCATGCAGAATTGTTGCCTTACTTAGTTCGCAGGCTGTTAGAAAACGGTGCAAATGCTTCGTTCGTACATCAATTAGCGGACTCAAATGAGAGTGCAGTCGATTTGGTGAAAAGTCCTACAAGTGCACTTCAAACATTCAAAAATCAACAAGGAGAGGGTGCTTATCGTGATTTACGAATATCACTACCTTCAGATATCTTTAGGGGTGAGCGTAGAAATTCCACCGGTCAGAATCTGAATATTGAATATCAGCGAGAAAATATACTTAATCAGGTGAGTAGTTATTGGGAAGCAAATGAGTTTGAAGCTGTTATTGCCAGTAGTTCTGTGGATGTAGAAGAGGCTATTTCAAGGGCCGAACAATATTTTCAAAAATGGAATGAAACTGGTGTGGAAGTTCGTGCAGCTTGTTTAGAAAGTATGGCTGATTTATTGGAGGAGAATACAGCCGAATTAATGGCTTTATGTCAGATAGAGGCCGGTAAAACCCTTCAAGACAGTATTGAAGAAATTCGGGAGGCCGTCGACTTCTGTCGTTATTATTCTCAACAAGCAAGCAAGATCTTTTGCGTAAAAAACATGCAGGGCACCACAGGCGAAAGTAATCAATTATATTTACACGGTACAGGTGTTTTTGCCTGCATCAGTCCCTGGAATTTCCCTGTGGCGATTTTTGTCGGTCAAGTTGCCGCAGCCTTGGTAGCGGGGAATTGTGTTCTTGCTAAACCTGCAGAACAAACCAGCAGGATAGCAGAGAGAGTCACACAATTGTTTCATCAGTCCGGCATTCCTGAAGATGTTTTGCAGTTGATCCCTGGAGAAGGCGAGCGTGTCGGGGACTTGCTTACCAAAGATGAGCGCATCGCAGGTGTGGCATTTACCGGCTCATTCAAAACGGCCAAAATTATCCAACTAAATTTAGCGAAACGGCAGGGTGCTATTGCTACATTGGTGGCTGAAACGGGGGGGCAGAATGCAATGATTGTCGATAGTACGGCTCTTCCAGAGCAAGTTGTAAGGGATGTTATTCATTCTGCCTTTAACAGTGCTGGTCAACGTTGTTCCGCTTTGAGAGTGCTGTTTGTGCAAGAAGATGTTTGCAGCCAAATTTTAAAATTACTCAAAGGCGCAATGGCAGAGCTAGTTGTTGGAGAACCTTATTCACTAGAAACAGATATCGGCCCTGTGATCGATGCTACAGCAAAAAAATCATTACAGAAGCATATAAATATGATGTACAAAAACGCCAACTTTATTTATCAAACACCGATGAAAAAAACGTTAGAACAGGGACTTTATATTGCTCCCATCGTTTTCCAAATTGGACATATGTCTGAGTTAGATAAAGAAAACTTTGGGCCTATTTTACATGTCATCTCGTATCGTTCGAACGATTTGGATGGGGTGATTGACCAGATAAATCAGTCGGGATATCGTCTTACTTTGGGCATCCACTCTCGAAACAGAACATTCTATGAATACATAGATAAGCAGGTAAATATTGGCAATATTTATGTCAATCGAAACCAGGTAGGCGCAACAGTTGGTGTACAGGCATTCGGTGGGACCGGCTTTTCGGGTACTGGCCCCAAAGCTGGTGGGCCAAATTATCTACTACGTTTTGCGAGTGAAAGAAGCCGCTGCATCAATACTTCAGCCATTGGAGGCAATACGGATTTGTTGTCAATGTGAATTAACTCAACTGGTGGGCACGGCTGGAGTTCGGGTCTGACCCCAGAGAACTTAGAATATGTGACGAACAACTCATGATTACCAAGAACTTAACTTTATAATTTGTACAGACTGAGACCGTAGTATCCACTTCAGCCAAAAGTAGTTATTAAAACTTTCTGAAAATGGATTAGATGAATGCACTACGACGATTATGCGCAAGCGATAAAATATCTAAAATTAGCCTTACCTGAAATGAACCGACATGGTGTGCCGGTTACCCCTTCAAACTATTCTGTTTGGTATGAATACTCCACTGGAAAGCATGCGGAGTTAATAGAAGCAATTTCATTATTAAAGGAACAGGGCGAACCCTTTAGCCAATCGGTTAATGACCTGCTCCATGAGAAATTTATTGGAAGTGGCAATGAAAGCTCACTAAACCGGTTAAATTCTAGCGTTAAATCAATTATTCATGATTTGATTCAGAAAATTCAGTTTGAACATTCTGAGCTGGATCATTACACCTCTTCATTAAAGAAAGTTTCAAAAGAAGTTGAAAATATTCGTGACTTGGAGGGGGTTGAAACGTTGATTGAGCGTTTGATAAACGAGACGCACACAAGAGCGGAAGAAACTGAAAGCTTTAAAAGACAAGTTGATTTGATGTCTGAAGAAGTGAAAAACCTGGACCGTCAACTTAAACGAATTTCTATAGATGCTAATACAGATGAATTAACGGGTATCATGAATCGTCGAGCCTTCAATGAGAAAGTCAGAGAGACGCAAAAAAAATGTACCGATTCGAGTAAAATATTTTCACTAGTGATGATAGATATCGACCACTTTAAGCGACTAAATGATACTTTTGGTCATTTAACCGGTGACAAAGTGCTCAAGTTTATTGCGTCATTGATTCAAAAGAACATTAGGGGTGGTGATTATGTTGCACGATTTGGGGGAGAGGAATTCGTTATTATTCTTCCGAATACTGTACAAGAGAGTGCACTATGTGTTGCTGACAATATACGAGCTTATCTATCTAGACAGAAACTTTATGATCAAAAGGCAAATTTGCAATTGGGGGTGTTGACGCTGTCAATGGGGGTTGCAACTTATGTACCTTCTTCAGATACACTAGAGACCATGTTGGATAGAGCAGACCGATGTCTTTATCACGCAAAATCAAATGGCCGTAATCAAACCGTCGGTGAAGCGCAGTTAGAACTAAAATCTATGTCTGTACTTTTATGAGGTATTTCTTCAATAGTAATCATGTGTTAATTAATTCTTAAAGGCGCTACGTTACGAAGTAGAATTACGCTCAGGTTATGCTAATGCGAGGTAGAAGCTCAAAAGCAGACATTCAATAATACTTAGCTCTACAAAATAAATTTCTCTGAAACTTTGATTGTAACCATTTATTGGCTAAATTCAGGATAATGGGGGAGCTTTTTAATCTGAAGTTCATCATGGGCGGGAACGATCATTAGCTCTGAATTCTTTTTGGCAAGATGATGGATTTTTTCAATGACACGGGCATTCTTTTCAATATCGGTATCTACACCCACCAACCATTCCACAATTGCAGGGCGTGATTTATTTTCGCGGATGCCCTTTATGGCCCACGCCGTATCACCGATAAAGAAGTAACGCTTTCCACTGTCCGTTGTTAAGAAGAGTCCAAGTTGACCTAGGGTATGACCCGAAAGGTCAACCAAAACGGCAGTGCCATCAGCGTATATATCCAAACTCTTGGAGAAACCCCGGTAGACCTGATCAGACATTTTCAGAATCTGCCAGTTTATCTCTTTGTGATCATACTGTGACTGCAAAAAACTGGAGGGCTGCCCCGCAAATGCTTCATCATAACTTTCTTGTTGGATCCAAACAGGTACACCCAAAAAATCCTCAATGCCACTGGCATGGTCCCAATGCATATGACTAGGGATAATCGCCATTAGTGCTTTAACATCATAGTCATTTGCATCTAACTGGAGCCGTGCGGGGTTAACATTCTCAATGCGAAATAATGAGCGCTCAACAAAACTAAAAACTGTCGTTTGTGCTGCTATTTCAGTTCCTATTCCGGTATCCCAGAGAAAGTCCCCCTTTGGATGACGCACCAATACCGCCACATGCTCAAGTTTCCGCCAAGTAAACAGGCCGCCACCTTGAACAACCATGGCTTCACTGGAACCACCTGATTGAGCTGTTCGGATAACGGAAAAAGATAACGCGCTCTTCTCAACAGAGGCGGCATAAGTAGTGATTGACCATCCCCATAAAATAATGGGTATTAAGCTCTGAGCAACAATACGAAATACACTAATTGAAACACACATAAACATACCTTTCTGTTTAACAACGAAACCTAATAACGACTTGAGCAAACAGCGAAAACTGGATAATCAAAGCTCCCATAGATTCAGCGATTGTAAAGTCAATACGACTTACTTTGATTGAACTGCATCCAATAAAGTCTTGGCGGCAAGTCTTCCAAAATCATTAGCTGCTTTTGGGCTGGCACCCGTGATGAGGCGACGATCAAGGAAGCATGAGTTGTCCGACTTGGTATTGGTGATAGTGACACCAAGCGCGTTCAGTTTCTCACCAAACTTCCACGGCATATGGCCGGGCATATAGCCGATCATAGGCGTTTGCTTGTCGACAGCATCTGGGAAAGCGGCGATCTTGTATCCATCATAGATGAAGTCCGTGCCATCATCTGCGGCCAACAGAGCCGCAGGTCCATGGCAAAGCGCCAAAGTATACAAATTCTGATCATGTGCCCAATGCAGCAATTTCCCTAAGTCGGGATTGTCTGGCAGTCCAAGCATAGCGCCATGCCCGCCCGGTATATAAATGGCAACATAGGGCGTCTCATCCCCCATAGAATTGGCAACAAAATCTGTCAGGCTGCCTGGTTTTTCAAATGCATCTGCAAAGTCGCGATACAACTTTTTCACATTTTCATCACCGTCAGGCATCGCCCACATTTCGATTTTGGCAGCTGCGCCTGTAGGGGTGACAACGTCTACCTCAAACCCTGCGCTCAATAGGTGCAGCATGGGCAACCCCATTTCTACAGGATGGTTTCCGGTCGAGAACTTCTTCCCGTTGGCCATAACCATATTGCGTTCCTCTGTGCATACCATCAGAACACGTCGTTTCTCACCCTCGTAGGGATTGGGATAAGCGCCACCGTCATAGTCAGTGGTTGATGAAGTCGCTAGTTTCAATGCCAATGGTGAAGGGCCAAATGCGCCATCATCTGTTGGCGTTGGGGCGGCTCCGAATAACTTACGTAGAATGTTCATACTGTTTTGTGCTCCATATTCATGGTGTCGCCCTAGCAATCAGAAAAATTTAGTGGCGCGTTGTTTAAAGGTCAGACTAATCGATCAGTGTCACGATCGTTTCGCGAGACTTGCGTACTTTTTTCATTGGCAGCAGCCAGTCAGCTGTAGGATCACGATAACCCAAAGGCATGAGAACAACCGAACGCAAGCCGCGTTTTTTCAAATCTAGAATTTTGTCAACAGTCGCTGGATCGAAACCTTCCATTGGTGTGCTATCAACTTCCTGTTCAGCAGCCGCGACCAAAGCAACGCCCAATGCAATGTAAGTTTGGCGAGCAGCGTGTGCATAGTTGACCTCAATTTCACGAGGTAGGTAGTTAGCTTTGAGATTGTCATAATATTCGTTTATCAGGGGTATCTCGCCGCGTTCATCCGTCATTATCTTCGTGACATCGTCTATACGCTTTGCTGTGTAGTTGTCCCAGGCAGCAAAAACCAAAAGATGAGAGCCGTCGGTAATCTGTGCCTGGCCCCCGGCAGCTATACATATTTCACTGAGTATCTCTGGATTTGTGACCACAATAAGCTCGAAGGGCTGAGTACCGCTTGATGTCGGTGCCAATCGGATCGCCTCCATGATTGCTTCAACTTTATCTTGAGGTACCACTTTTGCCGGGTCCATTTTCTTAGTGGCATATCGCCAGTTCAGTTGTTCTATCAGGGTCTTATGGCTCATTTTTTTAGGTCCTGTTGTTGGTTCTCAAAGGGTGTTGGCACTCAAATGGCGATATCATTCAACACTAATACGCTGTGGTCACCAAAATCATTGTTATTTCTACTTTCATTAATCTACTGATCAATGCTTTTGAAAGAGTTTGATCCCGAAAGAAGATGAATGGTACAGCTTAACGACTAGCTTGATTAGTCATGTAATACGCACTATATTGTTTCCAAACTAGAAACAAACAGGCTCATTAATGGCACTTGAAAACAAAAATACCCAGGGATTGGTTCTATTTTCCCATATAAACAGACAGGGCAGTTTATCAGCAGCAGCGCAGTTACTGGGTATGAGTCGATCATCGGTCAGTAAACAATTAGCCGCTTTAGAGAGTGATATCGGTTCAAGATTATTCAATCGAACCACGCGTAAAATTGTGCTGACGGAAGTAGGGCGCCAGGTGCTTAAAGAGGCACATAAAGTAGAGCTGGCACTTCAAACAATTGAACATATCAGTGAAAATTCTCAGTCGAGAATAGCAGGCGATTTGAATGTATCATGCGCAAGTGCACAGGGGCGGGTTCATCTCGTCCCCTTAATCACTCAGTTTCTTACACGCTACCCTAATGTAAATGTGAACTTGCAATTGGAAGATCGATTCGTCGACATGGTTGCCAATAACATGGATGTGTCGATTCGTATTGGCTATCTGCCAGATTCAAGCTTGATCGCTCGGAAACTCGGCGACTTATCAAGTGTGCTTTGCGCCAGTCCGGAGTATTTAAGCAAGGCGCCCCCGTTAAAAACACCTTGTGATTTATTGCACCACCGTTGCTTGTTTTACCGAAACTCAATACTGGCGATGAATTCATGGTCATTTGTCGGTGAGGAAGGCGAAGAGACTATTATTGTTTCAGGGCCATTGAGCATCAATGACCCTGGTGCACTGGTATCAGCTGCGCTTGCACATGCCGGAGTATTACTCATAGATAAAGGCTTGCTAGGTGATACCATGCGAGACGGAAAGTTGGTGCCTGTATTGCCAGAGCACCTATCCATTGGGAGTTTACCGGTATACATTGTTTATCCCGAAAGAAAATTGATTCCCGCAAAAACCAGAGCACTGGTTGATTTTTTGTTGGAAGAAATGCCGCGTATGCTACGAGGAGGATAGCGATACTTATCATCCTAGAAAAATTGCAAGATGTGTAACGAAAACTGGTATCAAATCGGACAAAATTGATTTTGTTTTTTACTAAAATGTCCTCTGTATTATCCAGTCAAGTTAACAAAGAGGTAGCATGACAGGCGACTCTGATCATTTCGCGTCACGCATACCAGACATCATCGCCTCACTATCATCGACGTAGCTTCTGCCGGCCATATAGATAAAAACCCCAGTTAATAACAACGTGACAGGAATTATATAAAGGGCATCATGCAATCCAACGGCTTTAAATCCCTCGGTCATTTCAACGGCACCGGCTGCTTGCATCGCCGCATTAGAATAGTGGTCAGACAACCAGCCAGTGACAACCGGGCCAAGAGCTCCACCCAACAAATACTGCCCAGCAAAATATATCGCCATTGCCGTCGCCCTCAAACGGGGTTCAACAACATCCTGTAGCGCAGGATAGATAGTGGTAAAATAGTTATAATAAAGCAGCCAGCCAATACCAAATAAGATCGTAAAAAGTGTCAATTGAGTGGATTCCTGACCCAAGGCGAAATACGTAGCAACGGATGCGCCCACTAACGATATCGCACCATAGTTCAATCGCCCATTCGGACTAAACTGATGCAATCGATCTGAAATTCGGGCGCCCAAGGTCAAGGCAAATAAGCCGGTTACCCCAACGATTAACCCCGTCACAAGCGCTGCTTTTTCAATCGGTAATTCAAAAAAGCGCTGGAGTAATGCCACCATAAAGGTATTGCCAGAATATCCAGCCATCTGAACCATAATGCCAGAAAGAATGATCCACCAAATGGTTTTGATACGCATTATTTTCCTAAAGGGCTTATCAACAGCAGTTTGCTTCATTTGAAACGGTTCTGCCGCACCTCGTTTAGGCTCCTTCATCATCAACACAAAAATCGCCAAAATAAACCCAGGGACAGCAGCAATAAAGAAAGGAGCTCGCCAGCTATCAAAGCTCTTAACCATGGCGCCGACAGTAAAAAATGCCAGCAATAAACCCAAGGGTAAACCCAGCATATAAAGCCCCATTGCCCGAGAGCGCCGGTTTGCAGGGTAGAGGTCACCAATAAGAGAGGTTGCAGCAGGTGCACAACTCGCTTCACCTACGCCAACACCGATACGAACCAGCAAGAGAGAGGTGTAATTATATGCAGCTCCCGTGGCTGCGGTCAGTCCACTCCAAACTACCAAGCCTCCGGCTAGAATTCTCTTTCGAGACCATGTATCGGATAAACGACCAAGCGGAATACCGGCAATGGCATAAATTAAGGTAAACCCAGCACTCAAGAATCCCAATTGAAAATCGTTAAGACCAAACTCCAATCGAATGGGCTCAAAGACAACGGCGGGAATCGTTCGATCAAAGAAGTTGAGAAGGTTAATTAGAAAAAGTATAAATAAAACTCGCCCTGCATTACTAGCAGTGATGGCGGCATCAGTGGTAGATCCGTGAGGCATCGGAGAGCTCTCTTTTGTTATTATATGTAGAAAGACAGGCTATCGGTTCTTGTACCAACAAATCGAATACCTGGGTTTAACGCACACCAGACCATAATGCTCAGTTTGCTTTTGGTGCGACGGAGCAGCGTTGAAGATATTATAATTATAAGCTCATAATCATTAAAGTATATTTAATTTATCAACTCCAATAACCGCTAGTTATAGTTCTCAATAAAAATTGAGAACCTAGCCGAAAGTAATGTGGCGGCAAGCCGTAAATCCAAGTACCTGGCTAGTCTTTTATAAGAACACCGTACGATATTGTTTTGGACTTTTCTGCCTACCTAAGAGGCGTGTCGTTAAAGGCTCAAGCAAAATAGCCGTAGCCTGTATTACTTGAGGGTAAACTTGACAATCTATATTGCGTGCATTAGTGTGCACTTATGAATAAAGAAACAGCAATATCCCAAAGTCTTTCAAACATTGATAGTGATTTCATTAAAGCGCTGGCTGAACCTGCACGGCTTGAAATTTTAAAATTACTCATTTTGCATGGTGCCTCGGACGTACAAACGCTGGCTGAAAAAATGCCTCAGGATCGTTCAGTGATTTCAAGGCATTTGGCGCAAATGGAATCTGCGGGCTTGTTATCATTCCACAAAGAGGGGCGCCATAAAATCTACTGTGTGGATGGCCAAACGGCTTTAAGAAAAGCGGAGCTACTCGTTGAATCAATCCGACAATGTTATGGCGTAGGGTGTTGCTGATTTGTCTAGACTAAATAAATGCAGGTGTGTGCATTTATGCTTTTATCGAAATAATGCATTGTGAGTATTATGTTAGATAGTGACTTTCCGTTCAGGCAGTAATAAATATAGAGAGGACATGAAATGAAATCCAAAAATATCCAATATGTGGCTGACGGGGGCTTGCTAGATCGCCGCGCATTTTTTCGAGGTTCAGCTGCCTTCACGGCTGCTATGTTAGCTGCACCAAGAGTCATGTCTTCTCCTGATGTAAGCAAAGCTAAAATAGGTGAATCGCATCCCACTTGGATGAAAATACCCGGTACAAATGATATGCCTTATGGGCTACCTTCTCGATATGAAAAGCACGTGCAACGCCATTTAGCTGAAGGTGCACCTGAGACTTCATTATTTTCTGTTTGGCATTCTCCTATTGAAAATCAGAGAGGTATCATTACGCCAAGCGGTTTGCATTTTAGTGTGAATCACAATGGCGTGCCGGAAATAGATCCCCAGAAACACGAACTAATGATACATGGACTGGTAGAAAAACCTTTGAAATTTGATATGGAAAGCTTATTGAGGTATCCGCAAGTATCGAATATTTATTTTTTGGAATGTGCCGGTAATACGGCATCTAATGCGGTGTCATTAAATGCACTTGATCAAAATTGTCAGGAATTATTTGGGCAGGTGTCGGGGAGCGAATGGACGGGGATTCCCCTTAAATATCTCTTACAAGAAGCGGGGCTCAAGTCCAATGCGAAGTGGGTGATAGCTGAGGGTGCTGACGGTGGTTCACATGCCAGAAGCATCCCAGTCGAAAAGTTATTGGATGATGCAATCATTGCTATTTATCAAAATGGAGAACGTTTACGTCCTTCACAGGGTTACCCTATGCGTTTGTTTGTCCCTGGCTGGGAAGGTAATGCAAATGTGAAATGGTTGCACCGCCTTGAAGTGACAGACCAGCCCGCTTTTACAAAAGACGAGTCAGGGCTTTATAGTGATATTTTAGATAATGGAAAAATTCAGCGTTTTTCATTTCATATGGATGTTAAATCTGTCATTACGCATCCTTCAGGAAAGCAGGCCCTGCCAGAGAAAAAAGGCTTTTATGAAATTTCGGGTTTGGCATGGTCTGGTTACGGGAAAATCAAAAAAGTTGAAGTGTCTGCCGATGGAGGAAAAACATGGGCGGAAGCGCAATTGGATGCGAATGTACTGCCTAAATCGCTTACGCGGTTTTCGATTCCCTGGCAGTGGGATGGACAACCAGCAAGTTTGTTAAGCCGTGCAACGGATGAATTTGGCCGTGTTCAACCTACGCGAGATGTCTGGCGCGATAAATACGCGAGCTACTCGTTTAATCATTACAATGCGATACAAGCTTGGTCTGTGTCTCGGCATGGATTGGTGGAGAATAGCTATGTATAGAGGCGTTTGTAATCAGTGGTTTTTGCTGTTGCTTCTAGTTGGGCCGATGTTTGTTTTTTCTGCAGAACCTTTAGGGCAGGAGCAAGTGACTAACCTTGGTGAGGTGCTCAGTAAAACTCAAATTAACGATTTTGATATTACAATTTTCCCTGATGGTCGTAACTTGCCTTTGGGCGAGGGAAGTGTTTCTAAAGGTCGGGAAATTTATCAGAATCAATGCGCTCTATGTCATGGCAAAGAGGGGATAGAAGGTCCTGCAGCGCGTCTTGTCGGGAGTGATGGTTGGTTTAGCTTTTCAGATCCGTTTCGGATATTAAGAATTGATAAATATCCTATTTTATTGATTTCAGTAGGTGGACTATGGCCACACGCTACATCTATTTTTGACTACGTTCGACGAGCGATGCCTCATTATGCGCCTAAAAGTTTAAATAACGAACAAGTGTACGCGATTACAGCCTATATTTTATATCTTAATAATTTGGTGGGCGAAAAGACCATTCTAAATAAAAAGACGATTTTAGATGTTGCTATGCCAGGCAATGAACGTAGTATTTCAGCATGGCCTGAAGTGGCTAAGCCTAATTTATGAGCGCTTTTCATGCATAGTAATGCCTTTAAAAAGGCTATTGATGCAGATCTTACGCATATTGTGCCGATTGGCTACCGGGATAGCGGTTTAGTCCAAGTGCGAAGTTCAGGCGCTGAAGGTACATTTATAAAAAGCTAATCACAAGATATAGTGACTAGTAGGGCAAGTGGATAGCCCTTAAAACCAAATGACAAAACAAAGTATTAATATTCAAGCGGAGCAGTGTTTCCTCACTAAGCTAACATTACGAGTGGCCTATTTATTTTGCATTTGTTATAACTGCATACATTAACCCGTGTTGAGGGTGTTTATTCAACTCGAGTTCAAAGGAATTTCTTGTTTTATATGACTTGAATTATGAACAGTTTCAAAGAGTTAGTGTAGTCACTATGCATTCAGATCCCACTATTAGCGTTAGCACCATCATAGATGTTTATTATATCTTGCTTGAAAAGGGTATGGATGAAGGTGTTTTGGAAGCACGGTCAGGAATTGCCTTATCAAAACTCGAAGATCCCGATGCACGTGTATCTATCTCTACATTAAATACGCTTTGGGCTATCGCAAAAGAGTACACCAAGAACCCTGCAATTGGCTTGTATGTGGGTAATCGAGTAGACCCAAATCGCTTGAGTGTAGTGGCGCAGGCATCTTTTCAGTGTGAAACAATTCTTCAAGGTCTACAAAAATATGTAACTTTTTTTAGCATTGTTAATCAGGCTGCCAATATGGCTATTAGTCAAGATGGTGAGTTAGCCACCTTAGAATTCCGCTTTGAGTCACCTGAATTTTATTCAATTCCAGAAATTGAGCGGATGATGGCTTCTGCTTTGGCTAGATGTCGCTATCTAGTCGGAGATACTATTAAGGCTAAACAATTTAGTTTTCAGCATGCTTGCCCGGACTATCTAGATGTTTATCAGGAAACATTCAAAGCGCCGCTTCTTTTTGATCAAGACATCAGCGCTATTGTATTTGAGCGGGGTTTACTTGATGCCAAAATAAAGCATCGAAACCCTTACCTGATGAATGTAATGACCAATTATGCGGAGAAGCTACTGAAAAAGATTCAACCATCAAGTGATGTTCAAAAGTCAGTCAGGGTATTTATAAAAAAACACTTGAGTGACGATAGTAAAATGGATGTCAAAAAAGCGGCTCAAGCATTAAATATGAGTCGCCACACTTTATATCGAAAGCTCAAAAAAGAAACTGTTTCATTTCAGTCTTTAGTAGAAGAAGTAAGGCGGGAGGAGGCTGAGCGACACTTAAAGGATAACCTTGTATCAATTAGTGAAGTGGCATTTTTGCTGGGTTTTTCTGAGTTAAGTGCGTTTAGCCGTGCTTTCAAACGTTGGACTGGTGAATCACCAGCCCAATATCGAGAAAGGAACAAATGATAGATTGAGCTTGTTATGTCAGCCCAATCTAATCACTTTAAGCTTAAGCCCAAATAACCGCTGCTCGAGCCCCATACCAAGTTTCTAGATTATCCTTGTATGCATCTTCAATGACATTTCGTTTCATTTTCATTGTTGGCGTTAAGAATCCCGTCTCAATAGTCCAGTCATCGCTGATCACCGTCAAAAACTTTATGTGTTCATGTGGGTCTAAGGTATTGTTTACCTCTTTGATCAACTCTATGAAACTAGCCTCTAAACTGAGTTTGAAACCAGGGTCATTACGCTTTTTAGCTGCTGCCTCTGATAGTACCACTAAACCGTGTGGTGCAGGATATTCGGCCCCAGAAACACATACCATTTCAATGTCTTGATGATTGATTAATTTGCCTTCGATAGGCGCAGGCGCAACATATTTTCCTTTGCTGGTCTTAAAAATTTCTTTTGTGCGGCCGGTTATTTTCAAGCGTTGCATGCTATCAATTTCACCCCGGTCACCTGTTTTTAAGAAACCATCATCGGTGAATTCTTCTTTGGTTTTTTCTTCATTTTTATAATAGCCCATCATAATAGTGGGGCTTTTAACTTGAATTTCACCATTGTCTGCAATACGGCACTCGACCCCAGGCATGGGCTCTCCTACGTAACCAAGGCAGCTTCGACCTGGTTGAGACATATGGGAATAACCAAAGTTTTCTGACATGCCATAGCCTTCGAGTAACTCAAGGCCAAGTTTTTGGTACCAATCAATGGTATCTGCACTTAGTGGTGCCGAGCCACTAGCCGCGTAGCGTACATTTTCCAAGCCTAATGTTTTAAGGATTTTCTTCTTTAAATAGCTTGAAAGAAACGGTACCCGCATTAAACGATCCATTTTCTTCTTAGGCATTTTTGCAAAAATACCCGCTTGAAAAATTGTCCAGATACGTGGTACAGCAATGAATAAGGTAGGGGTTGCACGATTCAAGTCGGCAACAAATGTATCTAAGCTATCCGCAAAATAAAGTTTGAAACCAACAGCTGTGGATGACATTTCAACCACAAACCGTTCCATGACATGGGCGAGGGGTAAATAAGACAACATTCTGTCGTCCTCGCATACTTTTAGCGCGTCAACAGCACCCAATGCAGAAAATGCCATACTGTAAAACGACAGCATGACGCCTTTTGGCTTTCCGGTACTGCCCGAAGTATAAACGATCGTTGCCATTTCTTCGGGGTCCCGAACAGTATTGTCTGTCATAGGAGCCGTTTCACTGATGATGGATTCCCATTGAGGATGAGCTTGTTTAACGCCCTCAGGGCTTAAGTCAAAGGAGACAGCTGGCAAGTCAGTTGGGATACCTGGTTTCATACCTTCCCAGCCATCTAATTTTCCGATGAAAACTAATTTGGCTTCACTATGATCAAGGATGTAGCTAATCGTTTCAGAGTTGAGAGTAGGGTAAAGAGGAACCGTGACATGACCTGCCATCCATATTGCCCAGTCTGCCATCAGCCAGTTGGCGCAATTTTTTGACAGTAAAGCAATATTACTTTTAGGTGGTAAATTTAGAGAAATAAGGTAGTTGGCCATTTTTCGGGCCTCACCAACAGCTTGGCTCCAGGTATATTCCTTAACTGATCCGTCGCCTAAAGGCTGTGTTAAATACAGATCATTAGCTTTTTCTTTTTCCCATTTATATATATTGTCTAGCGCGAGTGGAATCGTGTTATTTATTGTCATGGTCAGTTGCCTTGTTATAGGTTTTCTTTAGTGCTTTATTGACATATAGTTTAGTCAATAAAGCTAAAGTGTCATTCCGTTTGATACTGATAAAGCTGGTCGTGGATTGTACGGATTTTACTGGGTAATTCCTTGACCCTGGGTATTAAGAATTTGACGATCGGTTGCAAGTTAGCAAGTTTAACATAGTGTCACGTTTTGAGCGTTGTAAGTAAACTTGCGTTGATACTTAAAGTTGAATCGATATAACTTTATTCGAATAATAATAAATGTTTTTATGAGCCAAAATTATTTTGATGGAAATACGCGCCGTCTGTTTTATAGATCAACTTGCCTGTCTAATACTTTATAGGCCTAAAGTCATTTGTCCGCTATTAATTTCTTCAAAGCTAGTACCCAAAAAGTTAACGATTCCATCGACTACTGGCGCAATCTGGCGTTCTATATACACTTCATAATCTAAAGTGGAGCTTAAACACTCTAGTGGCTCAGGGCCGTTCACTGTGTAACAGTAGGCTATCCAGCCACCGTGTTGATAACGGGTTTTTTTATGATTGCTGATTAACCATGCATCGGCCTTGCGTGCTGCCTGGACATGAGGCGGGACATTTTTTTGATATTCACGAAGTTTACGTCTGAGCCTTTTCCGGTAGATTAGCTTGTCGTCTAATTCGCCTTGTTTAAGGCTCTTCACAATTTGAAGGATATACGCCTTATACTCCTGATTAAGAAATATACGCTGGTAGAGCTCTTTTTGTATCTCACGTGCTAGATGAGTCCAATCTGTTCTGACTGTTTCTAAACCTTTAAATACAAGTTTAAAGTTGTTTTTGTTAGGTTTCTCATAAGTGAAGTCGTGTGTAATTGTCATTCCCGCATAGCGCTTTTTAGAACCTTTTTCGGAGCCACGAATGGTGGGCATAACAAAGCGGGAAAAATGACTTTCATATTCCAGTTCTAATGCGCTTTCAAGTTTGAAATCTTGCTTAAGGTGTTCTTTCCACCAGGAAGTGATTTTGTCCGCTAAGTAAACTCCTATATAGTCTGCTTCTTTTCGCGTTACTACTTTGTTTAGAAAAACAAAAATTGAATCGGTATCACCATAGATTACCTGGTAACCTGCTTGCTCAATTAATGTGCGCGTTTGATTCATGATTGAATGGCCGCGTAGGGTGATGGAACTCGGTAAGCGCGGATCAAAAAAACGACAACCCGGTGTACCCATTACACCATAGAATGAATTCATAATTATTTTAATGGCCTGGGACAGTGCAGATTGTTGGGCTTTTTTTGCTTTGTCTCTGGCCAGCCATAGGTGTTCAATTAAGCTGGGTAAAATGCTGTCTTGTATTTTAAAAAAAGCACCGCGAAAACCTTCAGAAAACTGGCTTAAGTCTTTAAGTTCTTCTGTTAAGCCTTGTGTTTGTATGCGATCTCCTTCAGCGAGGCCATAAGGATCAATTTTAAAACTACGTATAATACTGGGGTACAAACTTTTAAAGTCTAACACCAAGACATTTTCGTAAAGTCCGGGTTGTGAGTCCATTACATAACCACCTGGGCTACCAACGCCTTGAGGATCTATTGGTAAATTGGGTGCAACGTAACCTTGGCGATGAAGGCGGGGCAAATACTGATTTTCGAAAGCAGCGACAGAACCGCCTACTTTATCTATAGGTAACCCTGTTAATCGGGCTCTTTCAATCACAAATTGAAAAAGATCTGCTTGTTCAAAAATCTCCCAAACCAATTTACAGTCTTCAAGATTATAGATGGCTAGGGATGGTTTATCTTGATGAAATAGACGCAGAATTTCTTCACCACGGTCGTCTGGGTCATGAATTAGTTTTCCTTTACCTAGTAGTTCTCTAGAAACAAATTCCAATGAGAAACTTTCGAAGCTGTAAGTTGCCGATTTTAAGGTATCTATACCATCTAAAACAGCCCTGCCAGGAATGAAGACGAGGTAATGTCCTTCATTGTTGGGGCTGGTGCGCCATTGCACCGCTTCATTGTTTCTACCGATATTGAATTGAAGTTTTAGCCGTTGGCAGGCTTTTTCTAGAACACGTAAATCGAAATTAATACAATTCCATCCAATAAGAATATCGGGGTCATAGTCATGTAGCCAGTCCATAAAACGAATGATAAGAGCTCTTTCATTTTGAAAAATTTCAGCATTGTTGATCTTGTCTAGGCGACTGCCAATGATGAATACAGATTCTGAACTCTGAGTAACAACTGCAATGGAGAGAAGTTTTTGGCTGTGTATATTGGTTTCAATATCAAAAGATACGACCTTCAATTGAGGTGAGTATTCACAGGAACTTAGTTTGCAATTTTGAGCGAAAAGGAAATTATCAGGCTGGGTGTCGATATTACTTGAAACCGTTATGGCCCCGGTGATAAATCGTTCCATCAAATAACGATCAACAGTACGCACATCCGCTTCTAAAGGGGGGATTCCACTTTCTTGTAATAATGTGGCAGCTCGTTTTAAGTTATGTTGACTGGAGAAATAGAACGCTGAAACAGCCTCTTGTGAAAAGGATTTTAACGTTAGCTGGCGAGTATGTTTTACCAGTGATTTGACCCGTAAAATTGCTTGCTGAAAGAATTTGTTTTCAACAAAAAATACACCCTCCTGATCAGTTTGTTCAATAAGAAGTGGTCCGTGATGAGTGCTAATCCAAAATCGTAATGACAAACCTTGAGGGGTGTCCTGCCATTGCCGGGTAAGAAGAAAGCCGCAAGTTTCTTTCATGATTGCTCGGATTATCTTAATTTAAACTTATTATGGATTTAGTGTGACATTTATTCAAAACAGATGTGCAATATATTCGGTGTATTAAAAAAGGGTGATTACTCATACTGATGTTGGTTAGAGATAACTGATGCTTTACTTGGAGTGTCTTTAAGCCGGGATAAAGGATTCGAAGCTTCTCCCGGCTCTTTTTGTCAGATAGAATTTAGAGGCGATCTGTGATCAGCTTAGTTAATTGGCTTGAGAGATCCTCGCTTTGGCATATTTCGCCATGACTCGGGATCAATGTGCTGGGTTGACCTTTCTCTAACTGACCCAGTACCCATACTCTGAATGCCTCTCTATCATCCAAAATAAACCATTTAACTACCTGACTTATTTTTAAACCCGGTGCCGCGTCTAATAACTTTTGAAGAGTACGCGCCATGAACTGGTTCGATGTTCTAGCATAATTAAGAAAGCTATCACAGGTGACCCAAAGGCTAGTATTGTCTGCGTTATTCTTTTTTAACCAAACATCTCCTGCTCTGTGGCCAGGAGGGAATAAAAAAGAGTAAGCCGGAGGCAGTTCTATTGTGTTCTGTTCTAATGCCAGAATACCGGTCTCAGAACTTGTAACGCCTTTTTTAAGTAAGCTAGGGATCGCAGCTTTGCTTGCATACAAAGAATGGTTTGGGAAGGCTTTCTGCCATGATTTAATGCCCAGGTGATGAAAAGAGTTTGGCATGAGCAGATGCATTTTTATGTTTGGACCAGTCCATTCATTTGGCCAGGTAGTTAATAATGGCTCTCCAGGACTGATAATTAGAAATTCATTTTCTTTGAGTTTGAGCGCAATTGAATTAGAAACGAAGTTAGGAACAATGTATTGGCCTACATGTATCTCTGGATGACTATCCAGTTTTATCCAAGTATTTTTTTGCATAAAGCTCTCTTGTAAAATACAGGCCTAAGGTTTCTCACATTCTTCTCTGTTAGGAGATGAGAGACAGCGTATCTTCCACAATAACGAGAGCGCTTTAGGATGAAAACGGTTTTCAATCTTGAGTTTCAGGCGGATATCTTTATAGAAATAATCCAAATCATCTTTGGTCTGTTTGTCGGTTTTAATCCAGTATTTATGCGGTATGGTTCGTTCGGCTTCATCTATCATTGCGTTAATGTGCGAAATTCGGTTGACCATGTACTTTCTCATTTGAAACCCAAAATCATCAGGAAATGCCGACTTTCTCGCAATCGCTTGTATCATGCCGTAAAACAGACGTAAGTCTAGAATACCGCCATTTTTGCCCAAACCTTTGTAGAGTTCAAAGGTGTTATAAGCAAGAGCTGGCATAATAACAATGTCCACGATACCTTTGTTAAATTTACCGGAAAAATTGGCCAATGTCGTATCTACAGGGGTTGCTCCTGCTAGTTCTGCAAAGGTTTTTGTTTGAATATCGCCATTTAAAACGGCTATTTTTTTGTTTCGAAAATGATCAAAGTCTTTAATTTTACGGTCATTTACAAAGGCGAACATTGAGCCAACGGGTAATGTCGCGACTACTTCATAGTCACCTGAAGACATGAGGTTGACAGCTTTTGGTGAAGATATGGCTGCCATGGTCTTATTTAGCTTATCTTTAGAGGTGATTCCACCAATGGCATCCAGTGTTCCGGCAAAAGGTACGTAATCACGAGACAGGATGGCGGTGACAATTCCGACATCGCAAATGCCTTTATCAAGGTCAACAGTAACTTGGTTTTCGTCTAGATAGGGAATAAATTCCAGGTGCAACCCCCAGTTTAGTGCCCTCGGTACAACGTCAGAAAAAAAAGCGATGACAGGACCGTTTTTTCCTACAGGGTCCCAGGTGCACACTTTCTTGTGTTGTAACTCAAGGCTATAAGCTGGTGAGTTTATAAACAAAAAAATAAAAATACTAACAAGTCTTATGAGCATACTCTGAGCTATCCATGCATTGATGATCGTACTGTTCGTAAAACAGAATGTTGTAATTATCCACTACTGATACTTAAATAAACAGTTAGCTTTGGTGTTGTTGGGCCTTACTTAAATATAAATGTTCAAAATTTGAAATAGATACATTTCTAAGACCATTTTGAGATGTAAAAATTTACCATTAAGTTTAAGCTTGTCTGATTCAACTGAATAAAATCGTTATTTTCTATATAACAAATAATATTCTTAACACGGAAGTAATCAATGCTCAGTAGTCTGATGAAATTAATTTTTGGTGTATTTATTTCTCTTGTCGCCTTATCTGTTTTTGCTCAATCAGAAGTGCCAGAAAATATTGACTTCTTTGGTGGGTACCTCAAAGACGGCGTTTATACTTGTTATGCGCAGCCTTGCTTTAAAATACACAAAGGGACGGATAGTTCGGCGGCTTGGGTAAGGCCCTTTGAGGTCCGTGAGTGGGTGCCTATTAAAGGCAGCAAAGATGCCTGTCAGGTTTCTTATAGTCTAGTGCTTGCACAAAGCAGTCAAGCTGATGTGGAATTTAAAACGTATGGCGATTGTCGTTTAGTTACTAAAGGGCAGTGGAGTGATTTTTATACCGGCCAAACTATTAGTAGTATTAAAAATGTGGCTGTAGATCACCTTATTAGCTTTCAAGAGGCACATTACTATGGTGGCTCTCTTTGGGTGAGGTCTAAAAGAAAATCGTTTATGAATGACCCTATGAATTTAGTGCCGGTTTCATTGGCTTTCAAAAAACTAAGGGCAGGGGCGCCAGCAAGTAAATGGATGCCGGAAGATAAAAAGAAATGGTGTGATTACATTGTTAAGCGGGATCTAGTTGTTCGTAGATACAAGCTTCGTTTGCCGAAGCATGAGAAAGACTTTGGTAACAATATTAAAAGGCTTTACTGTAAATATTAACAAAGGCTCAATATTTGAACCTTTGTTTAGGCGCGCTAATCAGACTTTAAATTAGCTCAATTGCCATAGCGGTTGCTTCGCCGCCACCTATGCACAAAGCAGCAACACCTTTAGACTTCCCTTTTACTTTTAAGGCATTCATTAAGGTAACAATTAAACGTGAACCAGTAGAGCCTACAGGGTGACCCTGTGCACATGCACCACCAAAAATATTGACACATTCAGGGTCTAGGCCTAAATCGATAATTGGCATCATCGCTACCATCGCAAATGCCTCATTGATTTCATATAAATCCACATCATCTTTGGTCCAACCTGTTTTCTTAAACAGATTTTCCATAGCGCCAACTGGTGCAATGGTAAACTCACTCGGGTGTTGAGATTGAGTTGCATGGCCTACAATACGTGCTAAGGGCTTTATGCCACGTGCTTCTGCTTCACTTTCACGCATTAAGACTAAAGCAGACGCGCCATCTGAAATAGATGAGGCATTGGCAGCTGTTATGGTGCCATCTTTTGCAAAGGCCGCTCTTAAGCTAGGGATTTTTTCAATGTTGGCATTAAAGGGTTGTTCATCTTGGTTCACAACAGTTTCACTGCGTCGAGTTTTGACTGTAACAGGGACAATTTCTGCTGTTAAGTGACCCGCTTCAATGGCTGCTTTGGCTCTGTTTAAAGACTGTATTGCGTAATTATCCATGTCTTCTCTGCTGTAACCTTTTTTATCAGCAACTTCTTGGGCAAATGAACCCATTAAGCGACCTGTTTCAGCATCTTCAAGGCCGTCCAAAAACATATGATCCATTGCCTGATCTCCATGGCCCATACGATAACCTTTTCGAGCATTAGGCAGTAAGTAAGGAGCATTGGTCATCGATTCCATTCCACCAGAAATCATCACATCGTTTGTACCGGCTTTGATTAAATCATGTGCAAACATAGTTGCTTTCATACCTGACCCACAAAGTTTATTGATTGTGGTTGCACCTGTTGCATCGCCAAGGCCTGCCATTCGCATAGCTTGACGTGCCGGGCCTTGTTTAAGGCCAGCAGGCAACACATTGCCCATAATCACTTCTTGTATGTCTTCAGGATTCAGTCCTGCTCGTTTTACAGCCTCTTTGATAACAATAGAGCCTAACTCAGGTGCTGACACCGCAGAAAGACTCCCTTGGAATCCTCCCATCGGAGTACGGACACCACTAACGATAACAACTGAATCTTGCTTAGACATAAACCCTCACTCACTTAAACCATAGAAAACTGTTAAA
>ENA-OSET01000652-OSET01000652.1-sediment-metagenome-genome-assembly--contig:-NODE-652-length-38181-cov-3.451842_pt1 | contig 38181 bp, 32 predicted proteins | sample MGYA00237882_ERZ534229 | MGnify/ENA primary metagenome ERZ534229 (study PRJEB26408, sample SAMN06266212) | sediment metagenome | isolation source: Hudson Canyon methane seep mesocosm | place: USA:Hudson... | reverse complement strand
CACTTTGAACGCCGTCGGTGCCCGATACTCCGATGTTGGCATCAGGGCTAAACTCTGCGCCCACCGTGTAGGTTCGGTCGCGGTTCTTAAACATGCTGTCGTGATTATTTTCATAACTACCCAGTATGTTCCCCATCAGGTAGACCGTCAGGCCAATAGCCAGGCCAAATACATTAATCGCGGCATAGAGCCTGTTTTTTTGCAGGTTTCGAATTGCCAGTTTTATGTAACTTGAAAACATGATTCACTCCTCCTTTCGGATCTTCTTAGGACGCTGCGCGCAGGCTTTCGGTAACTACCTGTCCATCAAATAAATTGATTGTGCGACGGGCGTAGTCTGCATGGGCGGCGGAGTGGGTGACCATAACAATAGTGGTGCCCTCTTCATTCAGTGCCTGTAACATTTCCATCACTTCCTGGCCGTGGGCACTGTCCAGGTTTCCGGTGGGTTCGTCTGCCAGAATAAGGGATTGATTGCCAACTACGGCGCGGGCGACCGCCACGCGTTGTTGCTGTCCGCCCGACAATTGACCCGGCATATGTTTTGCCCGGTGCGCAATGCCCACTTTGTCCATTACCTTGCGAACACGTTCTTTTCGTTCCGATGCGGGAATCTCGTGGTAGAGTAGGGCGAGTTCAATGTTCTCTTCAACAGATAGTTCATCGATTAAATTAAAACTTTGGAAAATAAAACCCACGTTGTGTTTTCTGACTTTACTGAGTTTGCTTTCATTTAACGATGATATTTCCTGATTACCAAAATGATACTGGCCGCTTGCGGGTGTATCTAACATTCCTATGATATTCAGCAATGTTGATTTACCGCACCCAGAAGGCCCCATGATGGCAACAAATTCACCTTTTTCAATTTCGATATTAACTTCATTCAGGGCGACCGTTTCCACTTCGTCTGTGCGGTAAACTTTGGACAGGTTGTGTAGTTTTAACATGGTGTTTTCCTTTATCTAACTATGTCTGTTAATAAATTATTGGCTAAGTTGAACACGATCCATTTCTTCGAACGTTGAATATGAGGACACAATGACTTTTTCACCGGCATCCAAACCTTCCAAAACTTCTACAAATTCATTGTTGCGACGCCCCAGGCGAACTTCGCGTCGTAGCGCCTCTGTGCCTTCGGCGTTCATCACAAACAGCCATTGACCACCGGTTTCCTGGAGGAAGTTGCCTTTTGGGATCAATCTTGCCTGGTTGGCATCTCCCAGGGTCAGCTTCGCCTGGATGGTCTGACCGCGACGAATACCTGTTGGCATCTCGCCATTAAAATGAAGATCAACTTCAAACTGACCATTTTTCACGTCGGGATATATTTTTGCGACATTTAGGAGGTAGGGCTTGCCATTGTGAGTTAAAGCTACGGGCTGCTCCAAATCCACGCGCCCAAGATAAAATTCGTCAATATTGGCCACCAATTTAAAAGAGTCGGGGTTGTCGATCTGGCCGATACGGGTACCGCGGGTAATATTTTGTCCAATTTCGAGATCAAAACCCGAGAGCTTGCCAGCGACTGGGGCGCGCACATTCAGCTCGTCCAGGCTCTTGCGGGCAAAAGCCAGATTTTCTTCCATCGCGATAGTTTTGCTTTGAAAAAACTGGAGTTGAGAGGCCATTAGCTTTTCGTCTGAAGACTGGCTTTCCAGCGTGACATCTCTTGTTTCTTTGTAGTATTGCACCTGGTCAACAAAATCTTCGTACTCGGCGAGCGAGATATGGCCTTTGTCGAACAACTCTTTTTGACGGCTGAGGTCTCTGCTAAGTTTCCGAATGTTGTAGTTCAGGTCGACGAGTGTCCGTTTGTGTCCCAGTCGATTTTGTTCCAGGCGTAACTCCTGGTCACGCATCGCATTTAGCTGTTCCATAACACGGGACTCAGTGCTCATGACGCTGAGTTGAAGGTCGGAATTTGAGAGGCGAATAATGGGTTGCCCCACAGTGATCAATGCGCCATCTTCCAGCAATATTTCTTCAATTCTGCCACCTTGTACTGCATCGAGATAAACGGTCTTCAGTGGAGCCACTCGGCCTCGAAGAGGAATGAAGTCCTCAAAGGTGCCTGCCTTGACCGTCGCGATAGACAGTCGTTGGCCGTTGACGGTCATGCTGCGTCCCTGGAACATTTGCCCCAGCGTCAGGTAGGCAATAAGGGCTGCACCCAATACGCCGACTATCATCTTGTTGCGCTTGCCAATGCCCCGCTTTTCAATTTTTCGATCCATGCCGGGTGTCTGTGTAGGCTGGGAAACAGTGTCAGTCACTTTTTCAAGGTTGGTGATACTAGCCATTATCTTTTGCTCTGCCTGGGTGGATTGTTCATCCGTTAAAATGCGTACTTGCCAAATACATTACAAAACCCGTGCCACAACCGTAAGTTATTGTTTTTGCTGTATATTTTAATGTTTCTTCTCGGGTCTGTCCGATAGTGAACAGTGAGGGTGTACGAAATCGAACACAGGCTGTACGATAATGAACAGACTCTTTAATAGCTTCAGGGAATTCCGGTGACACAAAAAGAACGGCGAGTACTCATCGTTGATGACGATGAAGACATCCTAATGGCGGGCAAATTATTGCTGAAACGACATTTTGCGGAGGTCGTGACGTGTTCAACGCCCGGGGCGATCCCCGAGTTAATGGCCGCCAGTCGATTTGATGCGATTTTACTGGATATGAATTTTTCGCCTGGCGAAAGCACGGGCGAGCAGGGTTTCTTCTGGTTGAAAAAGATCATGTCAATTGACCCCGATGCAGTGGTGGTAATGATCACGGCCCACGGTGGAGTGGATATTGCGGTCGAGGCGATGAAATATGGTGCAACAGACTTTGTCGCCAAACCCTGGCAAAACGAAAAGGTCGTAGCCACGCTCTCCTCTGCAACTCAATTGAGGGCGACCCGGTCTGAGGCGGAGCACCTTAAACAGAGCAATAAACTACTGGCAGAGGTCTCCGGCGCTTCAGCTCAGCCAATCTTGGGGTGTTCCAAGGCAATGCGCGATGTGAGTGAGATGATCACACGTGCCGCACCCACCGATGCCAATGTGCTTATTCTCGGTGAAAACGGCACGGGAAAGGAATTGGCCGCCCGCGATGTTCACCGGCAAAGTCAGCGCAGCGAAGAGATTTTTATGTCCGTTGATCTGGGTGCCCTGTCGGAATCCCTGTTTGAATCGGAATTGTTTGGTCACAAAAAAGGGGCGTTTACGGGTGCTCAGCAAGACCGGGTGGGTCGTTTGGAAGCGGCTAATGGCGGCACCTTGTTTTTAGATGAAATTGGCAACATTCCGCTTTCCTTGCAGGCCAAATTGTTAACTATTCTAGAGCAAAGGGAAGTGACGCCCCTTGGCGCCAATTCGCCTGTTGCCATTGATGTCAGAGTTGTTGCCGCCACTAATGTGCCACGACAGAAATTGCAGGATGAGACACTGTTCAGGCAGGATTTGTTATTTCGCCTTAATACCGTGGAGATACATCTGCCGCCACTGAAGGATCGACCTGACGATATTGAAGAGATTGCAGAATTCTACGCCGGTTTCTATGCCCGTAAATACCGCAAGTCGGTTAAAGGCCTGTCGCCAATGGCACTTCAGGCTTCTCGTGAATACAGTTGGCCGGGAAATATCAGGGCATTGAGGCACGCCATTGAAAGAGCGGTGATTCTCGCCGATGGACCGCAGCTGGAGGTGTCTGATCTTCAATTGACGCCCGCTGAAGTTAAGTTGACCTATCCTGCGGCGCAGGAGGATAGAGTGGATGGGGCAATAACCGAGTCTGCTGATTTCAACCTGGAGAGAATGGAGCAACGCACCATTACACGAGTGTTAAAATTACATCGCTACAATATTAGCCATGCGGCAAAAGACCTGGGTTTGACGCGAGCGGCACTTTATCGGCGGATGGAAAAATATGGGCTTTAAGCGCTTTGCCTTTTATATCTCCCTGAGGGTGGTTCTTTTAGGGGTTTCGTTATTGGCGTTGGTATGGATCAGCAGCCAGCGATCGTATCCAACACTCTCTTTAATAGTTTTACTGGCGGTTGTCGTACAACTCATTGAAGCATTACGTTTTGTGAGTAAAACCAATGCGGAACTGACGCGCTTTTTTGAAGCGGCTCGTTACGCCGATTTTAGCCAACGTTTTCAAATGAAAAATGAGGGTGCAGGATTTGATGAATTGGGGTCGACCTTATCGGAGATTATGGAGCGATTCCGTTTGTCCAGGCAAGAGCAGGAACAGGAACTCAGGCACCTGAAAGCGCTGGTTGAACATGTGCCAGTACCGCTGGTGTCGCTGCAGAATGATGGCGAGATAAATATCCACAACAATGCCGCTAGACGTTTATTTGGCAATACGCAGGTTGGCCATCTAGAAGATCTGGGTCAGTTTGGCCAGGATTTTAAACATGACATTGGAAGCCTGTCTCCCGGTGATCGACACTTGGTGACGTTTGTTGTTGACGATGTTGAAAAACGTTTGTCGGTCGCGTCCACCAATATAACGCTTGGTCATCAAGTAGAGAAGCTGATCAGCCTTCAGGACATACAGAGCGAACTCGACGGAGCACAACTCAAGGCCTGGCAGGACTTGGTTCGTGTACTGACCCACGAGATTATGAATAGTATTACGCCGGTGGCGTCCCTGGCAAAAACAACTACCGACCTGGTTGAAGACGCGACGAAGCAGGTAGAGGCGCTAAAGGGAACTGAAGGTGTTGAGCAGGTGTTGGAGGAGCTGACTGATATAAAAAGTGCGGTCGATACGGTGGCCCGCCGCTCTGACAGTTTAATGAACTTTGTGCAGAGCTACCGTAGATTGACTCGTTTGCCCGCGCCCCAAAAAGGCCTTGTGAAAATTGATGAAGTTTTTTCCCGCGTCTCCCGTCTGGTGTCGGCGGATTGGCAGACACAGGGAATTACCCTGTCAACGATGGTTGAGCCGGAGACGTTAAGCCTGGAAGTCGACGGGGACATGATAGAACAGGTGTTGATCAATTTGCTGCGAAATTCGGAACAGGCACTTGCTGGGCGCATAGATGCTGAGGTGAAGGTGAGTGCCCGGATAAATCGGCGAGGTCATGTTGTGATGGAAGTGGTGGATAATGGCCCGGGGGTCTCAGAGGAGATACTTGAAAAAGTCTTTGTTCCCTTCTTTACCACCAAGAGGGAAGGTTCTGGGGTGGGTTTGGCGTTGACACGGCAGGTGATGATCGCGCACGGAGGGTCAGTGTCGCTCAGTGCCAGCGACAGAACGTCTGTTGAAAATAAAGGTGTAAGGATTGCGCTAACGTTTTGATGTAGCCATTGGGTAAATTATCAAAAAAGTTAAGGAGGACAGCGGTTGAATACGGTAAGTGAATGGGGAGTACTGGCAGGGGGCATTCTCGGAGTGTTTGCTTTAGGCGTGTTTATTCTAAAACGTCAAAAGAAGGAGGTGCCAACTAACAATAACAAGAAAAACGAACGAGATGAAAAGACCTCTTCCGGTCAGGATATTGTATTCCAGTGCCAGCGCTCAACGGCTTTAAAAATTGCGATGTATCAACTGGCACTGGGTGAGATAAATTTCCAGCAACCATTGACGTCTAATCAGGTGGCCCTCATAAAAAATATTGCAAAGGAATTACCGAGGTCCGTTAAGAATGAAAAGTATTTCCCGCGAAGGCCGCAGCTGCTGCCACAGTTGTTGCGAATTATGCGTGACGATAAGAGCAGCGTTAAAGACCTGACCAATGTGCTGAGCCAAGATCCAGTGTTAACCGGCAATGTCATAAAAATGGCAAATAGCTCCTATTATCGCAGTGGCGTTAAGGCGGTTGACAGTATCGAAAGAGCGGTTGTGCTGTTGGGCGAGCAGGGTTTGAGATCGCTGATGAGCGCCACAATCATGCACCCTGTATTTTATGTGCCAGAAGGGGCATTTAAAGATTTCTCGCGTTTCTATTGGTCGCAGGCTGTGTTGGCGGCCGAAGCATCGAAGCATTATGCCGAATCTACGGGCAGTTATGATAGTTTCTCTGCGCATTTTTTTAGTCTGTTGACCAGTATTTCCTACACCGTGCTGCTTCGACTGGCGGCGGATTTCCAACGTTCCCATTCTAATGCGGAACTCAGTCCACTGTTTCTCGTTAAAGTTTTTGAGTCGCACTCTTTAGAGGTGAGCAAGTTTATAGCCACGGATTGGAAACTGGGCGAAGACGTTTTGCTGGCCTTACAGCAGACCAGAAAAAAAACGTCGGTGAATAAAATGGGGAGTCTAGCGCGAACACTTTATTATGGCCGGTTGGTGGGAACAGCAGCGTTGTTGTGTAGCCAGGGCGCCCGGGATGAGCAGGAGTCCTTAGAATTACTGAAAGACAAAGGCTTGTCTGAGTCGATGATTAAGACCTTGTGGGCACAGGCAATAAAGCAGGCAAAGGAGAGTGAGTTGACGTAACTTCCGGTCTATACCCCCTCTAACCCTCAGCGATATTAAGTCTATTTTTTCCCTGCGCTTTGGATAGGGCAAGCGCTATGTCGGCTCTGCGATAGAGCTCGCCTGCCGATAGCACTGGATTTTTTTGGTGGCAAACTCCCATGCTGACAGTGATGTTGATCGTCTTCCCGGAGGGCAGTATGAAAATCTTCTTCTTGATGGTATCCAATAATTGCAGGGCTAATTTTTCGCTGTCATCCGGACTGGTGTCGGGAAGAATAAATAAGAATTCTCCTCCGCACGTTCTGCCTAATATGTCGTATTCTCTGGTTGAATCGGCGCAGAGCTTTGACACACTGTGAATGACAGAGTCGCCGGAGTTAAAGCCGTATAGATCGTTAATAACTTTAAGGTCATCCACATCGACCAGGAGTGTGGATAATGGGCTTGACGTCTCTTTCCCTGATTTTATTTTTTCTTCAAGGCTCTCAAAGGTATGGCGCCGATTGTAAAGACCAGATAGATCGTCGGCAATCGAAGCCGCATGGAGGCGGCGGTTGTTTCGATATCCTGAAATCGTTAATAAGCCGATGAGCAGAAGAGCAACAGCAGAAAGGGATGCGATGACTTTTTTGTGAAAACCTTCGCGATCTTCGCTCGCGAGTAAAAGGCGTTGTGTTTCCTGCTGACCTTTCAATAGCTGAATTTCAAGGTCTTTTCGTTGGCTCTCGAGGGCCTCTCTTGCTCGCAGGAGTTGACCAGAATGGTTTTTTTCTTCCAGTTTTATGGTTTGTTCGTAGTACCCCGTGAGCAATGCGAGCGCCTTTTTATGGTGCCCTTTAGACTTTTCAACCTCCGCCTCTACTCGGAGCATTTCTATCTCCCAGACGGTGCCTTTGAGGTCTGGCAGTATCTCATAGAGTGTTTGGGCCAATTTAAAGGATGTGTCTGCCGAAACGGTATTACCCAGTTCAACGTGACATAAGGCCTGCTTCTTGTAGAGTTCGGCATCCCACCCCAGCTGTTGTGATTTTGCTGACAATGCGCGGTCGATGGCAGTGAGCGCCTCGGCACATTTACCCATTTCGGCCAGCGTGGAGGCAATGCCATGATAGGCATGGTATTTGCTCTCCTCGCTCTTAATAAACATGAGGGACTTTAGATAGCGGGAGTAATAGTTAAGGGCCTCATCAAATTTACCCCAGTAACGATAAGCTGCTGCGATACCGAGAAGGGCCTCAGAAATATGGTGTTGGTACCCAAGTGTTTCGAACAACTCGAGCGCCTTAATGTTGTAGTCGATGGATTGCTGGAATTGGTTCAGTTGGAGGAAGGTGGCGCCATAGACATAATTAGTTTTGGCAATCATGAAATGATCGCCACTACTCAGGGCTTTCAAGTGTGCGTCATTATTAACAAAAAGTGCATTTTCGTGGTCGTCTTGCACTGTATAGGTGTATGCCAGTTGCGCGGCTGAATGCAGCGCCAGGCGGTCCAGGTTTGCTGCTGCAGCTTTTCGCTGTGCATCAACAAAGCGCACCTTGGCGATTGTTAAGGAGTCCTGGCTCTGTGCGTGAAGACCCTTGAGAAAGAGTAAAAGCACCTTCAGCTCTTCATCGCTGTCTGGTGTTAGCAGCGCATTGGCCTTTGAGAGTGAGTTGGCCATTGGGTCAAACAGCAGTAACAGAAATTCCGCTTGCGCCTTGCGTATATGAAACCAGATTTTGTTGTCTGGCGGAGCATTGGCGAGGTCTTTTTCCAACACGGCTAAATCGTCCAGGCTTTGCTGAGCATTGGTATAGATTGAAGGTTCCATGTCCCGGAGCGATGTGGCGACGTCGGCATTGCTCTGGTTGAAAATCAGCAAGCAGGTAAAACCGATCAGTAATTTGAGAGCCATAAGCGGGTCAGTGAGGGTGACTGGGTTAATTGAAGGGTGATTCTTCAGGGTGCCAACACCCTGCACAATAAAGTAGTTAGAAAAAAATGACAAGAATTGACCCTCCAAACCGAGGGTTTAGACAGCTCGATCCAGCTGGCCACTATTAAAAGCCCCTTCAAGATTTATGGTTTTCTGGCCTACGGCAGAGGGTATTTGAGTGTGTTCTTTATAGCATTTTGTTCCTAGCCACTTCCACCGACGTTCTATACTCAGGGGGTGTCGGTGTTTTCAGGAGATGTACTTAATGAAGGGAATTCTTGTAATCGATGGAAACCAGGGGTTTTGTGAGCTAATAAGCACACTGTGTGGTGACCTTGGCCTAAAAGCGACTTGTTTTTTGTCCTTTGAGAAGGCTATCGCTGAAATTAGTTTAGGCGATTACGACTGTATATTTATGGAGTTGGACCTGCAGGGCATTGATGGTCCACAGGCGATCGGCATCATGACAGGAATGTGCCTCAATGTGCCGGTTATTCTCATGTCTGGAGAGCACGCCTCCATTCTCAGTACCGCCCAATATGCAGGCAAAATGCGTGGTCTGAATATTGTCAGCACGATTGCCAAACCCTTTAGCGTCGATGAGCTCTCCTCTTTGATTCAGGATGCGGCAGATCGCCAGCAGCAGCTTGAAGGGCAGCAGCCTGCGGCACCCCGGGAAAAAGTGGAGAACCTGCGGCCCGGTGAGGTGATTCGCCTGGTTGAGGCGGGGCACCTGCAGTGTGTGTTTCAACCTCAGATCGACTTGAATACCCGCAATGTCTGTGGCGTAGAGGTGCTCGCCAGAATTGATCATCCAGAGCAGGGTGTGATTACACCAGATCGATTTGTTAATGAGTTGGAAAACTGTTCTCTGATTGAGGTGTTTAACGAATATCTCTTTAATCACTCATTTAAGGCTTATAAAGCGTTTGGGCGCCCGGATTTAACCATTTCTATCAATATTTCAGCTTATTGTATTCGCAATGAGCTGTTTCCCGACTTTATCAGCACGCTGGCCAAACAATACGACATCTCACCCTCGAAAGTTATTCTAGAGATAACGGAGTCCCATGGTCTGAACTTCAGTGCTCAGAGCCTGATGATCATGTCGAGAGTACGAATAAAGGGGTTCAGCCTTTCGATTGACGATTTTGGTACAGGTTATTCTTCTCTGGAGACCTTTTCGAAGGTCCCCTTTAATGAGCTCAAGGTTGACCGGGAGTTCACCAGTCGCCTGCGAGCGGAAGAGCGGGCAAAAAAGATATTTGAGCTGGCAATCAACCTGTCAAAACAAATGGGCATTGTGTCGGTTGCGGAAGGCATCGAGGATGAGGAGGAAGCATCGCTCGTGGCGGCCATTGGCTGTGATGTGGGGCAGGGTTATTATTTTGGTCGACCCATGCCCTCTGAGAAATTTATGGAATGGCTGAACTGGGAACTTAAAGAGGCACCTTGGAAACAAGTGTCGATCTGACACTGCACTCATTGAAACATAATCCGGAATCGATTAGCGTAGTGGCGATTTCGACTAAACGTGTATTAATGAGGGGCAAACAGCGCTGTGGAACTCAAATTTCATCCTGTCACAGAAAGCAATGATATTGAGCGTGTGCAGGGGCTGGCTCAGAGAATCTGGCGCGAGCACTACACTGGCATCATTGGTGAGCAACAAGTGGAGTATATGCTGGACACCTTTCACTCCAAATCAGCCATTACCCAAGAAATAACAGAGCGCAATTATATTTATTACCTAATGATGGAGGGTGACAGGGGGCTGGGCTATTTCGCCGTTCAGCCGTCTGAGTCTACACTTTTTCTAAGCAAGCTCTATGTGTTAGACAGCGAGCGGGGAAGTGGGGTTGGCCGGGCGGCTATGAAAGCCATTATGGACATGGCCAAAGAGAGACAGCTAAGCCGAATCTCCCTTACCGTTAACAAAGACAACGCGGGTTCAATTGCCGCCTATACTCGACTGGGTTTTGTGACGACAGGAGAGGTGGTTGCCGATATTGGTTCTGGGTATGTAATGGACGATTATAAGATGGAATTAACGCTCTAGCTGATTAAGTAGAGCGAGCACAAAACCACCGCAGCTTCCCTCAATGTTCTCTAAACCCGCTATTTATACTGGCCATCGTGCAAAACGGTCTGGCTATGATAGCGCTCGCCCTGTCTATTTTCAGGTGACCCTGAATGTTGTGCTACCTATAGTGCAAGCCTATTACATAAACCGCTTCTGAGCAGCGATTTTTAAGATATGAAGCTATTAAATCTATTTTCATTTAGACCATCAGCGGCAATGGCCCTATCTGGGCTTCGCTCAAGTGCGTCTGCTGTGCTGACGGTTTTATGTATTGTCAGCCATAGCGCTTGGGCCGAAGAGGCCCGTAGCTTAGTCACGACAACGGATAGTCGAGTAGTGTATGCACCCGCTTTCTTTTCCCGTTACGCCCCGCAAACCGCGGGTGATATGGTGCGACAGATCCCCGGCTTTACACTCATTGGGGGCAACAGAAATGGTAATAATCAAGACGACGTCAGGGGGTTGGGGCAGGGGTCCGGAAACTTATTATTGAACGGAAAGCGGGTGAGCAGCAAGGACAGCGGTCCTCTTGAGCTTCTGGCCCGCATACCCGCAGAAAATATTAAACACATTGAAATTCTAACGCAGGGTTCCACCGAGCTGGCGGGTCAGTCGGGTCTCATTGTGAATGTTGTTTATCAGGAGACAGACAAGGCCAGCGGCTCATGGACAGGAAAAGTACATGTGCTTGAGGACGGCACTAAGGATCTTGGCGCGGAACTCTCATTGGCAGGAAAATTAAGCGGCCTGGGATTTAGTGCCAGTATCAACCGTTATAACGACGAATTCCCCAGTTGGGGCGTAGAAGAAGCCTTTGATGGTGAGAGTGTTCTCTGGGAATTGCGTGACGAGACAACTAACTATGCAGAGCGCGGCCTTGAGCTTGGCTTGGGCGTGTCCTGGCAGGGTGACGCCGGACAGACCGCCAACCTAAACCTGTCTAGTGCTAATGTGAACTCGACCTACCGGGAAGGTTCCGAACGTTTTGAACCCCCTGGAGGGCAGGATGTTTTTGGTGATCTTTCTTCAACCGTGTTGTTTGCCTCAAGAGAGGAGAATAATCAGCGTGAAATCGGAGCGGACTATTCGAAAAAGTTTTCTGTTGGCACATGGAAGATCATAGGCCTTAGGCGTTATGAGGAATATTTCCCAAACAACCAATTCGATGAAATTGAAACCGTCGGAGACCACTATTCTTTTCAATCGCAAACCGAATCAAAGGAAACTGAAGCCGTCATAAGAACGCTGTTTACGATCGAGCCAGCTAAAAATCATGCATTGGAATTTGCACTTGAGGGGGTAAAAAATACGCTCAAAACCTCGACACGTTATGCGGAGGACACGGGTGGAGGCTATGCATTTTTTGATGTTGCCGGCAGTGATGTCGATGTTAACGAAGACAGGGCGGAAATCAGCGTTCAATACTCACGGCCCCTGCGTCAAGGTTGGTCATTACAATCTCTTGTGGCCTCTGAATATTCAAAGATTTCCGTTGATGCGGAAAATGAGGACCTCAAGCGTTCAGACTCGTTTGTGCGCTACAAAGGTTTTATCGCGCTTAATGGAATGATTTCTGAGAAGTCTACCATTCGCACGCGTTTGGAAAAAACAGTAGGGCAGTTGAGTTTTAGTGATTTTGCCAGTTCGAAGAACGTTAACGAGGGCACTAATGATGGGGGTAATACTGAGTTGGTTCCCGATCAAACCTGGCGCGTGGAGTTGGCCTATGAAAGAAGCTTCGGCGAAACGGATATTTTTACTGTTACAGCTTTTGTTGAACAAATAGAAGATTTTATTTCTTTTGTACCCTTGGGTGATGGCGCAGAGTCCAGGGGGAATCTAGATCAACTGGATCGAGTGGGTATTGATATTAGCGCAACCGTTGCCCTCGATCGGTTTGGTATCAAAGGCGCCAAGCTGGACCTATTGGGGAGGTTTCACGAAAGCCGTGTAGACGACCCGGTTACCGGAGGGGAGATGAATTTTCGGGAAAACGGTCACCGTCCCGTTTACTACCGGGTTAGTTTTCGTCAGGACATTGCCAGTACAGATATTGCGTGGGGCATTGAAATTGAAGAAAACAGTGGGGAAAGGCGCTACCGCCTGGATCAAATCTCGGTCAATGATCATCTCTGGCCTTTGGCTCACCGCCTTTTTGTTGAGCACAAGAATATTGCAGGCATGACTGGCAAGGTAGAAGTGGAAGATTTCTTTGGATTTACCTATGTTAACAGCCGGTCATTTTATGACGGCGATAGAAATGGCGCACTCTCTGGTCGAGAATCCAATCGACGAGATTCTCCATGGATTTTGCGTTTAAGTTTAACCGGAAATTTTTAAGGGTTTTTGCCCCGCTAATAAAAGAGGAAAGTAATGTTACCGATATCTCGAATCATGACCAGCATCTGTTTTTCTGTTCTGGCCGTTAATGCCCAGGCAAATAAATCCGACTGGGTTGAAAAAAGTGATGAATATACCCGTGCAATTCTCGTTTCTGATGCAGATTTTTTTCCTGAGACTGCCAGCTCAACGGGAATGGCAGAGTTCGATGCACGCTGCTTGGATTTAAGCCTCGATCTAGAGGCCCGAGTGGTGGCGTCAAATAACAAAAATTTGGCGACTTTGTCGAAAGCTTTAGGCAAAGAAACTAATTCAAATATCAAACAAGACCTTCAGTTGTTGATTGATGCCATTGAGCAGGCAAATGACGGTATGGCTCTGGAAGAGCAGTATCTCGTTCCCTGGGAAGATGTGCCGCGCCAAATTTTTTCCGGTTTAAGCCGCTTGTTAGACGCGCAATTACCTGACGAGCGACAGCAAGCGGCACTTAGTCGTCTTCAGTGTTATATAGGCGGCGCGGATTCAACCCCCATCACTGAGAAGTCCAAGGAAAGGTTTCAGCAAAAGGCGGGAGACCAGCAACTTCTCGGGCCAAATAGAGAAAGTGTGATGCAGGCTATCGAACGGGTGCCCGCTTTCATTAAAGGCCTGAATGCCTTGTTCAAAGAGAGAGGTATCGCAGGGTATGAAAAACCCATGGCACAACTGGAAATGCAGTTGGAAGACTATGTTGACTGGCTCAATGTAAGTGTGCTGCCTCGCTCTCGAGAGGGGTTCATTCTGCCCGCTCCACTCTATGCCCATCGCCTTAAGACCATGGGAATTGATATCGACCCGGAGCGTCTGATTGAGAATGCAAAAGTCAGCTTTATGCAAACCCGGGGTGCGATGGACGCTTTGGCGCTGCAGATCGCAGCAGCCGAAGACAGTGAGGTGAGCGACTATCGCGATGTTATACGTCTGCTCAAGGAAAAACCCATCACTGTAGACAATTTGGAGTCTCACTACCGCTCTGTTAATAAGATTCTGGAAAAAGCGATAGCAGATAATAAGATTGTTGACCTGCCAAAACGTGACATGATTATGCGTTTGGCCTCCGAGGCAGAGTCTGCCAGTCAGCCCGCCCCTCATATGCTGCCGCCACCGTTTATTGGTAACAAGGGAGAAATGGGTCAGTTTGTTCTGACAGCAGGCAATCCCAATGCGAGTGCCGGCGCTGTTTATGATGATTTCAATTTTGATGCCGTGGCTTATACATTGAGCGCGCACGAAGGCCGGCCCGGTCACGAGCTGCAGTTTTCTGCAATGCTTGAAAACGGTGTTTCACTGGCGCGAGTCTACTACGCCTTTAACAGCGTTAATGTGGAGGGCTGGGCACTTTATGCCGAGGCTGAAATGCTCCCCTACGAGCCACTTGAAGGTCAAATGATTGCCCTGCAGCATCGCTTATTGCGCGCTGCCCGTGCAATGTTAGACCCGATGCTGAATTTGGGCAGAATAACGCCCGAAGTTGCGACGCAATTTTTATTGAACGAAGTTGTGTTGTCAGAGGCGATGACCAAACAAGAGGTTGATCGTTATACTATTCGTGCGCCGGGTCAGGCGGGCAGTTACTTTTATGGCTACTCTCGGCTTTTACAAATGCGGGCTGAAACGGAGTTGGCTCTGGGGGATAAATTTGATCGCCTGGCCTTTAATAATTTCATATTGGCTCAAGGTTTGTTACCGCCCACTATCATCGCCAAGGCTGTGCGGGAAGAATTTATAGGGGCTGTCGTTGAGACAGTAGCTGGGCCAGTAAAAGAGGCTGCAGTTGCGCCGGTAAAAGGCAAGTGATTTCCAGGTCACGCACAGCGTTGTGCGTGACCTACTTCTGCTGCGTTTGAATGTGCTGGCTGATGTTGAGAAAAGTATCGACCCAATAGGTTTCTCGGTGTTTATCTAGATATTCCAGCAGCTCATTGTGCGCTTGATTTGATACCTGGAGGTGGTCTCCTCCCACGCCGTGAAAGGTAATGCTTGCCAGTGTTCCCTTTCTTGCCGCGTCCGACACATAGTTAATTAAAGCCTCGCCAGAAACGCCACTCGGAAACCAAGTGGGAGTGTTCAGCGGTTTAAAGTTCTGCATAGTGACCGGTGGTGCCGCTAACATCTTGATTCCCACAAATTGCTCTGAGACAGCGGGCAAATAGTTGCCGTCTTTTACCATTATGTCGATGCAAGGTGGTGTAAAGGTGCGCATCTGCTCGCCGTCAATCGCATGTAAAAACGTATTGGCGTTTTTCACCTCCTGACTAATTTCGGCGATACTTTTCTGATCGAGGTCATTTTCCGGTGCCACCCATTCTTTACCGGGCAGTGACGCGCGACACCCGTGATTGATCGTGTGATTGCCCAGCTCGTGTCCCTGGCGTGCAGCGGCGCGCCAGTCTGGGAGTCTGGTTTTCAGGGTGGGAGAGGAGAGAGTAAGAAAGAACGTAGCATTAAAACCATAACGATTTAATGCTGGGATAACATTGTCTAGTTGGCTGTTGAGTGCGTCGTCGTAGGAGAGGCTGACGGCGGCTTTGTATTGTCCGGGCCAGTTAAACGTACTCTGCCCTTGTGTATGCTCATCGCTGTCTGCAAATCCAATACCGCTGACTATTAGGCAGCTAATCGCAAGAGTCTTTCTCAAAGCGTATCCGTTGATTCCAGAGGTATGATCGAATCCCTGGCAATTAGGCGAGGTTCAAAAACCTTGGGAATCACATCCTGTTTAATGTTGTAAACAGATTTAAGAATCGCTTTAGCGGCGATGTGACCCATATCGTCGATGGGATGGTTAATTGTGGTTAGCTTAGGATAAGTGTAAGACGAGAAAAGCACGTTATCGAAGCCGATAATTGAGAGTTCAGCAGGCAAGTTCAGGCCGTGTTCCCGGGCCTTTGCCATGGCGCCCGTCGCCATTTCGTCATTGCCGCAGGCCAGAGCCGAGCAGGGGAGCTTTTCATTAATAAAGTGTTCCATGCCTTCATAACCGCCGCTCTCGAGGTAATCTCCCTCAAAAACAGTTTGTGGTGAACAGCTCAAACCATGCTCTGCCAGTGCCCGCTTGTGTCCGGAAAATCGATCTTTGGCGTCGGATTTCCACAGGGGGCCGGATATGTAAGCGATGTCTTTGTGACCCATGTCCAGAAGGGCCTTAGTGGCAAGGTAACCTCCCAGTTCGTTATTCAGGAAAAGGCAGTGGTCTTCGATGTCTGGCACAAGGCGATTGATGAGAACGATAGGTATCCGGCCTTTGCTGAGTTCAGTCAGGTAGCGATCGGAGACGGCCTCAACGTGCAAGATCAAAGCGTCGCAGTTGCGACTGATGAGAAAATCTATGCCTTCGCGTTCGCGAGATTCATCACTGTGACCCGCGGTGAGAATGATATGTTTATTGGCCTTTCTCAGCTCACCTTCGATACCACCGATCATGGCGCCATAGAAGGGACCGTGTAGCTCCGAGACCAATACACCCACACAGTTTGATCGGTTTGAGGCCAGGGACTGGGCCACTGAATTGGGGCGATAGTCCAACTGAGCCATGGCCGCGCTGACTTTCTTCCGCGTTTTTTCACTGACATTGGGGCTCTGGTTCATCACCCGTGAGACGGTTGCCAGCGAAACGCCTGCGAGTTTAGATACTTCGTATATCGTAGCCATTGTTTACCTGTGCTAGTGTCCCTACATGCCGTCGGAGAGTGTCCTCGACCTGTCTTTCCTAAGAATTAGAGAGCATTAATTCGCTGTTGATCTCTTCAACCCTGGCGTCATTCAATGTATAACGGCGCATAATCAAGGCGACCAAAATAAAGGCGATAGAGGGCAGTAGTGTAAACGAAATCAGAATTCCCTGCTGAGTTTCCTCTGTCAGGGCCGTATTGGCTTCATAAGCATAATAGGCCAGCAGCCAGCTGGCGAATGCGCCGCCGAGCGCGACCCCCATCTTAATAAAAAATACGACCGAGGAGTAGACCATGCCGGTTATGCGGGTGCCCGACAGCCATTGGCCATAGTCCACGATGTCTGCCATTTTGGACCAGAGTAACGGCGTGCCCATTTGCAGAATCAGGCTCCAGATAAAATACATGGCGAGCGCCAGGACAAACTGCGAGGGTCCGATAAAATAGCTGGCAATGCAAAGGGCCGCGGCGATCACTTGAATAGTGATATAAGCCTTTACCTTGCAATAGCGTTTGGACAGCGGTTGGGCCAGGGCGCAACCGAGAATATTGCCAATCATACCTATGGTAATGAATAGAGTGATGTCATCGGGTCTTTGTAAATAATATTTCACGTAGTAAATGGCTAGCGTACCCCGCATAACCATGCCAATTAATACAAACAAAGCCGCAGCACTGAGTATGCGCCATTGATCATTTTTCCAGAGTGTGGCCAGGCTGCCCTTAAGGGTATTCACCTGATCTTTTGGCGGAGAGATGCGTTCTTTAGTCCCTGCGAAACAGAGAAAAAACAAAATCACACCCAGGGTGCTCATAGCGGCAATGGTGAGCTGATAGCCCAGTGCGTCGTCGCCCTGTCCCAGCTTGTCCACCATAGGAAGGGTAAAGGCTGTCACCAGAAGCCCGCCCAGCATGCCAAAAACAAAGCGGTAAGATTGTACCGAAACCCTTTCTTTGGGGTTGGCGGTGAGTACGCCGCCCAGGGCTGAATAGGGAATGTTAATGGCGGTATAAGCAATCATTAATAGCGTGTAGGTAACAAAGGCATAAATCACTTTACCGGTGTTTGACAGCTCAGGCGTGGTGAAAGCCAATACACTAATTAGTCCAAAAGGAATGGCAAGCCAGAGTAAGTAGGGCCGGAATTTCCCGTAGCGTGTCTCGGTATTGTCGATGATAGAGCCCATGAGGGGGTCTGTGACCGCATCAAATATTCGCACAACCAGAAACAAGGTGCCGACAACCGCAGGTGAAATGCCAAAGATATCCGTATAAAAAAAGGACAAAAATAACATGACGGATTGAAAGACGATGTTACTTGCCGTGTCTCCTACCCCATAGGCAATTTTTTCTCGGACGCTTAACATGGCTCTTTTGCGCTAATAGGCGCACTGTCCCCCCTTTGGTTAATAAAATGGCTGTAACTGAGCCCGCTGTCTTTGATTGTTCGTTTTTGAGTATCGTAATCTACGTGAACAATGCCAAACCGTTTCTCGTAGCCCTCGGCCCATTCAAAGTTATCCAGAAGGCTCCAGGCAAAATAACCTACCACATCAACACCCTGCAAAATGGCAGCGTGCAGCGCATTGAGGTGCTGGCTGTAGTAGGCGGTGCGGGTCCTGTCGTTGACAGCGCCTTGGCTCATCGTATCTGCCTCTGCAATCCCGTTTTCAGTAATATAAATGGGAGGCAGGGTGTATCTCTTGTGCAGATCGACTAATAGATCGGTAAAGGCCTGAGGATAAATTTCCCAGCCCATATCGGTTTTTGGTGCGTCATCTTGTGGTACCAGCACAAAGGTGTGTTCATCATCGCAGCGATAGACGGCACGGGTGTAGTAATTGACACCCATAAAATCGAGTGGCTGATTGATGATATCCATGTCACCAGGCTGAATCTCAGGTTTCTCGCTGCTGGGCAATTGTTCGATGAGATCTGGGTAGACTCCCGTCATGACGGGCCGAATATACCAATCATTAAAATGTGCATCTGCAATATTTGCCGCTTCCCGGTCAGCGCTTGAATCGCTTTCGGGGTAACACGGCGTGAAATTGAGTACGATACCGTTCTCTGTATTTGGGCTGTTTTTCTGCAACACCTGCATCGCCAAGCCGTGGGCTAACAACAAGTGATGGGCCGCCTTTTTTCCGTAGGTTTTACAGGCTAGCCCGGGCGCGTGAATGCCTGCTTCGTAACCCAAGTAGGCCGAGCAGAAAGGTTCGTTCAGGGTCGCGTAGGAATGCACACGCTCCCCGAATGCCTTTGTCACAACATCAACATAGTCGCGAAAGTCGTAGGCGGTTTGCCTGTTCAGCCAGCCACCTTTATCTTCAAGGTGCTGGGGCAAGTCCCAGTGATAGAGCGTGACAAAGGGTTTGATGCCTTTGTCATTGAGGCGGTCGAGAATACCAATATAGAAGTCAATGCCCGCTTGATTCAGTTCCCCCTGTTGATTGACGACACGGGGCCATGAAATCGAAAAACGATAGGCATCAACGCCAAGAGAGTCGATCAAATCCAGATCCTGTTCCCACAATTCAAAATGATTGCAGGCGACAGCGCCATTGGAACCGTCTAATACTTTACCTGGTGTGTCGCAAAACGTGTCCCATATCGATGGTAAGCGCTCACTTGCGCCTCCTTCAATTTGAAAGGACGAGGTGGCAACTCCGTAGACAAAAGACGGAGAGCAGAGGGGGGATGTGGTGGGCAATGAAATAGTCATAGTGTCAGTCATTCTAGTAGTCGTGAATATCGGTTGCCACCGTTTGCGTATTCATGCTTTTTAGCTGTGAGAAAGCGCTTACACTACGATGTTGGTATATTACTGTCAAACTGCCAGCCCATGAGTGAATATGGCTTGTCGCAGAAATCCTTATTTAGCAAAATATTTATATATAAAACAAATAGTTAGATTCATTTCTTTCTGTCGGAAAGAAGCCTTCCTATCCCGGGCCCCGCTCAGTTTGATCTATACATTTTCATCAGAAGGGCTGAAACCAGCATAATGTAAGCGCTTACATTATACCAGTAATATTTTCACCAAATAGAGTGAAACCCTATCCCTGTGTTTTACTCAAAGCTCAGATAGCTGCTGTCGGCCAATAGGGCTTGCTAGTCTGTAAGTGTTACCCGTACCTCATTCGGACTTAAATTCATGAATAATCAATCGCAATACCTTTATCGCCTGCATCCTGTGCGTTTGGGCATGCTCACTCAGGGGCCCACGGAAGATGAGGGCGCGCTCGTCACAGCCCACGTGGCATATTTACAGGCAGGAGCACGTAAAGGTCAGGTATTAATGGCCGGGAGAACACAAACGGCAGATGAAGGGACCTTTGGTCTGGTCGTTTTAAGTGCGGCCTCTTTTGCTGAGGCAGAAAACCTGATGAGGGAGGACCCTGCAGTTCAGGGTGGCGTGATGACAGCTGAATTGTTTCCTTTTCAAATTGCCGTGCTGTCAGATCATATTACTCCGCCGTGATGTGTTCGCCGCATATGCCCTGCCATTGCTGGTCCAGCATTTTGGCCAGGGAGCTGTTTTCGACCAAAGGCAGATAGCCTTGTAGCTCATCAACCAGAATCCAGGCGCTCAGTGTGAGAGGGCGCCCATCCGTTTCGCAGTATGTGTTGATCCAAGTCGGGTCAAACTTAAAGCCAAAACCAAAGCTGGCCGAACCTCCTCGTTGGTCAACTTGTTCCTGCCGAAATAAGTCCTGAAATCGTAGGACTGATTTCACATGGGTGCTGGGTATCTGAATCACGATGGGGTTTTTGAGTTGTCTTGAGAGGCTAGCTGCACCGAAATCCCGGCCAGATGAAACGAGGTCCAGTGCAAATTCCTCATCGACTATTGCCGTTTCCTCATCTCGATACTGTAGGCGCATATTCAGGGTGGCGTTGGCAAAGGTGGCGCCCTTTGGCAGGTCTAACATCAGGCGAACCACACTGGGGTTGAGCTCTGTTGGCTCCAGGCCACGAAGGGACCATGCGGTGCTCCACTGCAAGCTGCTGCAAGCGCTGAGTAAGAGGGTTGAGACAAAGAAAAAGCAGGGTAGGGCAGCTCGCGAGAATCTGCGAGACAGTTGTTCGGCATTCATTCTGGCAGCCTTGTTGAATGGGTGATGAGGTCCGCGGATGCTAGTTGATTTCGAAATAGCTTTCAATGGTTGTAGAGTGGGGATAACTTGTCGTTCGGAGGCATTCTTTTTTGTCTCTGGCATCACCCATAATAAGGAGGTTTTATGTTTATACGGATTATTGGCATTTTCCTGGTGCTATTTTCGAATGTTGCACCGGCCCAGATTCACGACCCAAAAGCACTTAATGCCGACCCGCTTGCTTCTGATGGACCGATTGCTCCCGTTCTGTCGGGTTTAGGTAAACACCATTTTAAGGTGACTACGAGTGTTCCTCGCTCACAACTATTTTTTGACCAGGGTTTAAGGTTAACTTATGGCTTTAATCACTCCGAGGCACTCAGAGCGTTTAAAGAAGCCGCCAGACTCGATCCGAATAATGCAATGGCCTACTGGGGGTGGGCATTGGTGCTCGGCCCGAATTTAAACCTCCCCATGCAGTCCGAGGTGGTGCCCCGGGCTTACCAGGCGATGCAGAAGGCCCTTGCCTTAAAAGAGAAAGTGTCGCCCAAAGAGAAGGCATATATTGAGGCACTCGCGGTGCGCTACGCTGAAAGCGTTGTGGCAGACCGTTCCGCTCTTGATGCCGCCTATGTCGAAACAATGTCCTCTTTAGTTAAGCGCTATCCAGAAGATTCCGATGCAGCAACGTTATACGCCGCCGCAGTCATGAATACCAACCCCTGGGACTATTGGTATAAAGATGGCTCGCCAAAACCCCATACAGAAATCATTTTGGAAACACTGCAAGCAGTTATAGCGAGAAGCCCTCGACATGCCGGCGCACACCACTACTTGATCCATACGGTTGAGGCATTCCGGCCAGAGTTGGGTGTTGCCAGCGCAGACATTCTCGGTGGCCTTATGCCAGGCGCCGGACATCTCGTGCATATGCCCTCTCATATTTATATGAGAGTTGGGCGATACGCCGACTCTTATAAAGCCAATGCCCTTGCGGTGAAAGCGGACGAGCGTTACATCACCCAGTGTCGGGCACAAGGGCTCTATCCTCTGGCGTATTATCCGCACAATCTCCACTTCCAAGTCTGGTCGGCTATGTTCCAGGGGCGCAGCAAAGCTGCGCTTGAAGCGGGACAAAAAGTAGCGGGCAAGATTCCACCGGGTGCCAGTGGGAACACTTGGGGATTATATGAAGCCTTTCGTGCTCAGCCCATGTTTGTGACCGTGCGATTTGGTTTATGGGAGGCTATGCTGGAGGATCCAAAGCCGGAAGACAGCGCGTTATTTATGAACGGTGTCTGGCATTATGGTCGAGGTTTGGCTTATTTACATGGAGGAAATTTGCCGAAAGCGAGGGAGGAGCTAGGCGCACTGGTACAGCTACGAAATAAAATAACAGACGATCAAGGTTACTACATAGGTTTTGGTGCGGCGGGGAATCTGTTAACGATTGCAGAGGAAGTAGTGTTGGGTGAGTTGGCGGCAGCTGAGGGTGACTTTAACCGTGCGGCTTCTCATTTAGAAAGAGCGGTGCGACTAGAAGACGGCTTGCGCTACAACGAACCGCCCGACTGGTATTTTCCCGTTAGGCACTTATTGGGAGCGGTGTTGCTGGAGGCTGGCAGGCCCGAGGAAGCGGAAGTAGTCTACTGGGAAGACTTGAGGCGTAACCCTGAAAACGGCTATTCGCTTTTTGGACTAAAGCAGAGCTTGAGTGCTCAGGGAAAAGAGGGTGTTGCCAGTGTTATCGAGGCGCGTTTTCAGCGCGCCTGGAAAGATGCAGATATTGTATTAAGTTCGTCGCGTTATTGACGAAGCGTTTCAGGCGGCCTCTGCCTGAAACCTATCTTCAAGGAAGTTAATAATATCTGAGGATTCATACATCCATTGTATGTCGCCCTGTTTGTCCACGACCTTCAGGCAGGGCACCTTCAATCGGCCTCCACCTTCTAGAAGTTCATTCCGCGCTGTGTCGCAGCGCTTAGCGTCGCGGGTTTCGATCTTCAAAGACTGACGTTTCATTGAACGCCGCACTTTGACACAAAAAGGACAAGACTTATATTGATAGAGGGTCAGCATTTGAGCGTCTCTATCGATTTGATTCTGGGCATCCGCTGCTCTTACAACACCTTTGGGGGTTGTTATCCAATCGAAAAATAAAATGAGTGAACCAACTATCCAACGAATAATGCGCATATAACATCCAGAAGTTAACAAATTGCGTGTTTTGGCAGGCGCGCATTATGCTCGAAAAATGGACTATATACAATATTGTAAAAAGCTATCGCGCCGGCCAATTTGATTGCCGCCTGTTGGCGCTAGCCATTGAAATTTCAATATAAAGCGCTACTATCTGCCATCCAATTTGTAGAGTAATTTCATGTATAGCGTTTCTGAATTTCACATCGGCGAGCAGATTCCGCGCAACGGAAACCGTTTCAGTCGTGCTTTGGGGCGGTGTCTTATGAGGATGCTGGGAGGCTGGGGCGTTGAAGGTTCCCTGCCCAATGAACCGAAGTTGATTGCCGCTGCGGGGCCCCATACGTCCAATTGGGATTTTGTGGTCGCAATGCCAGTTGTGATGGCGCTCGGTGTGAAAATATCATATCTGGGAAAACACACGCTATTCATTCCACCCTTTCACTATTTCTTTAAAAGTCTCGGCGGGATACCGGTTAACCGACAGCAAAATAACGGTGTCGTCGATGTCATGGCCAAGTCATTTCGTGACAATGAACGCTTGATTCTGGGTATGGCTCCAGAGGGTACTCGCGGTAAGGTCAATCAATTAAGGTCGGGGTTTTTACATATTTCCCGGGCCACCCAGGTGCCTGTAGTGCTGATCGGCTGGGACTTTGAAAGAAAAGTATTGGTTTTTGGCCCCCTTATTCCCCCCAGTGACGACATTGATGCCGGCTTGAGAGTTGCTGAGGAATTCTTCGCTCGCATGAAGGGTAAAAATCCGCCCTCAACTCGCTGTCGTCTATAGCGCTAATTGAAACACTTTTTCTGGTTTCGACTATGCTATTAAGACTAGCGGTTCATTCCAATCGCGCTTTATAAACCCGGAAGTGACTTAAACGTTTGATTTCCAATGGGTTTGGGAGAGTCAGGAGAGCATTATGACCAGACATCCACGTGCACGTTATGTCGGTGTTAATTTTAATAACACTTATTTTATAGAAGAGAAATTAATCAGGGAGATTGTCAGTTTAGAGCGGCAGATGGAGAATGTAGAGTTTGTCGGTGATACCGTCGACTTCTCTATGATGCAGACTTATAAAGAAATGATTCATTGCCGACGGGAAATGCTTAACGATCTGCCCCGAAAAACATAATACTCAACGAGTACATCATGCCTTCTTTGGTCGATCAAACTGGAGACGCGAAACGCAGGGCTCCACCGCTGGGTGACCAGTCGCTGTTACTTGCTCACGGCCAAGACGCTGACATTCACCTGATTGAAGCCCTGAGTCTCTCAGGCATCAAAACAAAACTCATTAAAACCAATTCCGGCTGCTCATCTTACAGTTGTGTGCTCCTGGATCAAAGTTTGCTGCATCGTCATGATCTGGCAAGTTGGATCAAACAAGGATGTGCCTTATTGATTCCCGACGAGCTGGCAGAGGCCGCCGCAGAGTTCCCTGACGCCAGTCAACTTATCTTGTTGCCGAAGTCTCCCCATATGGATCTGCTGGTACAAGCTGTGAAGTTTGGATCTCAGTTTACGGATCTGTATCGCCAAAGCCAGTCTTTGGATGTTCAGTTGAAAAACAAAGGCAAGGGCCTTGAACGTTTAATTGGGGTGGGAATTGCGTTATCCGCAGAATCCGACATTGATTGTTTGCTTGCGAAGATTTTAACCGAAGGCCAACAGCTGGTTGGCTGTGATGCCGCCTCGTTATTTCTTCTTGATGAAACCGGAGATTCGCCGGTGTTGCTATTCAAGCTGATCCGAAATAGCACTATGGATGTGCCTTTTAAAGAACAGCGAATTGCCCTAAATAAATCCTCAATTGCAGCCTACTGTGCCATCACAGGTGAAACGCTCAACATTGATGATGCCTATCTAATACCGGAGGACAGCCCCTATACATTTAATCGCTCCTTCGATCTGGCAATGGGTTACAGAAGTGTCAATATGGTGGTGTTGCCGATGATCGATCAGCAGCACAAAATTGTGGGTGTTTTGCAGTACATTAATCGTAAAATTGACCCCGAACAAAAGCTAACGGTACCAGCGCTCACACCATCTCAGGTGCATTCTTTTGATAGTGATTCAGTGTCTCTGTTGCAGGCAATGGCGAGTCAGGCGGCTGTTGCCATGGAAAATCGGCGATTGCTGGATGAAGTTAAAAGTCTCTTTGATGGATTTGTACAGGCCTCGGTTTTTGCGATCGAGCGGCGTGACCCCACAACCAGTGGGCATTCGTTTCGTGTTGCAGATCTATGTGAGTCGGTGGCCACCAGTTTTGATGCTTCGCAAACCGCAGAGCTAAAAAAGATAAAGTTTAACGAAGACCAGATGCGAGAGCTGCGTTATGCGGCGTTATTGCACGATTTTGGCAAGGTAGGTGTTCGCGAGCACATTCTGACCAAAGCCAAGAAGTTGTCTGCAGGCAGTTGCGAATTATTAAGGTACCGAGTAGCTCTGGCTAAGTCCCAAATCGAAAACCAGTCCTTAACACAACTGCTGAATCTAGCCCTTTCAACAAGTGGATTAAACCCCTCGCTTCGTCAGGAGATTGAAAAGCAGTGTCATCTTGATTGTGAGCAGCTTGAACATTATTTCGATATCATAATGCAGGCAAATGAACCGAGTATGTTGCCTGAAGGTAGTTTCGAACACCTGGAGAAAATCAAATCCCACTTGGTCAGAGATTGCCATGGCAAATTACACGGCTTGATATCGGAACATGAATTTAAATCATTAAGTATTACTCGGGGAAGCCTGAGTGATGAAGAGCGGCTTGAAATTGAGTCCCATGTTCAACATACCATTGATTTTCTAAGCCTGATTCCCTGGACTGACAAGCTGGCGGGAGTTACCGCGATAGCGGGTGCACACCATGAGAAATTGGATGGCAGCGGATATCCTCAGCACCTTCCTGCCAACAAAATACCTTTCCAGTCTCGCATTATGACAGTGTGCGATATCTATGATGCGCTGACCGCCTCAGACAGGCCTTATAAACCCGCAATGCCACTGGAGAGAGCTCTGTCGGTGTTGGAGTCTGAAAGCAAACGCGGCATAGTAGATCCAACGGTGGTAAAAGTATTTATAGAGTCACAGGCCTATAAAGCGCTGGATGGACGGGAATACGGCTTTACCTTGCCGCAAGCAACTAAAGCATCTAAATGGGTACATCACGTGTGTGACTACGACCTTCACCGGGCTAATGATTTGTTCTAAGTGCCATTCGTTATTAATAGGGAGTGACACGACTATTCACCGCGTACCTGGAGGCTAGCACTCGGTAACTGTCTGAATTAAGATCGAGATACAGCAGCGTGTCTTCGAGCGCTGTCAACCTTTTGCTAGTGTCTGGATGGCGTTTCAAAAATCCGAGAAAAGAATTTCCTTTAACCATTCCGCCTTCAACATTTTGTAAGACTGATGCAAAACCGTAGTGATCATAACCGGCGCGCGCGGCAATGATAGCGCCCAATTTATCTGCCCGGTATTCGTCATCGCGATCGAGACCGCGGTTGTATACATCTGCAACGACTTTGTCATATTGTCCTGTGATTCGAGTGCTTTCTGAACTTCTTTCTTCTTTGTCTTTGCTGGATTGTTGAGCGAGTACCAAGAGGTCAGTCACCAGGCCCGAGCGAGAGTTTGATTCAAGGGCATGAAGATAGTGTTTGTCGCTAACATGGGCTATCTCATGGGCGAGCACACCCGCCAGTTCCGCTTCATTGTGAATATTGTCCATCATGCCCGTAGTGATAAAGACATAACCACCGGGTGCTGCAAACGCATTGGCGGCGGGGTTGTTGAGCACAACAAAGTGCCAGGGCAGTGACTTTCTACTGCTGTGCTGAACTAACCAGTATCCTACTCGGTTGACATAGGCCTGTAACTGATCGTCCTGGGCTATAGATACTTTTGCCATTAATACTTCGGCGGTTTCTTGCCCCATGGCAATTTCTTCTTCCTGTGTTTTTTCGCCAACGTCCATGGCTTTGCTGCCAGCGCCAATGACGCGCCCCACATCAATTCCTTGCACGGTCATGCCACAGGCAGTGAGTAAGCCTAAAAGAAGGCTAATAACAACGATTTTCGAATTGATACTGTTCATGTTTATACCCTCTTGGAAACGATAGGCATCACTGCTCACAAAGGCTTCATTCCGGATCAGCTATTTCCTGGTCAGTCAGCGCCCCTTCTTCGGCAAACTGCTGTAACTCCGATTCCGTTGGCACATAGTGTTTGATTTTTTTTAAGTCCGAAGAGGGATCATGGTCCTTTTCTGCGAGCTTTTCTTCTGTCGCACCGCGAATGCCGGTGGCCACGCCGCTTGCGGGTGCCACTAGCGCTGCCTCGCCAACTAACTCAGCCAGAAAGTCTTTTTGTGCCTCTTCAACGGTAACAAAGCGAACACTTAACATTCGCAACCAGCCCACTTGCTGATCTGATGATTTTACTTTGTACCATCCCCCTTTTCGCGCCAACAAGATCACCTGGCTATCTTTGTTTAGCTGAGTAATGGTGGCAGAGAGTTGCGTGGCATCGGCCAGCAGGGAGGTGTCTCGCAATGTGATAGCGGCCTGGTCTGCCTGGGTGACGATGGGCAATGCTGTGATGAGCAATGCCCCAATTAGTGATTTCATTACTCTCTCCTGTTTACCTCGTAGACATTGACCGGTTCTGATCTGCCCTTGACTTGAAATTCGCCGCAGTGGGTGAACTCAAATAGCGACTTGGTCTCTAACATGGTGCTTTCGGACACAAGCAGTGTTGCTCTGTTTTTCGTTAAACCCTCTACGCGACTGGCAACATTTACACTGTCTCCAATTGCAGTATAGTCATAGCGCTGAGGAGTGCCCACCATTCCTACCACGGCGTCTCCTGTGTGTATTCCGATGCCTATATCGAAATTCTTATAAGCGTATTGCTGCTTAAAACTTTCAAGATTATCAATCATGTCCAATGCGGCAGCGATAGCGAGTTCAGCCTGATTATCGCAGTCAATCGGAGCCCCCCAAAAAGCCATAACTGCATCGCCAATAAACTTATCTAATGTCGCTTTATGCTCGAATAGTGTGGAAAGCTGCAATTCAAAATACCGGTTTAATAGATTGACAACCTCCGTAGGTGCTCGCGATTCAGAAAGTTGCGTAAAGCCTCGGATATCGGAGAATAAAACCGTTATTTTACAGTTCTTACTGGCAAGCAGGCTCTCAGGATTATCGGTTTCCAGTATCTGTTTGACGACTTCGGGGTCTACCAGGTTTTTAAACTTGTTTATGAGGGTCTGGTAACGCGCGCGGTTTTTGGAATGAATTGTTAGAACACTGGCGGTTAACAAAATCAGGATTGAACATAAGATGGGTGTGGTTAAGAAAATACGGTCATGTTGGATCAGCGAATACGCGCTGTAAATCACTAAGGCAATCATTGCTGTAACAGACCCACATAACGCTGGCACGAGCGACAACCGGGTCAATAACAGATAGCAAAAAGCGAGTAGAAAAAGACCCACCGTGAAACTGGCAATCTTGTGTGGCGGCGCTAGTTGCTCACCATTCAGCAAATTGTCGAGAGCGGACGCTAGAATAAAAGAGCCGGGATGAAAAGATGAGATAGGTGTGTCTCTCAAGTCGTGTAGGCCCGAGGCCGTGCTGCCAATGATAATGATTCGGTTCTGTAGCAGCTCCTTTGGCACCGCATGTTGTTCGCCTCTGGCTTGGCTTAATAAAGTAGCAAAGGATAAACGTGAAAAGCTAACGGCGTCTGCGCCCGCCCATGCTATGTGAATAGAGGCAGTATTGGGCAACTCGACGGAGAGGTCTGAAACGACTTTTGCCGCCATTGTTGGCATTCTCCAGCCCTGCCAGTCGTGATAGAGTTTGTATCGACGACTGCGGCCGTCGTCGTCAGCGGTCAGGTTGATAAGGCCAAGGCGCCAAAAATCATTGGAAATCGCTTTCGGCAAAAGTAACTGAGCTCTTTGAGCGATACTGGCCCCAGGGTGTTTTTCAATACCGGCATTCGCCGGATAGCTAGCCAATAAAGGCGCCTGAGCCGGATTAACCAGGGTTTGTTCCAGTGCCGCCAGATAGACATTGTTTTGACTGGCGATCACTTCTTCGAAGTAACGGTCGCCATCGGGGCGAAAACGATCTTCCTCGCTAAACAGAATGTCGAAGATAACTGCCCGAGGGTTGTGGGCTAAAATGTATTCCAAAAGTTCTGCGTGCACCGACCTTGGCCAGGGCCATTTGCCAACAACAGGCGCCAGAGCACTCAGGCTGGTATCATCGATGTCGATAACGATGATCTCTTCCGAGGGTTTATGCAGGGCGGCGCGTTTTTTAATCAAGCCATCCTGGAAATATCTGTCTAAGACATTTGGCCAGGGCCCAAAGGTTAATAACACAAAGCTGAACACCGCCAGCAGCAATGAGGTGCTCAAGGTATGGGCGTTCTTTTTGGCCATCCATCCTGACAAGTGACAAGGCTCTTTTTGGGCTGGGTTTATCATTGATAGTAGTTCAAATGGTGAAATACGGAAGAGTGCATGAAATCTGGTGCACGCTTGACCCGCATCCATATTGGTCGATTTGGAGAGGCAGAAGGAAGAGGACTTGTAATTCCCCGATGCGTGCATTATCATGCACACATGAGCAATGAAAAACAGATCGATAAACTCCTCACAAACATTGACAATGATTTTGTCAAAGCTTTGGCGGAACCTGCCAGAATCGAGATACTGAAACTACTCGTATTACAGGGTGCGTGTGATGTCGGTACTCTGGCAGAGAAGATGCCCCAGGATCGCTCGGTTATTTCAAGACATCTCGCCACCATGAAGCAGGCGGGGCTTTTAGATGGGCAGAAAGAAGGGCGCCATGTTGTATACCGCCTAAACGGAAGTGTCATGCTGGAAAAGTCTGAGTTATTGGTTGAATCCATTCGGCAATGTATCAAGCTCGGCTGTTGCTAAATTTTTTTGCTCCTAAATGTGCATTGGTGTGCACCAATGCTCGGGTTAACAATGATCGGAGAGAGTTATGCCAAACTATGATGAAGTGCTTGTAACCGGCCTGTTTTTATTGGCTTTGACCTGGGAGTCTCTCGCCGGAATTTATAGGCGACACCCTCGTCCAATCGCGGAGTGGCTCGTTGATGGGCTCAGCTTTTTACAGTTGCCCCTGATTAAAGGCAGTATTGTATTGATTGTGTTTGGCCTTGCGACATTGCTTGTGCCTGAAATGAAAAACAGTCTACAGGAACTGCCTTTCTTCCTGGGTTTCCTATTAATATTTTTGCCCGATGATTTGTCTCACTATTGGCTACATCGTCTCGCTCACGAACATCCTCGATTGTGGGGCTTTCACCGCACTCATCACACGCCTACTGTCTATCAGGTATCAATCGCTTTCCGTGAAAACTGGATGTGGTTCTGGGTGATGCCCGGGTTCTGGTGGACGGGTTTCATGGTATACCTCGGATTGCTGGAGGAAGCCCTGTTGTCAACGGCCGTTATTGGCGCCCACAATGTTTGGTTGCATACGGGCACCCACTGGGACCAGCGGATTTACCGCAAAAAGAGTTTGCGTCGATTTGTTGCTCTATTTGAAATGTTGGTGAATACCCCCAACCTGCACAGGGCGCACCATGGTTTAGGTGAAAATGGCGTGCCAATGGGAAATTATGCACAAACGTTGTTTATATGGGATGTTATTTTTGGAACAGCCACATTTAATCGGGGAGCACTTCCCGAGCGTTATGGCACAACTAATCCTGAATCGATGAAACAGTCTTGGTATTACAACCTATGGTGGCCATTGTTTAAGAAACGTGTAGTTTCACCTAAGCTGCAAGAGAATGAAAGCTTAGGTGAAACAAGCGCCTGAGTTCACGGCCACGCCCGCTATTTGAATGGGCTATAACAGACGAGACGCCAAGGTTCGGAGTGTTTTTTCACTGTGTTTACCTGTATTGCTGGTAATTCTAATCAAGTCAATTGATTGACCTTTGTTAAACACTCGAAATTTGGATAGTGCGGGTTTAAGTGCTCTAAGAAAGTTTTCATGTTCATGGGTTTCAATGTGTAGATTTTGTAGTTTGAGGGTGCCTGTTGCGCGATCCATTTTAACATCCATTCTCCCAGCAAAATTTTGACCCCATAATAACGGCAAACTAAAGTATCCATATTTGCGTTTGTCCGCAGGAACATAACACTCAATCTGATAATCGTAATCAAATAGCTCTTTGGTGCGTTTTCTTTGAATCAGAAGATTGTCAAAAGGCGAAAGAATTTTAACTTTACTTTGACTTAATTTTTGGCTGATGAGATTAGGTACATCAGGGAGGGCGTAATACAGCGCATCGCTCACTTGCACTTGAATAAGCTGACCTTCTTCAAGCATTTGCTGGCACTGCTTGTTAATGTCAGACTTTATGCCTTTCAGTAAATAGCTCATGTGTTCCGGCTTGCCTATGCCGTGGGCCCGCAGATAACGTGTTACCAAATATCTATAATAATCTTCGGTATCCGGTGTTTTTGTGTCAGCGTCACTGGGTAAAACGCGTTCGGTGAGGTCGTATACCTTCTGAAAACCCTGGCGTTTGACGACCATGAGTTCACCTTCCATGAAAAGCTGTTCCAGGGCCTTTTTTGCAGGCTTCCAATCCCACCAACCGGTATTGCCGATTCGTTTATGTTCAAAGTGTTTGGCTTGTAGCGGCCCCTCTGAGCGAATGCGGGCCAACACTTCCCGGGTGAGTTTTTTGTTTTTATCAAACCAGTGTTTCTCGCCTCGGGCAATGGCCTGTTTGCGAGGAAGGCTGTATTTGAAATCCACCATTGGCAAGTAGGCCGCCGCGTGAGACCAATATTCGAAAATACGCTTTTCATCCTGAAGCTGGTCAAGGAACTCTGCTTGGTACCCTGCGGCGCGATTCCATAAACTGTGGTGGTGGGCTCGTTGAACCACACTGATGGAATCGATTTGTATATAGCCGAGTTTAAGGATTGCGTTGAAGGCTGCCTCCTTGCCTCGACCTAATGCGCTTTCCTTGTGTATTCCTTGGCTAAGCAGGATAACTTTTCGGGCCTGGTTCGCGCTCAGATAAAGGGTGTTTTGTGTTTGTGGGCTCATAATGGGTCTGCAAAATGGGTGGGACGCCTGAATACTATCATGTGCTGTTCTTTTAGTGGCGTGATTGTCTTTTGTGCGGATGTGGGAGATCCCGTTTTTTTCCGTTAAGATGGGTAAGATATTAAAAATCTCAATACTGGGTAGTTGCAATGGAAAATGCAGAAATTAAGATAGTCGTTAATGGTCGAAGTTATAGCTTGCGAGCGAGCAATCATGAGGCTTTTCAATATATTAGCGAGCCCGATCGAATCGAATTGCTGGCACTGCTCGAGGCAATTAAGGCCAAGTCTGAGGGTGTGGAAGAAACCCCTCTTGAGGCGAAATCGAAGCGCGGGGATCAGCAGGTGTCGAAGCAGTCTTCTCCGGCAGCAGCTTCTAAACCTACATCTGCAACTCTATCTGAAGCTACACCCACTCCTTCCTCTTTGCTCAAACCGCAGGCGACCACGGCGTTAGGGGACGGTCCAGTCGCTCATGCTGCGAATCCCACAAAGCCCGGCAAAGGAGACATCGACGACATGATGGCGAAATTGATACTCGAAGAGAAGGGTCGCCAGCCGGCGGGGCTGACAAAAGGCTCAATTTATAAATTTGTTGGTATTTCTTTGGTGCTGATTGTCATTCTTGTATTGATCTTTTAATCAACCGGTATACCCGCCAACTTTAGCCCCTCTATGTAGAGTTCAATTTGTTCCTGTTTTTTTAAGTAAAATAACTTTTCTCTTGCAAAAGCCTGCGAAAAACCAGGTTGTTCTTTTAGGAGTAATGTTCGACTACTTTCAATATTTTCCCGATCGCCGAGGTAAGCGTAGGCAACCATCCTGTGTGCGATCGTCCAATATTGGCAGTTGGGAATACTGCTGGCTCGTTCTGCCCATTGCAGAGCTGCATCAAAATCTTGCCTGAATAGTTGGACCAGGGCGCCGTAGGTAAAAAATGCCCACAGTTGAGGATCGTTGGGGCTTAATGTTATGGCCTTGTCGAAATAGCGAATGGATTCGTCGTATCGACCTTCATAGGCGAGAGAGTCGCCAAGGCCACAATAAGCCGCGGCCAACGAAGGGTTAAATCGAATAGCATTGCGGTTCTCAACTATTGCGTGAGAATACTCCCTTCTTGCCAGCAATACCCTGGCCTTCAACATATAGAAGGTGGCATTTTGACCGTCCAGCTCGAGTGCTCGATCGCAGGCGGCAAGTGCCTTATCTAGGGAGGTCTGGCTGGGTTTTGTATCCCAATAGACCATGCCTAATATGATGGCATAGGCCCACCATGCGTAGGCTTCGCCGAATCTCCCGTCGAGTTGCTGGCATTTTAGCAATAATCGTTGCGACTCGAGGTTGCCTGAGCCGGTAAACTTAAAGAAATGATAAATTCCCAGGTGATAACAATCCCAGGCATCGAGATTCGCTGGCCTGGAATTGACGACTTTGTTGCGCTCAGAAAATCCGATTTCGGGTTCAAGACGGGCCACAATGATCTCTGTGATTTCGTCTTGCAGGTTGAAAATGTCACTGAGTTCCCGGTCGTAACGATCCGCCCATTTTTGCAGCCCGTTAATGGCATCAACTAAGTGAACATTAACTCTAATGCGATTGCCCGCTCGCTGGACGGTACCCTCAACAATGTAACTCACATTCAGCTCTCGACCGATGTCTCGAGCATCAAGGGTTTTTCCTTTGTAGCTGAACGCCGTGTTCCTGGCTGTCACGTCCAGCCAGCGGTGTTTTGAGAGGTGGGAGATAATGTCAGTGGTGATACCGTCGGAGAAATACTCTTGCTCTGTATCGTTTGATAAATTGCTAAAAGGTAATACCGCCACTGCGGGTTTGGCGGGGTGCTCATTGGAGGTCGTATAGACATCTGAGTGTGTCGCTTGAATCGACGACTTGGTCTTGCGAAGTTCAGGCCGCCCCGAGTCTGTGTCCAGCTCAATGGCTTCAGCGACGAAGCGAAACCCCTTTTTGTGTATCGTTCGAATAAGGTCTTGTTTATTGCCGTTGTCACCCACCAGCTGGCGCGCTGTTTTAATACGGCTGCTCAACGCTGAGTCAGATACCACTCTGCCCTTCCACACGGTTTCATTAATCTCTTCTTTTGTGACCAGTCGACTGCGGTTTTTGATTAGCAGTGCTAGCAGCTCGATAACTTGGGGCTCTACGTGAAGCATCACGTCTTCGTCCAGAAGCTCAAAACGTTCAGTGTCCAGAGTGAATTGTTTGAATCTAAAGCGCATGAAGATGACCTTGTTAGTGCTCGCAGCAAGATTTGAATCTACTATGCTGTTGAAATCCTCAGACTTCAAACTAATCTTCAGGTTTTCTCCAGATTTAAATCAGAGTGCCATCAAGCTGCTCACGTCAATCCGACTTACTATAAATCTCGATATCAGCATACAAGCTATTCTATAACGAGAGGAAATCGATATGACAACGGCGAAACAAAAATACCTGATCAATTGCCAGGAAGGCGCTAACCACCTAGAGAGGGCGACTATCTCTTTCATTTTGGCGGTGTCGGCCTCAAAAGAACATGAAGCTGCCATTTTTATTACTTCTGACGCGGCTCAATTGTGTGTAAAAGGAGGGGCAGATGGTTTGGTGTCCGAGGGGCTTGAACCTCTATCCAATTTGATTGAACAGTTTGTGGCAAACGGTGGTGTGCTCTGGTTGTGTCCGGTTTGTGCAACTGTTAAGGGCATTCAGCCCTCTGATCTCATCGAAGGCGCAGAGATCGCCGGTGCACCTAAAACCATGGCATATCTAGCCAGTGGTGGTGTGGTCCTGGCTTAAGGGCCGCAAGCGGTGAATAAAATGAGATGCTCATATGCATGAAGAACGGGCTGAAATTGGCAAATTGACAAAGCGTTTGAATCAACTTGGTGAATATTTAGATCGCTTTTTGCAATTTGAGCATCCTGACGCGGTACAGCAAGCCAATGAATGGCGGGCTGCACTGGGAGGAGGGCTGCCAGAAGAGGGGTGTGGTGCAGACCGAGTTATCGAACTAATGGGTGAGCACTTGATCCCCAATGGCTCTCAGATTCCAAAACCGGGCTGCACTTCGTTTATTACGACTGGGGGAACCTCCATCGGTTTGCTGGCCTCATTAAGCGGAGCGGTTGCCTCCCCCCAGCGTCTGGGTATGACGGCGTTCAATTTTCTTGAAGAACTGTCACTACAGTGGATGGCGGAGATGTTTGAGCTTCCGGATGGAATGAAAGGCGTCTACAGCAGTGGTGGTTCTGTGGCTAATCTCGTGTGTTTGGGGGCTGCCAGGCAATGGGCTTTTGAAGGGATTGGCGTTGACCCCGCGGCCGAAGGCGTTTCGGTTCCAGGCAGAATTTATGCCAGTGCCTCCAGTCACCATACTATTCATCGCGCGGCGGCAGTATTGGGCTTGGGTCGAAGATCCGTTGTTGCTATTCCAGTCGATAGCCGGGGTCGCATGTCAGTTGAGGCCTTGCGCAATCAACTGTTAAAAGACAAAGAGAAACAATTATTACCGGTGGCTATTGTTGCCAATGCGGGGAGTACAAGTACCGGTGCCATCGATCCACTTCAGCGCATTGGGGAGATTGCCCGCGAGTTTAATGTGTGGTTCCACGTCGATGGAGCTTACGGACTGCCCGGCATTCTGGACCCTGTAGTAAGGCCTCTCTTCAAGGGGGTGGAATTGGCAGATTCTGTCATTGTCGACCCGCATAAGTGGTTGGGGGCGCCGGTGGGCATTGGCGCAAGTTATGTGAAAGATCGCGATTTGTTGCAGAGGGCGTTCACCCAAGAAGAGGCAGACTACCTGGAGGGCTCTTGCCCGGAAGATGAACCTATCAAAAGCTCTATGGACAGCCTGGGTATTCCCTACAGTGATTTTGGTTTGGAGTTGTCAGCGCCGAGCCGTGGAGCGGTGGTCTGGGCGATGCTGAAAGAAATTGGCAGGGAGGGCATGCGCGCACGAGTGTGTCGACACAATGCGATGGCCAAGGCGCTTGCGGAACTTGTCCGGGAACATGCGAATCTGGAATTGCTTCAGGAACCCAGCTTGTCGATATGTTGTTTTCGATATGTACATGAAAACTGTGACGATTTGAATGTGTTAAATCGACGAATTCACAGGGAATTAATTCGCAGGGGAACAAGTTTACCCAGCACTGCTTTACTCGATGGAAAGCTGGCCATACGACCGTGTTTTATTGGTGCCAGAACTGATTGGCAGCAGGTTGATAATTTGGTCTCGCAAGTCATTGATATAGGTAGGCAGCTGAGCACGGCAGTCGATCTGTAGTTCTGGGGTGTCTCATAGAAAAAAGGAATTCGAAAATGTCAGCAAGATTTGAAAATATTCTAGGAACGATCGGCAATACACCTGTTATCCGAATCAACAAATTAGGTCCAAAAGGGGTGAAGGTGTTTGTGAAAGTGGAATCCTTTAACCCAATGGGGTCTGTCAAGGATCGGCTGGCGTTAGGTGTCATTGAAGATGCTGAACAACGTGGAGAGCTGCAGCCCGGGCAAACCATCGTCGAGGCCACCAGTGGCAATACCGGGATTGGCTTGGCGATGGTGTGCGCTCAGAAAGGGTATCCCCTGGTGATCACAATGGCAGAGAATTTTAGTGTCGAGCGGAGAAAGATGATTCGCTTTTTAGGCGCCAAGGTAGTGCTGACCCCTGCATCCGAAAAAGGGACAGGTATGGTTAAGAAGGCTGAGGAACTTGCAGAGGCCTTTGGTTGGTGGCAACCACGACAATTCGACAACCCCGCCAATGCTGGCATGCATGAACGAACAACCGCGGTGGAGATTCTTGAGGATTTCTCCGATATTGGATTGGACTATTGGGTGAGTGGTTTTGGAACGGGGGGCACCTTGAATGGAGTTTCCCGCGCGTTAAAGGAGAAAAGCCCCCACACTAAAATTATGGTGTGTGAACCCGATAACTCTCAGCTTTTGGGCAGCGACATTCCTCAGGCGCGCAACGCAGACGGCAGTGTTAAAGGCAGTCACCCCAGTTTTCGCCCTCATTTGATGCAAGGCTGGTCGCCTGATTTTATCCCGAGTCTGGTAGAGCAGACGTTACAGTCGAAACATATTGATGGTTATATCCCCGTCGACGGGAATTTTTCACTTCAATGTGCAAAAGATCTGGCGCAAAAAGAGGGAATTTTTGTGGGTATTTCTGCAGGCGCCACGCTGGCTGGTGCATTAAATTTAGCCGAAACCGTGCCCGAAGGCAGCTCGATTCTTTGCATGCTGCCAGACACAGGAGAGCGTTATCTAACAACGCCGCTGTTTGACGGTGTTGAGGCAGAAATGAACGATGAGGAAGAGGCTCTGTCTCGATCAACGCCGGGTTATCGGTTTGACTCCTCAGGAACAGCGGCTAATGATGAAAGCAAGCCGAAACTGGATGTCGATGCTGTCGAAGCGGTGGCTGCAATACTGGATGACTCGGATAATAAGGTTGTTATGTTTGCACTGGAATGGTGCGAATTTTGCTGGTCCGTTCGTAAGGTTTTGGCGGAATACGGAATCTCCTATCGCTCGGTAGATCTAGACTCGCTTGAATATCAGAAAGGTAATCGTGGCGGTAAAATGCGAGTGGCTCTGAGTGAGAAAACGGGTTGGAATACATTTCCGCAAATTTTCATCAATGGGGAGTTTGTGGGTGGCTGTACTGACTTGTTTGATGATTGTAAAAATGAAGACTTGCAAAAGCGCCTGGCTCGCGCGGGGGTGCCCTTTAACAAAAATGTAAAGACAGACCCCTATGGATTTTTACCCGGTTGGTTACATCCGCGTTGAGGCCAGCCTTGCGGGTTTCGCAGCGCTCATAAGTTTTCGGTTTCTGTACTGATCGCGGCAGTACTACTGTTAGTCTCTGTGCCTTCAGTGTCAGTACTTTCATCGGCAGGGGCTACCTGATCCGAGGTTCTCTCTATAAACTCTTCCCACAGCTCAATGACTTTATCCAATCGTTGGTTGGTACCCTGAAGCTCATAATGTAGCATCGTGATAAGTTCGGGTAGGGCTTCGGTGAGAATCTGTCTGGACTGCCTGTCTACATCTTCAGACTGCATCGAAGCGTCGTATTCTTTAAACAGAGTTGCCAGCATCGAACGTCGCCTGGGATTAATGTCCAATTTGTCCATTAACCTGGAAATGTCTCTTTTAATCGTTGAGATGGAGGCAGGAAGGTGTTCTGTAATTTCTTCGTTGCTCAGCCCGCGGGCAATAAGTGATCCGAGTTGCAATTCCGAGTTCGCTAAATTTT